>ENA-UOOM01003126-UOOM01003126.1-fermentation-metagenome-genome-assembly--contig:-NODE-3126-length-12505-cov-5.451727_pt1 | contig 12505 bp, 8 predicted proteins | sample MGYA00245781_ERZ724031 | MGnify/ENA primary metagenome ERZ724031 (study PRJEB28704, sample SAMN03018317) | fermentation metagenome | biome: anthropogenic terrestrial biome; feature: soil; material... | reverse complement strand
CTAGTAGTGTTTTTCCTCCCTCGTTCATGGTGTGAACAAGCTCCAGGCTACGCACCGTAAACTTGTCGAGCCGTACGAAACGTTCTTCTTCAATACGTTTAAGCGAGACGATATGTGCCGTATTATAGTGCTGTGTGATGTCCAGATAATGTAGTATCGCTCCCGAGGCGATGATTCCCAGCGGCAGGTTTTCTACGCCGAAGCCTTTCAGGCCGGATGTTTGAAAGTGGGATAAAAGTTTGTCGGCAGCGGCGTCTCCGGTAAAGATCCAGTCTTCCAGTTCCGAAAGAAGCCAGCCGTTGCCAAAAGCTTCTTCCAGTTTTTTCCTGTTTCCACGTTCCACGAGCAGTTCTTTCGGTGAGAAGTTGGCAAGCAGTTTGTCAATATCATCCCTGTTACCTTCCGAAGTAAGAAACTCCCCCGTGGAGATATCGAGAAAGGAAATGCCGTATTGATTGTTTCCGGCAATGTGAAGGGCACAGAGGAAATTGTTCTCCTTGTGGTTCAGTACCGTGTCATTAAAAGAGACACCCGGCGTCACCAGTTCGGTGATGCCTCGCTTCACCAGTTTTTTTGTTAATTTCGGATCTTCCAGTTGATCACAGATTGCCACCCGTTTACCGGCACGCACCAGCTTGGGCAGGTAGGTATCGAGTGCATGGTGCGGAAAACCGGCCAGCTCCACGAACTGTGCAGCTCCGTTTGCTCGTCGTGTAAGGGTAATCCCCAATATACCGGATGCCACGATGGCATCATCTGAAAAAGTTTCATAAAAATCACCCACGCGAAACAACAGAATAGCATCGGGATGTTTTTTCTTTATCTCGATAAATTGTTTCATCATTGGTGTCTCAGCGATTTTTCCCACGCGCTTCCTCTCTCTTTGTTTGTAATGATAAAGCGAAATTACAAAAAAAAAAGGACTTTCAATGATTGGAGGAACGACATTTCCTCAAAAAAAACCTTTGTGAAAATTTAGATTTTGAAGATAATGGCAGCCATTAATTACAGCAATATTTTTTTGAGTTCCTTTACTCCTTCCGATGCTCCCTTTTTAATATGCTGAATATCGTACCGCATGGTGTGTACGTCTTTGGGATCGATCAGCCAGACCGGAACATTTTTTCTGACGTCGTGCAGCAGGCCGGCTGCGGGGTATACATTCATGGAGGTGCCGATGATCACGAATATGTCGGCATGCCGGGCAATCTTTTCTGCTTCAGGCATCATGGGTACCGCTTCTCCGAACCAGACAATGTGCGGGCGAAGTTGAAAACCCTTTTCACACAAATCGCCCAGGTGAATATCGCAATTTGAAGGGTCAATCTCATAGATCAGTGATTCATCACCCGTGGAACGTGATTTCATCAGTTCACCATGGAGGTGCAGTACCTTGGTGCTTCCTGCCTGTTCATGGAGGTTATCGATATTCTGGGTAATAATATGTACATCGAAATCGCTCTCCATTTCAGCAAGACCCTGATGCCCCGCATTTGGCTTCGCTTTCAACAGTTCTCTGCGTCGTATGTTATAGAAGTTTAATACCAGTTCAGGGTCTGCTTCAAACCCTTCGGGAGTAGCTACCTGTTCCACCGGATAATGTTCCCACAATCCCCCGGCATCCCGGAAAGTAGCAATACCGCTTTCAGCGCTCATGCCTGCTCCGGTAAGTACAACCATCCTTTTCTTCATCAAAGTCTCTTATTTCGTTTATATCAGACAAATATAGTTTTTTATTGCCAGAAGTCGAAGTTATTTCATATTAAAATCGTACTTTTGTCTCCAAATTGAAAAAGAAGAAAGTGAATGGATAAATTAAGTTACGCGTTAGGGATGAGTATGGCCTCAAATCTAATGAACTCAGGGTTGCGACAACTGGATGTGAAATCTTTCGTGGAAGCCTTTACAGTTACAATGAACAACACAACTCCCTCTATGAGTCCTCAGGAAGCAAATAGTGTAATACAGGACTATTTCAGCAAACAACAGAATGAAATGTTCAGTAAGAATCTGGAAGCCGGCAAGGCTTTTCTGGAAGAAAATCGCAAAAGAGAGAGTGTAGTTTCCCTTTCCAGCGGCTTGCAGTATGAAGTGTTGGCCGAAGGCAATGGTGCAAAGCCCAAGGCCACCGACAAGGTGAAATGCCACTATCACGGCACATTACTTGACGGCACCGTTTTTGACAGCTCAATAGATCGCGGGCAGCCTGCAGTATTTGGTGTGAATCAGGTCATCAAAGGATGGGTAGAAGCGCTTCAGCTGATGTCTGTCGGATCAAAATGGAGGTTGTATATCCCTTCTGAGCTGGCTTACGGGGAACAAGGTGCGGGTGGTTCCATTGAACCCAACGTTACCCTTATCTTTGATGTGGAGTTGTTGGGAATTGTTTGATTTCTACATCCCGTCTCAATATAACAACAAAGAAATTTTTAATAAATAAGTGATTTAATTAAAAGAAAAATGAAAAAAACAATTTTAACTACTTTCAGTGTTGTGGCTATTATGGCCATCACAATGGTTTCCTGCGGCGGAGCTTCTACGCCTAAAACATCCCTGAAAAATTCAGTGGACAGTGTTTCCTACGCCTACGGAGTAAGTATGGCCGATCAGGGACTGGTACAGTTTCTGGAACAATCAGGAGTATTGGTAAGTGCCTCCGGCATTGAATATGACTATCAGATGAGGATAGCCTCTGCCGATTCCACACAGAAAGCAGCGCTGCAAAAAGAGATGGCTGCAAAGATTGATTCGGTAAATAAGATTAACGCTCCCAAACTCAACGATTTTATCAAAGGACTGATCGAAGGGATGAATCAGGAAGAGAAATCGGCCTACGCCAACGGACTCAGTATTGGTGTTCAGTTTTCACAACAGATGCTTCCGCAGTTCAATACCATGCTTTTTGGTACAGACTCTACCAAAAAGGTAAACAATGATCAGATACTGGCCGGTCTTATTTCCGTATTGAAGAACCAGCAGCTCGCAATTGGCAAAATGGAAGCAAGCAATTTGATTCAGACTGAAGTAGAAAAATCCCAGGCCGCAGAAACGGCCCGTCAGGAAGAAGATTTAAAAATTCAGTACAAGGATAGCATTGCCGCTGGAGATGCGTATATGGCTGAAAATGCAAAGAGAGAAGGAGTGGTCACACTTCCCAGTGGTTTGCAGTACGAGGTCCTTCGTGCAGGAACCGGAGCCATTCCTGCCGATACCGATCAGGTTAAAGTGCATTATCACGGCACATTGATCAATGGTACTGTATTTGACAGTAGTGTTGACAGGGGCGAACCTGCCACCTTTGGTGTTACCCAGGTAATTCCGGGATGGACTGAAGCACTGAAGCTGATGCCCGTCGGCTCAAAATGGAGACTCTATGTTCCTTACAATCTCGCTTACGGTTCAGCCGACAGAGGTACTATTAAACCCTTCTCCAATCTTATTTTTGATGTGGAGTTACTGGGAATAGAGAAGTAAATTAATTTTAAGGATACTTGTTTGAGAAGGATGGTCGTTGTCGGCCATCCTTTTTTGCACCTTGTAGTTTAAATATGTTTTAATTTCTCATATAGTGTGACTATTTTTCATTGATTTTCTCGATTTGGTGTTAAAAATTGGAGAGATGGCGTGCATAAAGTTGCAAAATGATTTTGGATGGGTTATCTTTGCGTCCTGTTTTAAGTAAAGATTGTTCTGGTATATTATTTGTTAAAATTTAGAGGTGTCTATGTTTCTAATCTTTTGTAAAATTGAAAAAAGTTAGGGTGAAATGAAAGTAAACAAGAATATAATTAATGGCATTTAGACCTTTTTTTTAAAAAAAAAAGCAAAAAAACAGGAATTAAAAATAATTGATTTATATTTGTGAATTGGAATTTTCCTATATAAATGTTAATTGAATGAAAGGTGCATTAAGAGAAAAATTGCCTGTTTTAGTTTTAACTTTTATGGAAAACCACGTTCCTGATTATGATAGAAATTGATTAAGTAGATTAATAATGGAAATGATTAATTAAAAGTAGAGTTTATGAAAAGAAAACTAATGATGTTTTTGACCTTGTTCTTTATGGGGATAGGGGTTATAACTGCTCAGACCCAGATACGGGGTACTGTGGTAGACAATAACGGGGAACCGGTAATTGGAGCCACAATTCAGGTAAAAGGTACTTCGCAGGGTACAGTTACTGATATTGATGGTCTTTTTACTCTCTCTGTACCCGCAAACTCGGCACTTGTAATATCTTATGTTGGAATGGAGACACAAGAGGTGACCGCAGCTTCAAACATGAAAATTGTACTTGTTGCTGACACTCAAATGTTGCAGGAAGTTGTAGTAGTAGGTGCTATGGGTATTGCCAGACCACCGAGATCTGTAGGCTTTGGACAGACAGTTGTTAATCCGGATGAAGCAATTCAAAAAGCAGAACCAGATTTATTCCGTTCATTGGACGGTAAAATTCCTGGTGTACAAATTAGCGGATCGTCTGCTGTTGCCGGAAGTGCAACGAAAGTTTTAATAAGGGGTAACTCTTCATTCCTCGGAAATAACGACCCGTTATACGTTGTGGATGGAGTCCCTTATAGCAATACTGAAGTAACAACTGGTGACAGGCTAGTAACTGCTGGTGCTTATGGTACCGGGATCTCTACACTTGATCCAAACGACATTGAGAGTATGGACATATTAAAAGGAGCTGCTGCTGCTGCACTATACGGAAGTAGAGCTGCGAATGGAGTAGTTCTTATTACAACGAAATCTGGTAGTAAGAAGCAAAGACCTTCCCAAAAGAAATTCGAAGTTACTGTGACTTCTTCGTATACTACAGAAAAAATTGCATCATTACCCGAGTATCAAAACTCATACGGACAAGGTAGCAATTTCCTTTATTCCAATGCGAACGGTTCTTGGGGCCCTGCATTTGGAACCCCTGGTATGGAAACGATACCAACTTGGGCAAACTATTTGGCAGCTTATCCTGATATGGATCCTACCCAGCCTTATCAAGCATATCCAAATAATGTAAGTGGATTATTCAGAACAGGTGGCATTCTTGATAACTCTGTAAATATTATGAGTTATAATGATAAAGGAAATTATAGTGCCACTGTATCACGTTTGGATCAGGATGGCTATATTCCCCACTCACAATTTGAACGAAATTCTTTCAGTGTTGGAGGAAATCAAAAACTAGATAATGGGCTTGTTATAGGCGGTACACTGTCTTATTCCAGATCGGTTCAGGATGGACCTTTCTTTGGGGCAGGTAATTATGGTGGCTCTGTCAGTTCATTTGCCCGCACATTGTTGATGCCCAGAAATATTGATGCAGTAGGGTTGCCATATGAAACACCGGATGGTAAAAATCTGTTCCCATTCAGCAGTACAACTGTTGACAATCCACTCTGGTCATGGAAATACAATACGATCAACACCGTGATGGATCGTACAGTAACAACCATGAATGCATCATATGATATTACTGACTGGTTATCAGCGTCATATCAGTTTGGCTGGAACCAATATGAAATGGATCGCAAACAGGTGATCAATATTGGATCTGTTGGTCCTGAGGATTTTGAAGGGCTAGGACAGATCAATAACGACAACTATACAACGCAGGAATTGGAATCCAATTTCAATATGACATTTAAACACAAATTTGATGAGGATTATGATCTGCGTGTCACTGTTGGTCACAATATCAACCAGAGGGCTACATATCGTGCAGAGGCGACTGGCAACAAGATGATATTCAGGGGTATCTACAATATAGATAATACACAGGAACAATCAGCTTCCGAGTCTCTCACTAAAAGAAGATTATGGGCGATATATGCGGATGCATTGCTTGGCTATAAAGATTATGCATTCTTAAATCTTACTTTGCGTAATGACCACTCCTCTACTTTGCCGGTGAAACATCAAAGTTATTTCTATCCTGCTGTGTCAGGTTCATTTGTGTTTAGTGATGCATTTCAGATTGATACAGATGTTCTGACCTTTGGTAAAGTACGTGCCGGGTGGGGACGTGTCGGTAATGATGCCGGACCATATTATGTGAATGGTGTCTATCTCCAGGATCCGCCTTTTGCCGGGCAGCCAATTATGTTACTTCCGACAACCTCCTATGATCCGGAATTGAAACCTGAGTTTACTACTGAGATTGAGGCCGGAACGGAACTGCAATTTTTTAATGGGCGACTTGGACTTGATTTTACGTGGTATAACAGATCAACTACCAATCAGATTGCTCCTTTAAGCCTGCCCGCATCCACAGGTTCCAGAAGATACTATACCAACTTTGGTGAGTTGAACAACAAAGGTGTGGAAATTGGTCTTACCGTTGTACCCATCGACTTGAAGAATTCTTTCAGATGGCATATTTTTGGAACTTTTACCAAGAATGTGAGTAATGTCGTCTCTTTGATCGAAGGTATTGAGCAGATTACGCTCGATACAGGATCAACTTCTGAACCACAACCAACACTGAAACCTGGATATCCTTACGGATTTCTACGTGGTTCTGTAATTGCCCGCGATACAGATGGTACACCATTGATCAATCCGAATACAGGAACCTTTATGGAGGCTTCCGAACTTGGTGATCTGGGTGATCCTTATCCCGATTTTAAAACCGCAATTACGAATACATTCTCTTATAAAGGTGTTTCATTGAGTATGATGTTTGATGCAAGAGTGGGCGGTATTTTGATCTCTGGCCCTGCATCAGATATGATGGGACGTGGTGTAACCAAAGACACGGAGGATCGTTTAGGCACTAGGATTCTTTATGGGATCCTTGCTGATCCAGATAGTCATGAGCCCATTTTGGATGGTAATGGTGATAGAATTCTCAATACTATTCAGCTTAGTGAGAATGACTTGTGGTTCTCTTCTGCCAGTACATCTCCTACATTTGCAATGAACAGTGTAGATGAATTCCAGGCCTTTGATGCAACTGTGTTCCGATTAAGTGAAATCACTTTAGGGTACGATCTCCCCAAAAAACTGCTCAGAAACACATTTATTGGATCTGTCAACCTTTCCGTGATTGCAAGAAACTTATGGTATTTTGCACCAGGTTTCCCGAAATATACCAATTATGATCCGGGTTCAAATGCATTCGGCAGTGGTAACGTACAGGGGATTGATCGTGAAAGTGCTCCTACTACGAGGAGAATTGGTTTTAATGTTAAGATGACATTCTGATAAGGAGAATATAACAATAACAAATATGAAAAATATAATAAGAATATTACAGGTCTTAGCTGTTGTAGTTACCTTGAATGGTTGTACAAAAGACTACCTCGATATAAACAAAGACCCTAACAGCCCGACAGTTCCTGAGTTGAACAAGCTTCTTCCCGGAAGTGAATTGTATATGGTTGAGGCACTTGGACAAGGAGACTTTATCGGAGACAATCTCTCATCTTATGTACACCAACTCGTTTCCCGTGAGGTGCAAAATTATGGTATGGGTACACAAGCAAATAACCCTTACAATACTTGGAATTATTTGTACACTTATGTTTTAAAGGATCTTGATGCAATAATTGAACATGCTGAACCGGAAGGTAATCTGATTTATGCAGGTATTGCAAAAACATTAAAAGCATATACTTTTTCCGTAATGGTGGATTTATGGGGTGATATACCATTTTCTGAATTTAATGTTGAAGAATTGTTGGCTCCTAAACCAGATACAAGTAAAGATATCTATAATGCTCTGATCGATATGCTTGAAAGTGGAAAAGCTGATTTGGAAAATACCGAAGCTGAAAATCTTTTGAGACCAGGATCTGATGACTTCTTTTATGGTGGTGACAAAGGAAAGTGGGTGAAATTGAATAATACAATTACCTTAAAACTCCTTTTGCAATCTCGTAAAGCGAAATCTGATATTACTGAGTGGCAGGGAAAATTTAATGCTTTGGTTAGTGCTAATAACTTCATTTCTGCTGGTGAAGATTTCCAATTTTGGTATAAGAAAGAGACTACTCCAAGAGATATGCGCCATCCTGCAATAAGTAATTATAGTGGTCAAACTACTCATTTTATCAGTCCTTATTTTTTCGAGACGATGAATGGCGACACCTATAACACTATTGACAATCCTTTTGCAAATATTGAAGATCCACGCATTCCTTATTATTTCGTGAATCAGTTGAAATCCGGTCAGGCATCAGAGAGTCCCCATGAATACAGGAATGGTAATTTTATGTCAATCTTTTTTGCTTCGAATGGACCAAATTCAGCTGGTAGCAACGATAAATCTCTTACCAAATTGGGAATCTATCTCAATGGAGGTAAATACGACGATGGCAAAGGAGGTGTAGTGTCTGTGTTAGATTCATATGGTGAAGCTCCACACAAGTTGATTACTTTTTCATCTCTCAAGTTTATGCTTGCAGAGTTGGCTCTTGCCGGAGAAACAACTGGTGATGCAAGAACTCTGCTGAAAGAAGGAGTGGAGGCTTCAACCGCTCATGTCAACCTGGTAGCAAGCAAACAGCCTAATGTACCTCAAATTTCGAATTCAATCAGAGATGCATTCGTTAATCAAATTCTTACCAGATATGACGCTGCCGATACTAATGGAAAGATGAGAATAGTCATGACTCAAAAGTGGATTGCGAATATTTTTAATCCGGTTGAGTCTTATAATGATCACAGACGTACAGGTTTTCCTACTTTTTTTGATCCAGCAAAAACGCAAGATCCCGGAAATGGAGTCAATCCGGTTGAGGCTGAACGTTCACCCAAGAAAGTTCCACTTACCAATATAGCATCATTTCCAAGATCTCTCTATTATCCTACCAGTTCTGAAACCGAATTGAATCCTAATATGACTCAGAAGACCAATTTGTCCACTCCGTTTGTTTTTTGGGATAAATAATAATTAAAATTAGCATACAATATGAAAAAAATATTTTTAGCATTTATCTCCCTCTCCCTGTTACTTGTCTTGCAGAGTTGTGAGAAAGAATTGCCTTATCCAATAAAAGATGTGGAAAGAGGTGTAGTAATCGATATTGTCCGTATTCCCGGTACTGATGGATTATTGTCAGACGGTCTTACGACAGGTGATTACAGAATTAAACTTACGATTCCTGAGACACAGGGTGATTATTCCTTCATGAAGCATGCTCAACTTTTAGCTGTATTGGAAGATGGGGAAGGTAATTCAAAATCAGCTGTGGTTGCCGATAACATCACTGAATTTCCTAATGAGATGCAAATCAATATTGCTGACGTCTACAGCAAACTCGGTTTAAGTGCACCCTCACTCGGAGAAACACTTTATTTGACAACCAATGTGGTATTGGAAGATGGTAACGTTATCCCTGGGTGGACCAAGCAGATTGGTTTCAATAATAAGGCATTTTCAGGCTGGCAGGTTGATGGACGTTCTTATTCCTACAATGTGCGTTATGCAGTAGCTTGTGGTTGGGATCAAGATCCAAATACCGGTAGTTTTATCGGTCAGTTTACAATGAATGAAGTTACACCTTACGGAAACGATAGTTACCCGGTAACACTTTCCTATAATTCTGCACTACCCGATGCAGCCAGTATTCCTGCTGGTGTAACACCGGAAAATTTGTACGGTATTAATATTTCCCCAATTTCTCCAAATATTTGGGCACCTGCATATGATGTGGTAACTATTTGGATTAATTCAGAGGATTTATCTCTTATTATACCTAACCAGGATACAGGTGATAAATATAGCAACGGGGCTGCAATATTATGGTACAATTTCAGAAATGCATCTGTAAATACTTGTTCAAGAACTATTGAGTTTACTGTAAATCCCTATATTCCGGGCTTTGGAGGATGGGGCGCGTTTACATTTAAAATTCACCCATAGGTAATAAATTACCAGATTTTAAAAGCCATCTCATGCCAATATTGAGATGGCTTTTTTAGTTGATAGGTTGTGCATTGACAATCAACTTGGTGATGTTAGTAAGCCCAATATGAGAGGTATAGTTGTCAATCATTAGCTATGTGAAAGGATGTTTATTGCGAGGTGAAATTGAAATCGAGCAGGGGTAAAATAGTAACCATCTTTTAATCTTTTAAAGACAATAATTGCCGCCTTTTCTTATAGAAAAGGTTATCTTTGCGATTCAGATTTGGGGATAAAATGCAGTTTCGTGATTCGCTATTAACCTTCTTGGCCGTCATTGCTTTTGGTACTTCGTGTAACAAAGTGAACGATAGAGATGTGTTCCAACATTTAACCGAGTTGGACGCACAACTAGACACGCATCCACGGCAGGTGTCAGATAGTCTGAAGACGCTGGATGTAAATGAATTTTCCCGTTCAAATAGAGTGTATTACAATCTCTTAAAGGTGATTTCAGACGATAAGACCTATGCTAATTTCACCAGCGATTCATTAATTAATGCGGTGAATGATTATTACAGGTTGCACGATCGCAAAAACAGAAACTACATCCGTTCTCTGGCCTACCAGGGAATCATACGTACCAGGATGGGAGTAAAGGATAGCACGGTTTTTGAACCTTTAAAAGAAGCAAACCGACTCTTTCAATCCATGGAAGTCCCCGACCCATCTCTCGGATATATGATCAATTACTTTTTGGGAAATATCAATTACAACAATCGGAATTATACCACGGCCTACGATTATTTTCATCACGCACTCGCCAATGCAAACATGGAAAAGGACTCCATTCATGTATTCGATACTTATCTAGCGCTTTACTGGAACGAGATGCAAAAAAAAGATTTCGAAAAAGGTAAAATATATCTCGATTCGCTTTCACGTTATTATAATAGATTACGTAACAAAAATTATTTCATTCTAAATGCCCAGTCAGTCTATTTCGATGTTATTGATGAACCTGAAAAAGCTTTGGAGAGAGCTAAATTAATGTTAAATGATGAGCCAAATGAAAATACAAATTTATCCCGGGTTTATTTTAACATCTCCGATAGATATATTGGTTTCGGACAACTTGATAGTGCCATGCTTTACGCCCAGATGGCAATAGATTTCATAGAAGACAGCACATACCGACAAAATCATCTGTATTTTCAGAACGTAGCAAATATTGCCGAAAAACAATTAAATTTTGAGCTGGCAAATAGATATAGAAAAAAAGCGGCAGAATTATACAAAAATTCTATTACAGAACGCCTGAACACACAGATTGCAGAATTGGAAAAAAAATATGACCTGACCGAAGCCGAAAATGCTACCCTTAGAGCGAGACAACAGAACTTTCACATTATAATAGGTGCCTTGTTACTTGTGATTGTTTTGATTGTCATTGCAATGTATGCTTGGAGGGTGCGTAAAATTAGTAAATTAAAATTGCAACAGGCCGAAATTACCGTGAAACAACAAGAATTACAAGCCAATATACTAAAGGAGGAGGCTGGTAAGCGCAAATGGTTATTGCAGCTTTACAGTAATATTTCCGATCGGCTTACGTTCCTTCACGGTGAAGTACAGTTACTCTCACAACGTTATATCTCTTCCTATCCCAAGGTATATAAGGAGATGGAGAAAATAGTCAAAAATACCGATACCGAATTGCGCGATATTACTAAAACACTCGCCACTGATGATGAGACTTTCTATGCCTACACACATCTTAACGACAGGGAGGGATTTTTTAATGTCAATGAAAAAATGATGCTGATGTTACTGGCATGTGATGCCGACAACCGCCAGCTGGCCACTTTTATGAATACCACCCCGGAAAGTATTCGCGTTAGAAAATCTCAACTGAAGAAAAAAATGTTGGAAAAAGGACTGGATACCGCTATTTTCGGAGAATAAAGCCGTTAAAAACAATCCATGTAAGATGCACTAAATAAGATATTTGTCGTATTTATCCGCGTTAAATTACCGCAAAGGTGTTGTTTCTCACAAGTTGAATATATTATCTTTGTGTCTGTAATTTATAAGGAAAATTGCAACTGAATTACATAATAACTTAAAATAAAAAATAGTCGCATGAAAAGAGTAATGTTCACATTTTTGTTGATTGCCGTGTGCAGTGCTTTAGTTTATTCTTCAACTGTTAGAAATGAGACAAAAGACGACCTGGAGGATAAGATTGAATTAAGTCGTGATGGAGGAACTACCCGTGTCGCCAGTGCAAATCGTACGTTCAGCATCCAGGCCGTGACAGTGGAACCGGTTGTAGAAGCTTACAATCACGGAAATGTGGTCACCATCTCGGTTCAAAATTATCGCGGGAGCGCGTTGGTGGAGATCATCGGCAGCAGAGGTGCAAAACAAAGCTTTTTTGAGGTATACCATATGGGTTTTGAAGCCATACCGCTCAACGGCATCCCGGCTGGTGAATATACCCTGCGCATTACACTTGGTACTGAAGTATTTATTGGAACAGTTAACAAAGGAAAAAATGGACATCGCTAAAACAAAAAACAGAGGACAGGATCAGGTGCGCAAATATCTGCTTACTGATGTTGAGTCATGTACTTTTACTTTCTCTGATGGCC
>ENA-UOOM01003125-UOOM01003125.1-fermentation-metagenome-genome-assembly--contig:-NODE-3125-length-12505-cov-6.976867_pt1 | contig 12505 bp, 10 predicted proteins | sample MGYA00245781_ERZ724031 | MGnify/ENA primary metagenome ERZ724031 (study PRJEB28704, sample SAMN03018317) | fermentation metagenome | biome: anthropogenic terrestrial biome; feature: soil; material... | reverse complement strand
TTCATCATCGTGTTAAGAATAATTTACAACTTATTTTAAGTTTTCTTAATTTAGAGGTTCGTTTTAATAGTGATAATCCTGAATTTATTATTAATAATACTCGTAATCGTATTAAAACCATGGCATTAACTCATGAAGAGGTTTACCAGTCTCCTAATGTTTCTAGTGTGAATATGGAAACATTCTTGAATGAAGGTGTTTCTAATCTTTTTAATTTATACACTACAGGATATATAAATTTACATTTTAATATTGAATCTATTAATATGGGTATGGATAAAAGCATTCCTTTAGGTTTACTTGTTAATGAAGTTGCACTTAATACTATTAAATATGCTTTTCCTGAGAAAGATAAAGGTAATTTTTATATTAAACTTGAAAGATTAAATAGTGAAATTATTTTAAGCATCTGGGATGATGGTGTTGGTTTACCTGAGGGTGTTGATTTATTTAATTCAGATAGTCTTGGTTTTATAATTATACGTAATCTTAGTCAGCAATTAGAAGCTGAATTAAGTCAAATTAATGAAGTATCTGGTTTTGGTTTACAATTAAAATTTAAAATATAAACCTCTTTTTTTACATATTTTTATATAATGTTTGAATTAAAGTTTAAATATTATTTTAAACTAAAATTATAATATGAATGAAGAAACACCGAGGGTAAATAGGTTTACAGGACGTACTCATGAAAATATTAAAAAACAAAGTATGCCTGTTATAATTAGTACAATTTTAATGATGTCAAATGCTTTAGTTGATAGTGGATGGATAGCTGCATTGGGAGTGAATCAATTAGCAGCTTTAGGGTATGTTACTCCTCTACTTTTCATAATTATTGGATTTGGTAATGGTATTGGTGATGGTGTTTCTACACTTATTGCTAGATGTATTGGAATTGATGATAAAGATGCTGCAGAGAATGCTGGGTTACATGGAATGTTTCTTGCAGTAATTATGGGTATTGTTCTTCCTATTATCTTATTGTTACTATTTAAACCTACTATATACTTTTTAGGTGGTTCTGGAATTTATGATTATGCTTATCAGTATGCTTTTATCACATTTTTATGTAGTTTCACATATTATTTCTTAGGTATTGGTTCTGGAATATTGCGTGGTTCTAGTGAAGGTAAGAGAAGTGCATGGGCATTAACTATTACAAGTATTTTAAACATGATTTTAGATCCAATATTTATTTTTGTATTTAAGTTAGGAATGCAAGGTGCAGCTATAGCAACTGTAATAAGTACTCTTGTAGGTGTTTTAATTATTTATCACTGGTTAGTTTTAGAGCATAATGATAAATATTTACATTTCCATTTTAGAGATTTTCGTCCAAATTTCACTATAATAAAAGAAATTTTAAAGGTGGGTATTCCTTCATGTATGGATAAAGCTATTACTCAAGTAACTGGTTTAATTGCTGTAATGCTTTTAGCTTTCATGGCAGGTACTGCAGCTATAAGTGCTTTTACTGTAGGTTGGAGAATTTTAAATTTATTCCTTGTTCCAGATATAGGTATAGCTACTGCAACAATGATAGTTTGTGGAGTTGCTTATGGTTCACATAATTATAAAGATTTCAGGGAAGCATTACGTTATAGTTTAAAAATAAGTGTGAGTATTAGTTTAGTTTTAACTTTAATATTGTTCTTCTTTGCTCCTTATGTTGGAATATTTTTCAGTAATTTTAATATTGCACCTGATGTTTTAAGTATTCTTATAAGCTTTTTACATGTTGGGGCATTACTATTAATTTGCAGTCCTTTACTTTATATTACCATGTTCATTTTTAGAGGTGTTGGTAAAGGTGATTATAGTTTACTTATGAATGCTATGCATCAATTAGTATTTATGATTCTTGGTATGTTATTCTGTGTCTATTGGTTAAAAATGGGTGAAATTGGAATATGGTGGGGATTTGTAATTGGAACACTTTTAGGTAGTGTCTTTAATTATGTTATTTTCAGAAGATTTTATGTTAAGTTAATACATGAATGGCATATTGCTAAACCTTAATTTATATATTTTTTTTATTAAATCTTTTTTTTATGGGAGTTTAATTATTTATGGTATTATATTATTTTAATATTTCAAATTTAAATATTGATGAAATGAAAGAATATGCATCAAAAGAGTGTTTGGAAAAATTATCAACTTTAACGGATTATAAGGAAAAACAGATTGTTTTAGCTAAAAATTTATTATTAAATTATGGTTTTAAGCAATTAGGAGTGTTAGATCCAATTGTTAAATTAAGTTCTAATGGTAAACCTTACCTTAGTAATGGTAAACGTGTTTCTTTTAACTTATCTTATTCAAACGATATGCTAGTTTTATTAGTTTCAAGATTAGGTGTTGGTGTTAGTATTGAATATTTAGATAATGACATTGATTTAGAAGATTTTAAAGATTTTTTCACAACTAATGAATTGGAATACATACAATCAAGTGATGATTCTCTTAAAACATTTTATAAATTATGGGTCTTAAAAAAAAGTTACTTGAAAATGATTGATGAATCTAATCAAGTTAAACCTACTGATTTCACTATTAAAATCAATCCAGAAAACCAAATAAGTGTTAGTCATAGTAAAGTTTTCACTGAAAATATAAAATTTAAATTAATTAGTATACATGATGAGTACTATTTAGGTACATGTTCACGTTTAAATGTTAATGAATTTATTGAAATTACATCTGAAAATATAATAAATTAATCTAAAAAATTTTTTTTTTAGGAAAATTTTTTTAAATATTTATTAACCATATAATTTAAATATACAAAATAAAGAGTTAGGAGTTTTTTAGAATTTCATTTTTTACATTTAACTGGTTTGGAATTATATTAATTTTAACAAGTATTACCTGTTTAATCTTTTCAATTTATTCTATACGTAATAGAAGAGATAAGATTTATTACTATTTTGGAATTTTCTCTTTTTTTTGTTTCTTAGACTTCTTTTTTCAAGGATTAGATTGTTTAACAAAACCATTTATAATTAAATCTTTCTTAGGTCAAATTTCAGTATTAGGATATGGATTTTTACCAACAATATGGTTATTTTTAATATATAAATTAATAAATCCTGGGAAAGATTTATCAAAAAGAGTTAAGATTTCATTATTAATCATTCCTATAGTGATGATAATTGTTGCATTAACTAATCCATGGACAGGTTGGTTTTATTCAAATATAACACTCCGCCTTCAGGTTTTTATCAATTACAATTATTTTATACTCCAAACTTTGGTGAACATGTATTATATGTTTATAATATTTTAATTACTGTATGTGTTAGTTTTTATTTATTAAAAGGATTACTATATGGAAATAAAATCTATAAAAGTAGTTATATTCTAACATTTATTACTTCAATAATTGCATTAATGATTTGTTTATTAAAATTCACATCTATTTATCCAGGTTTTAGTTGGGGTTTATTAGCTTATTTAATAATTTTCATATTCTTAGCAATAGCTATTTTTATGTATGATGCATTTGAAGTAATACCTATTGTGAATGAAAACGTTATTCAAGAAATAGATACAGGTATTCTTTTTTTTTAACAATAATAATAGATTATTTAGTTTAAACAATGCAATAAAACAATTAGGTATAAAAGATGAAGATTTAAAATCTTCAGTAGAAACTGTTTTTAAAAATCAAAAGAATATTTTAGATTTTTATTATGATACCAATCAAAAAACTATTGAATTTCCCAAAGATGATAAATGGTATGAGATAAATAAAACCCCTTTGATAGATGAGGGAGATGAATTTGGTACAATCCTAAGTTTTACTGATGTAACAAGTAGAGTTAATGAATTAAATCAAAAAGATTTATTAGTTAAAGAAGTCCATCATAGAGTTAAAAATAATCTTCAAATAATATTATCATTACTTAATTTAGATTTAAGATTTCATCCTGATGATCCCTTGAGTGTTATAGGGGATACTCGTTTAAGGTTAAATTATATGGCAAGCTTACATGAAAAGCTTTATTCTTCTTCAAATAATAATGAAATAAATATTGGGGAGTATATACCTGAAATTGCTATTGAATTGTTTAAAATGTATAATAGTAAAATTCAAATCCATTCCGATGTTGAAGATACTATGGTTGATTTAGATTTAGCTGTTTCATTAGGATTAATTTTAACTGAAATAATAAATAATACAATTAAATATGCGTTTCCTGTAAAAGAAGGTAATTTTTATATTAAATTCCAATTAATCCATAATGATGGTATTTTAGATTTATATGATGATGGTGTTGGTTTTCCTAAAGATTTTAATTTTGAAGATAGTACTGGTTTAGGTATGACTGTAATTAAAAGTTTAACAACACAAATTGAGGGTAAATTAATTATAGTACCAGATAATGGTAGTCATTATAGGATTGTTTTCCCAATAAAATAATTTTATCATTTGTATTATTCTAAAAAATTTAATTTACTCTTTTCTTTTTAAATAATGATTAAATTTTCAATATTAAATTTTTCATGAAATTTTTTTTTCATAAATAAAATCCTTAAAAATTAAATAAAAAGATATATAATAAAAAAAGTAATATTATATTAATGTTTTTTCGAATAAGTATTCATGGGACAATCTTAATAATTGTTAGTTTAATATGGTTGGTTTTAGCAGCTTACACATATAAAAACCGTTCAAACAGAATATTTTTGTATTTTGGATTATTCTCAATTGCAAATTTCATTAACTTATTTTTTATGGGTTTAGATTTCTATTCCATGAATTCTAATGTGAAATTCATAATTGGACAAGTATATATTTTTGGATTTGTTTTTGTAAATGTTTTCTGGTTATTTTTCACATGTTCCCTTATTAAACGTGAAAATTTCATATATGACAAAAAAGTTAATTTTATTAATTATACCGATTATTTGTTTAATTTTAGCACTTTCTAATCCTTGGACTGGAATTTTCTATTCAAAAGTTTTTGTTTCAAGTATGTATTCTCAATTAAATTATATTCCAAATTGGGGATTTTATTTAACTGATTTATACAATTTTATAATTGAAATTATTAGTCTTGTAATTATAATAAAAGGGTTACGTGATGATTTTAAATTTTTTACACTTACTTATAAATGGATGTTAGTATTTTCAGCTCTAACTTTATTATTATTCCCTATATTATATACTAATACTTATGCTATAGTATTTTATCCTTTATTAATTGTTTTAGTATTAATAGGATTTATTATAATTTATAGATTAATTCATAATTTTGAATTTTATAATCAAAGAATAAACCAGAAAATTGTGGATAATGTGGATGTAGGTCTAAGCTATTTTAGTATGGAAAATAATTTAATTGCAGCAAACCCTGCAAGTAATATAATTAATATTAATAATGCAAATAAAAATCAGTCTGTTGAAAAAATATTCAAAGATCAACCTGCATTTATTGATTTTTATTATTCTAAAGAAAAAAGTAATGATTTTTATTATAATAATCATTGGATAAATATTAAAAAAGAACCATTATATTATAAAGATGAATTATTAGGTAAAACATTTATTATATCTAATATAGATCGTGAAAAAAATCAATTAGCACAAAAAGATTTACTAATTAAAGAAGTGCATCATAGGGTTAAAAGTAATCTTCAACTTATCTTATCATTATTAAATCTTGATTTACGATTCAATACAGATGATCCTATGATAATTATAGAAAATACACGTTCACGTTTAAAATATATGTCTATTTTACATGAGAAAATTTATAAATCTAATGATTTAAATGAAGTTCAAATTAAAGAATATGTGCCTGAAATTGTAGATAGTATATTAAGTATTTATAATTCTTCTATCCATTTGGTAAGTGATTTAGAAGATTATAATTTAAAAGTTGATGATGCAATACCTTTAGGATTAATTATTACTGAAATCGTGATTAACACTATTAAAAATGGATTTAAAGGTATGGAGCCTGGAGATTTATTTATTAATTTCAGAATAGTTAATAATTTAGGTATGGTGAATTTTTATCATAATGGTATAGGTTTACCTGAAGAATTTTCATTAGAAAACCCTAATAATATAAGTATACTAATTATTACTAGTTTATGTGGGGATTTAGATGGGAAATTTGAGTTAATTAATCATGAAAAGTCTCATTTTAAGTTAATTTTCCCTTTATAATTAATTATATCTTAATAAAACTATTTTCACACAAGATTTTCATTGTTTTAATTAATAAAAACATTTAAGTATTTTAAAAATATATTATTAAATAATTTGATTAAATAATATAATGGGGTTATAACAAATGTACACATTACGCGTTTATGATATTGAAAATAAAATCTCATATGAAGGTAATATTGAATCTTTAGGGGATTATCATTCAACCAACTTATTTACCTACGATAATGTGCCAAATTTTGGAAATAAGGGATTAGTTGATTGTTTAGATTTAAGTTTTTCAGTATTATTACCATATAATAATGGGGAAGACTTTTACTACCAATATATAAACAAACCAATTTTCAGTGGCAGTTTAAAAAGTAATATACCAATAGGAACTTCCTATAAAAGCTTATTCAATCATTTAAATAATATTAACATTTTAAGTTTTGCTCAAAGATCTTGGAGAGAAAATAAAAGAGTAGATATAAATGTTGAAATTTATAAAGATGATATATTAAAATTTGGATTAAAAGTTTATTATATTAGAAATAATAATCATTTATATGCTGTCACTAAATCTGTTGATGAATTTATATCACGTTTAAAAAATGAAGAAAAGTTAATTAATGATTCTGATATGGGAATAGTGTATGTTAATAAAGAGGGAAAAATAGTTTTAAGTAATGATATTATTTTTAAAATGTTAAATACTTCTAAAGAAGAAATACTTAAAAAAGATGTGCTTAAAGGAATAATTGATAATTTTTATATATTTGATGAAGATTTGATAAGTTCAAATGATTTTATTGAAAAATTACATGCTGTTTCTAATCATGAATTAAGTAATTTAACTTTAGAAGCAAGAACTAAAAATATTAAAAAAGAAGATTATTTTAAGATTAGTATTATACCTTTAATTCAAAGTGGAGAAGATGTTATACGGATAAGTATGGAGAAAATTACTGAAAATAAATTACAGGAAGTACAAGCATTAAGATTAAATAAAATTCTTAATACTATGCAAGAATTAGCAACAGTTGCATTAGGATATTATGATTATAATTCACAATCTATAAAATGGACTGATGAAATATATAATATTTTAGAAGTGGATTCTAAAGATTTAGATGTTACTGATTTAAGTAATATTTATCCTTATATTTTACCGGAGGATTTTCATATACAACAAGAAGCTGTTGGAAAATTGAGTCCTGAAAATCCCGATGAAGATTTTGTAGTGAGATTAAATACAAAAGATAATAAAATAAAATATATTCATCAATATTATAAAACTTTTTATAATGAGTTAGGTGAAAAAAGTTTATTAGCAGTTTTTGCACAAGATATTACTAAAACTAAAATAGAGTTAAATCAAAAAGATATGCTTATGAAAGAAGTTCATCATCGAGTTAAAAACAATCTTCAAATAATATTATCTTTACTTAATCTTGATTTAAAGTTCAATAATGATAATCTTATGATTGTAATTTAGGATACGAAGGCACGTTTAAGTTATATGACTTCTTTACATGAGAAGATTTATAAATCTTCTGAATTTCAAAAAGTTGATTTAAAAACTTATTTCCCTGATATTGTGGAAAATTTATTACATATGTATGAAAGTAATATTAAGTTTCATAGTGATTTAAAATCTGAAGTTGTAGATTTAGATACTGCTATTCCTTTAGGGTTAATTTTAACTGAAATCATTAATAATGCTACTAAATATGCTTTCCCTGAAAAAGATGGTAATTTTTATATTAAATATAATAAAATTAATGACTGTGGTGTTATTGATTTTTGGGATGATGGTGTGGGGTTTCCTGAAGATTTTGATTATGAAAACACTGATAGTTTAGGTTTAACTGTTATTAATAGTTTAACTAGTCAAATTAATGGTGATTTCACTATTGTTCCGGATAATGGTGCTCATTATCAAGTTTCTTTCCCTATTAAATAAGGTTAATTGCTTAAAAGTTTATATGTAAAACTTTTATTATTATTTTTTCTATTTTTTTACTTAAAATTTTTGTTTGTTTTGATTTTAGTTGTGTTTCCTTTTTTTATTCTGTGATTTTTAAAATTTTATCTATTTTTAATTTTACTGTTTATACTGTTTTTATCAGTTTTATTTATACAATTCTTATTTTTTTATAAAGATTTAATTGATTTTAAGGGTATGATTTAAAAATATTTCTTTTTTACTATTTTATATTAATCATCTTAAATTCATAAAATATTTAGAATAATATAGTAAAGTTTTAATAGTATAAAACAAAAAGTAAGGTTTACTGAATAAAAAAATATAAAGTTTATGATTTAATGTATAAATATATCTATGAATTAAAAGAATCTAAATTAAATCCCATAAAAATAGAATTTGAAAAAAAGGAAGATTTCTTAAAAAAATCAAAAATCTATAAAAATGTGGAAAGATTTAGTCTTGCTGATGTTTACGATCAAGTAGATTATGGTATAAATATATTTCAATTCACAGAAGAATTTAATGATTATATATCAATATATTCTAATGATACATTTTGGGATTACTTCATCCCTGATTATCATAAAATCATTAAAGGAAGATTATTTCATGAAATTTTACCTTTAATAAAAAAGTTTCATGCATTAGAATCATTAAAAAATAATAATACAAATTCTAAAACTGAAGCATTAATCAAATTATATGAAAATGGGAAATTGATTAAAGTATGGAGTCAAACAAACACATTACAAGGGGATTTTTTTTATAATTGTAATAAAGATTTAACTGATTATTATTTAGAAAAAGAAAAACATGATACTATTTTTAATAATTCAGAAAATCCAATTTTTAATATTGATAAAGATTTTCATGTTATTAAAATTAATAAAGCATTAGAAGATTTTTTAGGATATTCCCTTAAAGAATTTGAAAACATTAATTATAATAAAATAGTTTATCCTAAAGAATTTAATGGTAATAAAAAATTAACAATTTATGAAATATTAAATGAAATTTTTAAGGAAAAAATTTTATCTAAAAATGTTCAATTAATCTTAATTAGTAAAGATAATAGTGAAAAAATTGTAAAAGCACATTTAACTCTTGTAAATGAAGATTATGTTCAAATATCTATTTTTGATGAATCTGAATTAGTAGAATCAGAGAAAAATTCACTTAAAATACAAAATTTTTTAGATGAAATCCAAGAAGTTAATAAATCAGCAATAAATTTATTTGAAGGGGATAATTACTATTGGACAGATAAAATTTTTGATTTACTTGAAATAGAACCAAATGAAAGAATTTATACTTCTAAAAATTTTTTCATTAAAGATTATGTAAATCTTAAAAATCAGCGAATTATTGATGAAAATTTTAAAGAATTAACACTTTACCATCCTATTGAATTTGAATTTGATATAATAACACCTAAAGGTAACCATAAATATTTCAAAGTATATTCTAAATTAGTAGAACAAGATGATGATCTTGTAAGAATTGTTATTACTCAAGATATTACTTTAGAAAAACTTGAAAAACTTGAAAAATTAAGATTAAATGCAAGTTTTGAGGCGGTTGCAAGTTCTAATAAAATAGTTCTTGCAGAATCAGATGGTAATAACTATTACTTCACTAATGAAATATATAAATGGTTAGAAATTAATCCTGAAGATTATAATGGTGTTGATGTAATTCAAGAATTCGCATTTCCTGAGGATAAAAAATTACTTCAAAAAATTTGGAAAGATGCAAGTGAAGATAATCCATTTTTTGAATTGAAATTCCGTGCAAAATCAAGTACAGGTAAAATACTTTATTTTGAAATAAATGCTAAATTCATTTTTGAAGAGGGAAAATTAATAACTTCATCTGCTTTCTTACAAAATATTACAGAGGAAACTTTAAGTAAAAATAAAGCATTACGTTTACAGGAAAGTATTAATACGGTTAGTAATTTTAGTAAAATAATAATTGGATCCTATGAAAATGGTAAGATAAGTTGGACTCCTGAAATTTATAAAATTTTAAAAATCAACCCGGAAGATTATGGGGATAATGTTAATGTTTTAAGAATATTTTCAAGTTCTAAAGATTTAAAAATAGTTGATAATGCACTTAGAAATTTAAGTCCTGAAAATAATACTTATTCTCATATTTCTAATGTTTATGATAGTGAAGGAAATTTACATTACTTTAATTCATATACAGTTGCAAATTTTGATGATAATGGGGAAAACATTTCACATGATTTTTTCATACAAGATTTAACTGATGAGGTTCTAGCTAAAAATGAAGCGTTACGTTTACAGGAAAGTATTAATACAATTGGTGAATTTAGTAAAATTGCTATTGGTTCTTATGAAAATGGGAAGTTTACTTGGACTCCTGAAATTTATAATATTTTAAAAATCAAACCAGGAGATTATGATAATAGTGAAAGTTTAATGGGAATATTCTCATCTCCTAAAGATGTTGAAGAGGTTAAAAGGTTAATTGAAAATACTAAACCTGAGAATAATAGTTTTTACCATTTATCCATAGTATATGATAATCTGGGAGATTTACATTATATTAACTCTTACACTGTTATGAATTTTAATGAAAATAATGAAAAAATTGGGGATGACTTTTTCATACAAGATGTGACTGATGAGGTTCTAGCTAAAGATGAAGCATTACGTTTACAGGAAAGTATTAATACACTTGGAAGTTTTAGTAAAATTGCTATTGGTTCTTATGAAAATGGGAAGTTTACTTGGACTCCTGAAGCTTATAAAATTTTAAAAATTCGTCGTGATGACTTTGATGATAATGTTAATATATTCAGTGAATTTTCATCTGATAAAGATATAAAAAAAGTAAATAACTTACTTAGTAATATATCTCCTGAAAATAATAGTTTCTCTTACCTTTCTTCTGTTCGTGATGCTGAGGATGGTTTTCATTATATAAATATATATGCTGTTGCAAACTTTGATAATAATGAAATGATATCAGAGGATTTTTTTATACAAGATGTGACTGATGAAATTTTAGCTAAAGAATTTAATGTTGACCTGCAAGCAAGTTTAAGCACTATACAAGATATTAGTAAAATTGTAGTATGTAATTACAAAGAAGGAGTATATAATTGGACTCCTGAAATTTATAATATTTTAGAAATTAAACCAGAAGATTATGATGAGCATAGTGATTTATTAAAAGATTTCCTAATAGAAACTGATGATAAATATGATAATATTATAGATTCTGATTTCACACCTGAAAGTGATTCAATTCATGTTCAAATTAAAATTAAAACTTTTAAAGGTAATATTAAATTTTTAGATAATTATATTAAAGCTAGATTTACTGAAGAAGGAGATTTAATTGATATTATTGGTTTCCTTCAAGATGTTACTGAAAGAGTTAATTATCAGAAAGATTTAGAGGATTTATCTGAGGATCGAAAAATTTTATTACAAGAGGTTCATCATCGTGTTAAGAATAATTTACAAATTATTTTAAGTTTTTTAAGTTTAGAGTCCCGTTTTAATAAGGATAATCCTGAATATGTTGTTGAACAGACTCGTAATCGTATTGAAACTATGGCTTTAACTCATGAAGAAGTTTATAATTCTAATGATCTTTCTAATATAAATTTAAATACTTTCATTACTCGTGCTATGGATAATCTGTTTAGTTTATATGCCCCAGAAAATATTGAAATTAATTTAAATATTGAAAATGTAATGTTAGATATGGATAAATGTATTCCCTTATCTTTATTAATTAATGAGTTTGCTTTAAATACTATTAAATATGCATTCCCTAATACGGTTGATAATAAATTCTTCATAGATTTAAGTTCAAATAATGAAATTATTACTATTAAAATGTGGGATAATGGTATAGGATTACCTGAGAATGTGAATATATTCTCTTCAGAAAGTCTTGGTTTTACAATTATTCGTAATCTTTCTAGGCAATTAGAAGCTGAATTAAATGTTTTAAGTGATGTTGAAGGTTTTGGTTTAGAAATCACTTTTCAAAAATAATATTTAAACTATTTTTTAATTAAAAACTCTAAAACATTTATAAAAAAAATTTCTCTTTTTTTAATTATTTTTTTCATGGTTTTAAAATATTATGCTAATTTTTTGAATATTAAGAAATTTAAAATTATATTTCTTATTTTTTTGTCTTAAAAAAAACACGATAATAAGTTAATTATGTTCGGATAAATAAGAAAGGTTTATATATATACTATTAATATAATTATTAGTATGTGATGCTTTAAATTAATTTTTAATTCATTACAAAAATAATTTTTATCTTAATTTGGCATGAAGGAGGTGAAAATCGTGAAA
>ENA-UOOM01003124-UOOM01003124.1-fermentation-metagenome-genome-assembly--contig:-NODE-3124-length-12505-cov-7.514699_pt1 | contig 12505 bp, 11 predicted proteins | sample MGYA00245781_ERZ724031 | MGnify/ENA primary metagenome ERZ724031 (study PRJEB28704, sample SAMN03018317) | fermentation metagenome | biome: anthropogenic terrestrial biome; feature: soil; material... | reverse complement strand
CTATTTTATACACAATTCGATATTCAATCGTTCGGTAACGCACCTCTAGTTTATTGAGGTGGGATAGTTTGCCAGACAAGGGAGTGCCTAAAGTGGGGTTATACGCTAGTTCGCCCAACCGCTGAACTATTTCCCTTGCTACCGCTCTGTCAAGTTTCTTCAGGTCGCGCTTGACACTGTGAGGAACGATTACTTCATACATTGCTTTTCCCCATCGGAATCAAGTTCTTTTTTGAGTTGCTCCAAAGAGGAATATTCGCCTTTAGCAATTTCAGATTCTGCGTCAGCAGACATTCTTAACAAGGCCTCGCCTAACTCTCTCTTTCTACCCGGTAACATAGTCTCAACCTCATATGCACTACGGCCCTCGCTAACCAAATCTTTTCTGATGAGGTCTTCCAAATCCGAAAATATGTCTTTTTTTGTAATGATTAATCTCCCTTGACTATCAAGGTCAATTTCCAGATTATCGTTCGGGTTCATTCTGGCACGGGCTCTAAGTCTCTTGGGAATAGTTATCTGTCCACGCTCATTAATCTTTACGATAAACACAGCCTCACCTCATTCCTCATTCCGAATACTGAATTCAGTATAACATACTTAAGGCGAATTGGATACCATCGGCGTGACACGAGCGGACACAAGGGGACGGTTCTTCTGTGCTGCTGGCGCATCAAACCCAAAATAGCACAGAAGAACCGTCCCCTTGTGTCCATCTCCTGATCTTCTGATCTGCGTCTTGTTTTCTTAATCAGTCAGATTGATCTCAAAGGCTCTGTGGGCGGAGATAGACCTCTTTGACCAGACTCCGACTGGATCGGGTGCATTTATTATTGCGGTGATACGCCAGAGGTACTCCCCCGGAGACAGACCGGAGAGAACCAGCGAAGTATTTGTAGAGGAAGCGATTTCGTAATCCGTCCAGGAGTTGTCTATCTGCTTCTTATAAACACGTATCCCGTAGAAACTGCATCCCGCTACGGGATTCCATTCCAGAGTAATGCCAGACTCGTGGTTTATAATGTTATTAGCCGGTGCCTTCAGGGTTAACGGCTCAAGCGGCACCAAAGCCACCGGTTCAGTCAGGGGCGTTTCACCTTCGGCAGTATATAGCTGAATGGCATAGTAAGACTCCCCGGTGCCGAAAAGGAGCGGGTCACGAAACTCGCCGATTATATTGGCCCATTTGCCCCAAAGGTTAGCCGGCGCGGCATCCACCAAAACAAACGGACCATCGGCAGAATGCGCGCTATACAATCGGAATCCTTGAATAGCGAGGGGATCGGTAAACGCAAATTCGCTAGAAAGATGCAATTCATAGCAATATCCTTCAGGCGCGTTATTAAAATTTTTGGCGAAGACGGCTTGGGCCGCCGAGGCTGTTGTCCGATGGTCAGTAGCTGTTATCGAGCGAGAATCCACGCCATAAGGAAGGGTAATTAATTCAAAATCGTAGGAAAACCCATCCGGAGTGCCAATTACCTTACCTGATCCGGTTGATAACCCAAAGTTCTTCGTTACCGGTTCCTTTTCCAGGGTAACAGTGGCGGAAGCGGTTTTAAAAGTTTGGTAAGCGGCGCTAATTTCATATTTGCCGGAGGGAAGCATCAGTTGGTATGTCCCGTCAGAACCTGTGACTGTGGTTAGCGTATCTTTTCCAGTGGCTGTGATCAGTGCACCGGCAATCACCGTATTTTCCTGCGTGCCTCGAACAGTACCGCTTACGGCAACTAAGCTGCCGCCACATCCTGATATCGTGCAGACTATTCCGATAAGTAAGACCAGAAAAACCTTACGCATTCTCAAATCCTCCATTCCTTACTGTGGCGAAGAACATCTAAGAACATCTGAATCTTTAGTTACGGGCTTATTTTATGGGTCCATCAGGAAGGATCCTCAACAATAAATATTCTGGGATAGGAGTTAGAATAGCGATACGTGGGTTCCGAATCATCCCGCGCCATAACAAACCAAGCGTATGTTCCCGGGTCAAGAGCAGGGAGAGTCAGCTGATTCGTAGACACCGGGGTATGGTTGACAAGGAGCCAGAAGCTGCCTCCTCCTCGATAGGTTAAGACTTCGTAACTTTGGCTATCCCCATCTCCTGTGGAGATAGCATTTCACTGTAGAGTAATTCCAGTTCCGGAGATAGCGGCGTTATGATCGGGGGCAGCAAGGATCAACGGTTCAAACGGCGCTAATGACAATGGTTCAGATAAATAGGTTTCGCCTTCCGGGGAATAAAACTGCATGACATAGTGAGATTGAGCCTGATCAGCTCCAAACAGCAGCGGTTCGTCACATGTAACCCAAAATTGGCAGTCTGCCGAGGGGTATGAAACTTCAACTAAGTCGGCGAATGCTAAGGCAAACGGGCCCGCTACCGAGCGGGAGACATATAAGCGGATTCCCTGATAGTTGTCGGATGCAGAAAGCGGGAAGGCAGCATAAAGGTCCAAGAGATAAACGTATCCTTCTTGATCGTTGTTATAGTTTTTGTTATAAAGGCTTTCCAAAACGGTGTCCTGTCTTGCCAAAACCGGAGCGGTACGCGAACGGGTGCCGGTTTCAGCGGGTTGGGTGTTTATGGATATCTCGAAAGTAAGCGGATCCGGTAAATCCAGGATTGTGCCTGCCCCGGTCGTCAGGGCAAGGTCTTTGGTCACCGGATTTTTTTCCACAGTAATGGAAACAGTGGCCTTGTTGAATGTTGGATATGCGGCAGTAACACTATAATTGCCGGGAGGCAGCAGTAAGCGGTATGATCCGTCTGCGCCGGTCACAGTGCTAAATGAGCTCTCTCCCATTGCGGTGACGGTGGCACCGGCAATAACCGTATTTGGCAGGGATCCCCTAATTATGCCACTAACGGCAATCATGGTTGCGCCACATCCGCTCATGATGATGATCGCACCGAGGATTAAGATAATTAAAACTTTTCGCATTCTCATCCCCCAATTCGTCTATTTTCGAAATAAAGGCACTGTTGTTGTACCCTTACTATTAGATGCTGATAAAGAAAATCCTTTTTGCCCAGATAGAAAGGCAAAAGCAAAGACGCGGAACTTTGGGGACGGTTCTAAAAGTGCCATCTGACAGCAAATGGGAAACGGCACTTTTAGAACCGTCCCCAAAGTTCCTTTGGCAGGAAAATGGATGACAATTGCGAATTTACATTAAAACCTTTAAAGAAAATCTTGGAAGAGAAGGGGTGGATTGTTAATGCGAGTGCGGTGGATTGGGATTACGGTTCTTCTGCTGCTGTCGATTGCATCTGTGCTCCTGGCGGCAGGCGTGCCGCGCAGCTTTAAGGAGATTCCGCTTTACGCCGGGGCAGTCAGGGATCTGGAAACCGAAGAGCATTTTTTCGGAAATCTTACTGATGCAAATCCCGAAAACGTGCGTTCTCATGAACAGAAGGTTTATCGTGTAAATACCATTATTGATGATGTCTTCAAGTTCTACATTGCTAAACTGGATGCCACATATCGCGATTATTGTACGGATTACGAGGATTATGAGGAGTTTCTTGAACTTTTCGAGTATGGAGAGCTTGAGCCGGGAGCGATCCTGGCACCTCGATATGCGACCGACTTCTATGCCGACGACTTTTTCGAGGATGAGTATGAATACGACATGCTCATCAAGGACGGTAAATGGCTCCGCAGCGCTTTCGAAGGTCGGCCGCAATGGGAAAAAGGCCGGTGGCTCGCAGGAGGCGGGGTTGAATGGCTTGTCTGCCTGGACAATGGTGATCTGGCCACATTCAATGTCGGGTTGTTGGACGTGGGCTATGACTCCCTCAAAAAGATCGACTACCGGTCCACTTGGATTGTAATAGATGTTCTGATTGAAAAATCCCCAGATGCCATGGACGAGGAATGGGATCTGGCCATGGATGATACAGCGCGGCAATTTGCCCAGAATCCTCCCACCGAAGCCTATCTGGGTATTCCGTTTTATCCGGGCTGGGTCTATGCTCCGGAGATTTCTGCTGGCATGTCAATGGACAATGATTATCATTACTACATCTTTTTCAGCAATGATGCACCAGCCAAAGTAGCCGAGTTTTATCAGCAGCGCCTCAACCAGAAACCGAGTACCGGCGGCGGGTTTTACATATTTGCGCTCAAGGGCAACCTGCCGATTCCCGACGAAGGACTGGTCATTCAACTGAATACAGGCTTCAAGGACATGCCCCAGACGATCATCACAGTGCAAAAGATGATCGACTAAGGATAGCTGTTCGGATCGGGAAAGCCGATCGATTAAGGGCTGGGCAGCATGGTAGCGCCATTATAAAAAACTAAAAGAGAATCCCGGATCATTTCCGGGATTCTCTGGCATTTGCGCTCGCCGCGTATGCCGCATCTCTCGTTGCATAAGCGCTGACTCGTTGTCGTGCACGCTTTCTATCAGTCAACCTGCTCTTCAAAGTCATCTTTGGTGACACCGCACAATGGACAAGTCCAGCTGCCCGGGACGTCTTCCCACTTTGTTCCCGGTGCCAGGCCGCTGTCAAGATCGCCTTCGGCCTCATCATAAACATAACCGCAAACAGTGCAAACAAATTTCCTCACGTTCCGAACCCCCTCATTCTCCTTCATTGTGTCTTGGAGCATTATTATTCGACATCGATGTCCGCAGCCCTGCCACGTTTTATGGGTGCCTTTTGTGACCCGTTTGTCCGCGTCAGCCATAAATGTGTATAATATGATTATGATTGCATAGACCATGATTATGTATGGAGCGATGCCAATGTATAAAATCTTGATTATCGAGGATGACCTCACGATCGCACGGACCATCAAGGATCATCTCTGTAAATGGGATTATGAGGTGGTCTGTGTGACCGACTTCAAAAACATTGTCGAACAAGTGATTCAGTTCGAGCCGCATCTCGTGCTACTGGATGTCATGCTCCCGTTTTTCAGCGGCTACCATTGGTGCAGCGAAATTCGCAAAATCTCCAAAATCCCGGTCATGTTCATCTCTTCCGCCGGCGACAATATGAACATTGTCATGGCCATGAATATGGGCGGGGATGATTTTATTGCTAAACCTTTTGATCTGAATGTCCTCACCGCCAAGGTGGGGGCTCTAATCCGGCGCACTTATTCATTTCAGGGGCAAGTCAACGTCCTGGAACACCAGGGGGTGCTTCTCAACCTGAGCGACACCACCCTCACCTATCAAAATCAAAAAATTAATCTGACCAGGAACGACCTCCGCATTTTGCAGCTGCTGATGGAAAATGCCGGCCAGGTGGTTTCCCGCGAAGAAATTATGCAGCGCCTTTGGGAAAGTGATCATTATATTGATGAAAACACGTTGACCGTCAATATCACGCGGCTGCGCAAAAAGCTGGCCGAAGCAGGGCTGGAGGACTTCATCGTCACCAAAAGAGGCCTTGGCTACATGGTGCAATAACATGGAGCAGTATAAACGCCGCCGCCGTAACATTATCCTCCTGCTGGCCGTCTGCGCCATCTTCCTGACGGTTTTTGCACTCTATGACCTGCCGCTGGAAGCGGTGGGCTATGCGGCCTTGCTGAGTGGTATTTTAATCTTGATCATTGGCATCATCGACTCCGCCGCTTACCGCCGCCGCCATCAGGCACTGGAAAGGCTCAAGAGTATCGTTACAGCGCTTGATATTGATCAAGAGCTGCCAGCGCCGCTGGATCAGATCGAACAAGATTATCAGGAATTGATCAAGATTATTAATCAGAGCCGCGCCGGGATCATTAATGAAGCGGACCGTATCCATCACGACTTGGTGGATTACTACACGATCTGGGTGCATCAGATTAAGACGCCGATCGCAGCCATGCGGCTGCTGTTGCAGTCCGAGCCGACTGAAACGCGTGCGGAACTCCTGGATCAGCTGTTTAGAATTGAACAGTATGTCGAGATGGTGCTGCAATACCTGCGCATGGAGAGCATGAACGCCGATTTACTCATCAGCCGCAACGACCTGGACGAGATCGTCAGATCGGCGATTCGGAAATACTCGCAGACATTTATCCATAAAAAGATCAAACTGGATTATCAGGAGCTGCACTGTGAGGTCCTGACGGATGCCAAGTGGCTTACCTTCGTGATCGAGCAGCTGTTGTCGAATGCGCTGAAATATACGCCAGCTGGAGGGACTATTACGATCTATATGGAACCGCATGCGCCGGGAGTTACGCCGGCGCCACCGGACGCATTGGCCACGTCCGCGGCCACGCCGGAAACGCTGGCCACACCCGCCGCGACCGCCACATTGGTGATCGCCGATACTGGTATTGGAATTGAGCCCGAAGATATACCACGCGTTTTCGAACGCGGTTTTACCGGTTACAATGGACGCCTGGATCGCAAGGCCAGTGGCATTGGATTATCCCTCTGCCGGCGCATCCTCGATCAGCTGTCGCATACGATCACGCTTGAATCCACGGTCGGCAAGGGCACCAAAGCGAAAATCGGGCTGGAGGAAACCGAGATTGCTGGCGATTAATAAGCTAGCCCGGCGTGTCACACCGGCCACGCTTACCTTACCAAAATGTAAGCTGCAGAGAGGAAATGTAAGCCGAAGCTAAGGCAAGGCATTTTCTCTTTTTGTTATAATGAGCCTGGAGAGCGAAATAGGTTCCGCATATGAGCCCATGGAGCTCGCCAACGGAACCTGATCATGAGCTCGGAAGTTGATAGGAGGGCATCAGTATGCCACTTTTAGAAGTCAGTGATCTCCAGAAAATTTACACCTCCAGGTTCGGCGCCAATCAGGTGCAGGCACTATCCAGCGTTTCATTTCAGGTCGAGCGGGGTGAATACGTTGCCATCATGGGTGAGTCCGGATCAGGCAAGACCACGCTGCTTAATATTCTCGCGGCCCTTGATCAGCCGACCCGCGGCGAGGTACAGCTGAACGGCAAAAACCTGCGCTCAATCAAAGAAAAAGAACTCGCCGCCTTCCGGCGCGACAATCTCGGCTTTGTCTTTCAGGATTTTAACCTGCTGGATACCTTTTCGGTACAGGATAACATCCTGCTGCCGCTCGTGCTGGCCGGGAAGGCTTACAACGAAATGAATGCGCGCCTGCAGCCGATCGCCAGGAAACTCGCGATAAGCGACATCCAGGCCAAATATCCATATGAGATCTCCGGTGGCCAAAAGCAAAGAACCGCCATTGCGCGGGCGCTGATCACCAAACCGCAGCTGATCCTGGCGGACGAGCCGACCGGGGCACTTGACTCCCGCGCCACCGCCGAACTGCTACGTCTCTTCCGCGAGATCAATGATGAAGGCCAGACGATTCTGATGGTTACGCACAGCATTACCGCAGCCAGCCACGCCAAGAGAGTACTGTTTATCAAGGACGGAGCGGTCTATCATCAGCTCTACAGGGCGTCCATGTCGACCGCAGCGATGTATCAAAAAATCTCTGACACGCTCACTTTGATTGCGACGGGCGGTGCCAGGAAATGAAGACGCAGAGGAAGATGAAGGGATCCTTTTACGTGCGGCTGGCGCTGAACAACCTCCGGAAGAACGCCAAAGCCTATTTGCCTTATCTGCTAACGTGTTTTGGCACCATCGCGATGTTCTACAATATGTGTTTTCTGATGCTGACCAGGGATATTGGCCCCTTGAGCAACAGCGTCAGTTTGCGGCAGATTTTGATGTTCGGGGCGGTCATCATCGGGATTTTTTCAGCGATCTTTCTGCTCTATACGAATAGCTTTCTAGTCAAACGCCGCCAAAAGGAATTTGGCCTCTTCAATATTCTGGGGATGGAGAAGCGGCATGTCGCCCGCATCATGGCGCTGGAAACGCTGTTTACGAGCGCGGTCAGCCTGGTAATCGGCATTTTGACCGGCATTCTGCTCAGCAAACTGATGCTGTTGCTGCTCTTCAAGATCCTCTCCGCTAATATAACCTTTGGCTTTGAAATTCCGGGTGGCGCAATTCGGAACACACTGTGCCTTTTCGGGATCATCTTCGGCTTGACTTTGATCTATAACATTGCGCAGGTTTACCGCGCCAAACCGGTCGAATTATTGCGGGGCGGCCTCGTCGGGGAAAAGGAGCCGCGCACCAAATGGGTGCTGGCGGTGATCGGGATCCTCTGTCTGGGTGCCGGTTACTATCTGGCCCTGACAACCGAAGCACCGCTGGCGGCCTTGGGCATCTTCTTCCTGGCAGTGCTGCTGGTCATGATTGGCACCTATTGTCTGTTTGCGGCAGGCAGTATTGCCGTTTTGAAGCTGCTGCGCCGCAACAAGCAGTTCTATTATCAATCCAGGCACTTTATCCCGGTTTCAGGGATGATCTATCGCATGAAACAAAACGCCATCGGCCTGGCAAACATCTGCATCCTGTCGAGTGCGGTCATCGTCGTGCTTTCCACGACCGTCTCGCTCTATGTGGGGATGGAGGATGTGCTGCGCACCCGCTATCCCAGAAATGTGATTGTTAACGCCACGGATGTTTCCGATAGGCAGGCTGCCGCATTGGACACTCTCATTGCGGAACAGGCGCAGCTACATGATATGACGCCGCAGGACGTGATCCGGCATCGCTACCGCATTTTCCTGACCAATCAGGATGGGACTGAATTTGTGGGGGACCGGGATCAATACTATGCTGGACAAAGCATGGCCATGCTCGTCTTTATGACCAGAGCCGATTATCTGGCGATGGGGTATCAGTCGGTGACATTGGGGCCGGGTGAAGCGTTGCTGTATGTGTCGCGGGGGCATATTCCGGGGGAAGTCGTGCGTTTCGGTGCGGCAGGCGGCGACGCTGGCGGCGCTGGCGGCGCAGCGGGTACCCATGGCGACGCGGGCTACACACTTTCCATCCGGGAGCGCCTGAACTCCTTTGAGACTGTAGGGCAATTGACCGCCATGTTGGCGGGCAGTTACTATTTCATTGTCAATAATGATCAGACGCTGACCGAGATCCATAACGCGCTTTTTGGCAAAGGTGCCGCAATGGCAGAGCGTTCTTACTATTATGGTTTTGATGTCGCCGCCGCGCCGGAGGCGCAGATCAGCCTGGTCAGTGCCTTGAATACGAAACTCAAGGAGTACGGAGCCAGTCAGGGGGTCAGCGGCCTCTATGCTGAGGGCGCGGAAAGTGAACGGGCCAGCTTCTACACCCTGTATGGCGGGCTGTTCTTTATCGGACTCTTTCTGGGCCTGCTGTTCATCATGGGAACAGTGCTGATCATTTACTACAAGCAGGTGGCGGAAGGCTATGATGACAAGGAACGCTACGAGATCATGCAAAAGGTCGGTATGAGTCGCGCCGAGGTGCGCAAAGTAATTCGCAGTCAGGTATTGGCCGTGTTTTTCCTGCCGCTGATCACTGCGGCGATTCATGTCGCCTTCGCCTTTAAGCTCATTACCAGATTGCTGGTGGTCTTTAACCTGACTAATGTACCGCTCTTTGCGGCCTGTACCGGGCTGACGGTGCTGCTGTTCGCCGTGCTGTATATCTTCGTCTACGCCTTGACCGCTAAGACGTATTATCAGATCGTCAGCCAGGTAAGGGGTTAGGGGTTAAGCGTTTGTGGTTAGTGGTCAGGGGTAGCCGTGGTGGCTGCCTCGGCCGTAGCTGCAGCCGAAGCGGCAGCCGTTGCGCCGGAAGTGTTGGCTGCGCCCGCGCCGTCCCCATTCGCTACGCCGTTACCGCGAGTTTTATTTGTGCCCGCCCCTAGAGGCGGGCCTATTTTATGGCAACGACGGCAGCGCGCCTGATAGAAATCCGTACTCCCAACCAGCACCAAAGGTTCATCGATAGCGGCCGGGGTGCCATCGGCCTTCAAACGCTGGGTCTTGGTAGCGAAAGCTTCCCCGCAGACATGGCAGACGGCGTAAAGTTGATCAAGACTGTCTGCTAAAGCCAGAATTGTCGGCATGGCACCAAACGGTTCACCGCGGTAGTTTTGGTTCAAACCGGCGGCGATGACTCCCAACCCTTTATCAAGCAAGTTCTGAATGACATCCACAATTTTGGCATCGAAAAACTGGACTTCATCAATGGCAACAACATCAAGCTGCTGGCCGCCAAGTTGCTGGCTGCTAACATGCTGGAGAATTTGCTCCGGGTCATTCACCGGGATTAGCGTGGCGGGAAATTTGGCACCGCTATAAGAGACGATGCAGGTTTCGCCATCCTGATAACGGCAATCGATCGCTGCTTTGAAGACGATGACTTCTTTGCGGGCGATGCGCGCGCGTACTACTTCATTGATTAATCCTTCCGTTTTGCCGGAAAACATGCAGCCATAAATAACGTGCAGCCAGCCACCGCGCGGTCTGTATCTCATGCAAGATTCCCTCCTGGATGGAAATAATAATTTAGCAGAGGTATTCTCTCCTAAAATAGCGTATTCCTGTTATGGAATAGTAAAGTAAACGCGGGGTGGCGAAATCGTGAAAAAAAATAGCGGGCTGATGACGCCGGAATATCTGCAGGGCCTGCGGGACTGTGTTCCGGCTGGGCAAGTTCGGCTCAATGAAGATATGGCGTTACATACAACCTTCCGCTTGGGCGGTCCGGCCGATGTTTTCGTGTGTCCGACCTCCGCCGATGAATTAAGCGCCGTCCTGAAATATCTTGCCAAACAACCGATCCCGCTGTTGATCATTGGCCGCGGCAGTAATCTGATTGTCAGGGACGGCGGTATCCGGGGCGTGGTTGTTAAACTGGGTGAAGGCTTTGATCATGTCACGATTGAGGGAACCTATATCACAGCCGAAGCCGGGGTGGCGCTCGCGGCCCTGTCTTGGAAGGCGGCAGAGGCATCGTTGGCTGGCTTCGAGTTTGCCGCCGGCATACCGGGCAGTCTTGGCGGGGCATTGGTGATGAACGCCGGTGCTTATGGCGGAGAAATGTGTCAGGTGGTCGATTGGGTCGACTGCATGGATCGTGGCGGCAATGTGCGGCGGCGCTCCAATGCCGAAATGGAGTATGCTTACCGGCACAGCATTTTACATGACACCGATGAAATCGCCATCGGCGCGGGTTTGAATCTGCGCGCCGGGGTCCGGGAAGATATTGAGACGCAGATTAAGGAGCTGAACGCCCGGCGGGCCAGCAAACAGCCGCTTAACTGGCCGAGCGCAGGCAGTGTCTTTAAACGTCCGCCAGGCAACTATGCCGGACCGCTGATCGAAAGCGCGGGCCTCAAGGGTTTCCGCATCGGCGGGGCGATGGTCTCGGAATTGCATGCCAACTTTATTGTTAATGTGGGTGGTGCCACGGCAGCCGACGTGCTCGCAGTGATCGAGCATGTGCAACAGACTGTTTTGGCACAGCATGGCATCAAGATGGAACCGGAGGTCCGTGTCGTCGGGGAGGATCCTGCGCCTTAAACGGGGAGGATCCCAAGTGATCAAAAGAGAATTAATGATCGTATTAATGATCCGGTTGATTGGGATTACGGGGGTGTATTTTTTGAGTCGTGTTGTGGAATTAGCGAAGCATTTGGCGGAGGCGATCAGCCAGAGTGAAGAAGCTCAGGCATTGGATAAAGCTCTGACGCGTGTTAATGAACATGAGGCCGCCAAGGTGATGCTGGATGATTATCGCAAACGCCAGGAGGCCCTGCAAAAAGAGATCGCAGCTGGCAAAGATGTCAAAGAAGCGATGGAAGACTTCCAGAAACTGTCACAGGTCGTGATGGTTAATCCTTATCTGCGCGATTATGTCATGGCCGAAATGAGTCTGGGTGCGATGGTTTCGGAAGTATATAATGTTATTGGGGAGGCATTCCGCAAGATTACGGGGAGTGTGGCCGATCAGACAGGGGATGTTGAGGGCGTAAAGGACGGCGCGTCAGGTGCAGCAAGTGAAAAGGACGCAAATTAGTATTTTAGCATAGCATAGAGTGAAATCATGTTGAACGTTGTGAACGTTGCGGCGGTATGTCGATGCGCCGTGGGAAGGATGAATGAGATGGCGAAAATAGCAAGGCGTCCCGGAACAGGACTATTTCCGCTTCCGGTGGTTTTAGTAAGCTGTCAGGCTCCCGGCGGGCGTCCGAACTTAATTACCCTGGCCTGGGTGGGCGTGGCTGCTTCCGAACCTCCGACCATTTCCATCGGCGTCAGGCCGGAACGCTATTCACATTCCCTGATCAGGGATTCAGGCGAATTCGTAGTCAACATTCCTGATGAGAGTATGCTTTATGCCCTGGACTATTGCGGAGTGGTTTCAGGCAGGAATTGTGATAAGTTTGCCGAGGCGCATCTGACGCCGAGTGCCGGTCACACCGTGACCGTGCCCCATATTGAGGAAGCATCGGTCAGTATCGAATGCCAGGTGCGTCAAGTTATTAATGTCGGCAGCCATGATCTATTTTTGGGCGAAGTCACCGCGGTGTTAGCGCGTGAAGAATGCATCACCGGCTCAGGCATTGATTTGTCGCGTGTACTCCCGATCGCATACGGCAACGGCCGCTACTGGTCAATCGGCAAAGCCCTGGGAGACTTCGGCCTGGCAAAAAAAT
>ENA-UOOM01003123-UOOM01003123.1-fermentation-metagenome-genome-assembly--contig:-NODE-3123-length-12509-cov-4.369841_pt1 | contig 12509 bp, 13 predicted proteins | sample MGYA00245781_ERZ724031 | MGnify/ENA primary metagenome ERZ724031 (study PRJEB28704, sample SAMN03018317) | fermentation metagenome | biome: anthropogenic terrestrial biome; feature: soil; material... | reverse complement strand
TCAAAGGGCTAGAGAAAAATCTCAATTAATTGAGATTTTTCTCTAGCCCTTTGAATTAGTTCTACACCGTAAATATCAAACTTTTCATTATATATTAAGGGAAAATCCTCCCCCCTAAACTGAACCACAATATTTTCTTGGCAAAAAACTTTAGGTTGTGCAGCCGAATTTATATAGAGTGGCTTAGTAGGAGACCCTCTATCGGAGCCAAAATAAGTTTGAAAACCTCCTATTGTCTTATTCAATAGTGCAGTAGTCTTGTTAATTACAGTGCTTTTTCCTATTTGTATATCACCTGTCAAAAAGACGTGCATGCTTAACACTTCCTATCTTGAATGAACCTTATTCTGCCCTTTACATAGTACTTTAATGGAACGCCTATAGCTGTTTAAACTCTTCATTTACAGCAGATACCACATTAGCGAGCAAGGAATCGAATGCTGAAGAAAGCCACTTAGAGACAGTGTTCCAAGTTAGCCTACTAGAAACAGCAGGATGGGCCACAGGTACTTGTCTTAATTCTTCACAACCAGGAAATCGCCACAAATACGGATCTCCAATGAGTGTAGTGTAATTTCTACTGCGAACAAGCTCTACTAATTGTTTCTCACTAGATAGTGCCATATCCCCTCGCTCAGCTATAGTAGCAGACCAGCTGAAAAAGGTAGCTACTGTTATGCCTGCTAGGCAACCATGCACTCTTAATGCATCCCTTATTGAATTTCCTATAACTTGATCAGCGACGATTAAAACAGATGACTTTTCTGTAATAGAATGAATAGGTAAAGCTCTACCTGCATCCATGTGCTTAAGAAGATAATTTCCATGACGAAAGCCAGTAGGACATGCTGCAATATAGGGGGTACCAAATCTAGATTGAAGGTATTTTGCAAGCTGTAGGCCCGATGCCGTAACCGCCAAATTAATCTCAGCGGCAGCCACGTTCTTGATTTGATCAAGAGAGGTGCCCATAAAATAAGAACCATTTACTGTCCAACCTGATTTGTAAAAATAATCACAAAAGCTTATGTCATTTCCTACTGCTCCAAAATCTAAAGGGGTCACGCCTAGAATATTTAAGCTGTGGGGTATAAGCTCCACTTCTTCCTGTGCAAATCGATCAAATAGGCTTTTGCCAGCAAGGACAATGCCTTTATCGTAATAATCAAAGCCAGTCGTATTAAATCCAAAAGGAGGCTTCCCAGTGGAAGATTCAATTTCATATGCAATCCCCTCCATATCCATACCAGTTAAGGCAGGAACTGGTGTACCTACTAGAGCAATCATATATGAATCTAAATGTTCGCTGGCTTCACAGATTCGTTTTACCACCTTGTCGTCATTGCCAAGGATTGCATCTATATTGCGTAATGATGTACAAAAAGTGCTTTTTTTGTTTTCTGACCATCTAGGTTCATCGTATCGAACATAATGGCTCGTACAACAACTGGCATCGTTGATTGCTGTAAGGCAATCAAAATCAAAGAAAACAGAACACACTCCTGCGTAATCTGCTGCAAAGGGAGGTATATATATACAAAGTTTAGCCATTTTTATTCACTCTCCTTTCCTGGTATAGGTAGCTCAGGCATATTATACTTCTTTGTAACACAATCTCGAAGAAGAGCAAATAAACGATGGATTCCATGAAAACCAAAATACCCTTCGTCATGCCATATATCTGCAAAATGTCGTGCTCTAAGCAACCTTACACAATCAGCACCTATGGCAATAATCTCTTGATCAGGCTCTAGTATCATATTTATATAATCATTTGTTAGAATGATTCTAATCTCTTTATGTTTTTCTCTAATATACTCTTCTGCTTCTTCTTCAATCTTAAACATATGACTAGAACAGAAAATATATTTAACCTTAAAACCATATTCTAAAAGGGCTTTAGCAGCAGAGAAAGGCTTTAATGAAGCACTAGCATCAATTGCAATTTCCATGTCTCCTATGACATCTACTGTCTTAGCAGCATCTTCAAAAACATTACTAATCTCAGTGGAAAAATCCGGTGCCTCATGACCAAGTATGGAAGCAATAGTACGGTAGCCCTCAACTATATAATGTGCATCGTAACTTGCTGTAAAACAATAATAGGGCATGTCAAACTTTTTTTGTAAATACTGAGCTGACTTTTCCCCTATAAAGCGCAAGACAATAGACATTTGACTTTTAGCCATATCCTGATACTCTTCGTATGTATGGCAATGAAATAATTCACGGACTCTACTAACGCCCCAAGATTTCAATAAAGATAGAAACTCACAATCTGGTTCTAGAGAAACAAAATCACCCAGAAAATTTACGCCATGATCTTTTTCAGTGGGTTTCTCTAGAAAGGAAAACAAATTCAAATGCTTTTTCATGCCCATATTATTATTTTTACTTAAGGTAACAGGATCGATATGATTTACGGCAAATCTTTTGCCTGGAAAACGACTATGTAACGCTTCTAGCATTGCTTCTTCATCGGTTCCAAGAAAGTCATCTATACAAAATACGGCAATAAAGAAGATATGAGGTGTAGGCTCTACTATTTCACAGAGTTCAATGATTGCTTCACCAATCATTGCTTCATAGCTACCTGAAATTTCATCAGCTTCCGAAATAAACAAAAATGAGTAATCCCGTGTGTCTCCATACTCTATGGCATGAATAGCATGACGACGAGTACATGAGGAAGGACCTACATAAAGGGTATGACTTCCTGGCACACGAAGTATGGTATGAAATTTTTCAGGTTCTGGTAGAAAGTAAGAAAGTCCTATTTCAGACATGTCTGCATTCCTCCAATATACTAGTAGCAAGCAGACGGTAATACTCCGCTTCCTTTGAATCTGGAAATGCTTCGATTACAGTTTTTCCAAGAAGTTCAGATTGTGTCACCAAATCCATACGTGGTATGTCACCGATAATTTTAGAGTGGATTTCTTCTGCTAATTCTGAAACCTTTTCGTATTCATTTTCTACATTTCGACGGTTAAGAATAAGTCCTCCTAATTTTGCATAGTTACGCACTTTAAAATTAGATAAAGCAGAAGCAATATTAGAGGCTGCAAACATGGACATTTTTTCGCCTGATGTGACAATATAAACATAATCGGCATATTGCTTTCTAAGTGGCATGGCAAACCCTCCACAAACCACATCTCCTAATACGTCATAGAGGATGACATCTGGTGAAAAAAATCCATATGCGCCTAGCTCTTCAAGTTTCTCAAAAGCTGTAATGATTCCACGACCTGCACATCCAATTCCAGGGGTCGGTCCCCCCGCTTCTACGCAAAGAACCCCTCTATAGCCTTTATGGACAATCTTATCTAAAGTAATTTCCTCTTCTTCAGACCGCATTAAATCTAGTATGGTTGTAATAGATTGGCCTTTCATCAAGAGCTGCGTAGAATCTGATTTTGGATCACAGCCTATTTGTATAACTTTTAAGCCCTTATCCGCAAGAGCTGCTGATAAATTAGACGAGGTGGTAGATTTACCAATACCGCCCTTTCCGTAGATTGCTATTTTGATCATATGTATTAGTCCTCCTCAATCTTCTGCAGCAATGTAGTGTGAACTCCGCTTGACCCTAAAGGAATGCTCTTAATGCTAGAAACTAAATCAGCAGGTGCTCTTCTACGTATTAGGAATTAACTCCTCACTACACAACAACTCCACTAAAATTTCCTCTCCTGGTAAGAACTTATCCCTACCTATTGGGGCGATAAAAAGTCCATTGCATCTAGACATCATGTCTGGAAATTTGTAATCAAAACTTAGAAAATGAGCTGTGTACATTCCCTCTTGCTTTTTTACCTCTATGAGACCATAAAATTCATAAGATTCTTTCTTATTAATTTCATCTTGAAGGATTGATTTGACTTTAGGACGTATAGGTGCTGGCAAGTTTAAGAATCTGCGAACCATAGGAATGATGCACCAATCTAAAACGCTAAAGCATCCTAAAGTAGGCCCTGGCATATTAATTACAGGCTTTCCCTGAATCATGGCTAATGCAGTAGGCTTTCCAGGTACGCAGAAAACACCATGCTGTATCCAACTAGCTTCGTCCTCAACTAGTCTGCTATTGTAGTCTTCTTCACCTTTAGACGAACCTCCATTAATAATAACCATGTCCGCTGTAGAGATTGCCTTCATTAATGTTTCTTTTAAGGAGCCTACATGATCTTTTACAATAGGGTAGGAGATAAATTCTCCTACCCACTGTTCTACAGCGGTTTTGACCATTATTCCATTAGATTCTATGTTTTGACCTCGACTAGGGGCTACGCCTAAGGAAACAAGTTCGTTTCCCGTTGGAATATAAGCTACTTTAGGCCTATCGTAAACTTCTATTTCCTCATACCCTCCTGTTGCTAAGACACATAGATGAGATGGTCGAAGAACTGTGTTCGCTCTTACTAGTAAATCTCCTTCTGCTACGGTTTCTCCTTTATTTTTAATAGCAGAACCGGGAAATACCTTTGATTTATAAGAAATATGTAAATGACCTTTTTCATCATAAGAAACGTTTTCAATGGGAATCACTGCATCAAATCCATCACTAAAATCATCCCCAGTATCCGCTTGGGTAAAGTCAATTCCTTTTATCCAGTCTTTTGTGTTTGGAATTCCCCTCTTAAAATCTTTTGAATGAACGGCAATGCCATCGCATTTTGACGAGCGATAAACAGGAAGCGTATTCTTAGAATAAAGATCTCCTGCTATAATCCTACCTAGCCCTTCACAAATGGGGATACTTTGGGTCCGTTTAACGGGGCTCCATCTAGCAAATAATTCTTCCATAACCTGCGCCCTTGTTACAAATAATCTTTCGTCTAATCCCATAAGCCTTCTCCAATCCTACTGACAGACCAATTTGCAAATCTTCCATTGTCCATTTATTTGCCTCCTTGTATATCTAGCTTATTGCAAAATAGACCCTAGAAAGCTATGTATTTGCCATAAACCTCCTAGGAATAAAGTTTACTTATCCAATTATTTCCGTAATCTGTTCATCACTTAAATCTGTTTTGAAGAAATGACTATAGAAGTACTCAATCTCTTCTTTTAGCATATCTGTAGTCATTATTTCTGGGTAAATCTTGTTCATAGCCCACATAATTGTCAAAGGCTGCTCTACAGTACGATTTCCCCAAGTATGAGCTACAGTTGGAACGGCATAAATAGCATCTTCTTTAACAGCTGTAATATCTTTTAATCGATCATCTGCCTTGATTTCTTCACCCATTTTTCCGCCAGTTGTAATCATGACATCTGGGTTCCACGCCAAAAGATCTTCTACAGTATATTCATAACTATTTGTATCTCTATCATTATCCGTTACACTGATACCATCTGCAGCATCAATCCACCATTCTGCAATAATATGAGGCTGCGTATATGTAGTGATAGATCCGTAAAGGACCTTTTTCTTATCCTCATCAGCAAGGTCTTTCGTCAACTCTTCTGCCTTAGTGACTTTTTCGTCAAAGTAATTTAAGTAATCCTCTGCTACATCTTGTCTGTTTAGAACATCACCTAATAGGTTAACTGCAACTTCAATATCGGATAAATCTTCCCATTCTAGATAAAGAACCGTTAAACCTTTCTCTTCTAGAAGTGGTATAGTATCCTTGCTCATTGTAAGACATAGGTCTGGTGATGCTTCTAGAACCGTTTCAATTTGAATCTCTCCGCTACCGCCCTCAAAAACAGGTCCTTCAGCAATTTGTGGAGCGAATACATATTGATACTTCCATTTATCTCCTTCTGTAAATTTAGGAGACATTTCATTGATGATTTTATCTCCATCTCCCATTAATTCTACAAAGGCATTTAATACACCAATAGATCCAAAAGTTCCTATAGTTTCTATGTCACCATCTATAGTGACCTCCCTACCTGCCATATCTGTAACTGTTTTAGTAGTATCAGGTGTTTCTTGTTGGGTATCTGTTTTATCTAGTGCATTAGAAGCTGGCTGAGAACATCCTACTACAAACGATAATAGTAACAACAATACCATGAGTAGAGGCCCTACTCTTTCCATCCTTTTCATCTTTTTCATTAGTTTTCCCCCTTTAATTATGTCTTTCTATTATAGGAACACAAACTTTTGTTGTGATATCCTCTTGACAAAGCTCCACATCTGTCACGTATATGCTGGTTTCGTATAACCTGGTTAAGTTTTGTGAAGTAACTACTTCTTCAGGTTTTCCCATTTTAATAATCTTTCCCTGCTTCATAAGCATGACTTTGTTACAAGAGAGAAAAGCGTGATCTGGAAAATGGGATGTCATTAAAATAGAATACCCTTCCTCTGATAATTGTTTAATAACTTGAAGGATTCTTACCTGATTGCTATAATCTAAATTGGCAGTAGGTTCGTCCATTACAAGAATTTGAGCTTGTTGAACCATTGCCCTTGCCACCAAAAACATCTGACGTTCTCCACCACTCATTTGATTGAATACCTTTCCACTCAAATGATCGATACCTAACTCTTCTAAAACATTTTGACAAATCTTTCGATCCCCGCTACTAGGGCTAGCTCCTGATCCTAAATGAGCGATGCGACCCATGAGAACTACTTCCTTAGCTAAATATGGAAAAGCCATAGTAGATGCTTGTGGTACATAGGCCATATATTTTGCTCTTTTCTTAGGAGATTCGTTCGTAATATCTTTTCCATTGATTTCAATGTTTCCCTTATAAGATTTATTAAGGGCAAGTAAACACCGAAGTAATGTTGTCTTACCAGTTCCGTTAGAGCCCAATAAACATAAAACATCATTTTTATTCAGTTCAAAAGAGATATTAGAGAGAATCTCTTTTCCTTTATTGTAATGAAAACTAAGGTTCTTAACTTTTAACATCAATTCCACCCTTGTCTTGCCCGACTTAGCAATGCAACAAATGCTGGTGTACCGACTAAAGCTGTAAGCACTCCTAGAGGCAATTCCACACCTTCTACTCCTCGAATTACATTATCTACCAATAACAAGAAAATACCACCTATTAAAAAAGATACAGAAGCCATCTTGCTATAGTCTGCGCCTACAATCATCCTTGCTAAATGAGGTATTACCATGCCAATCCACCCAATAATCCCACATATGCCCACTGAGACTACAGTCATCAATGTGGAACTGATTACAACAACTATCTTAACCATTGGTACATTGACTCCCATGGTTTGTACTACATCCTCACCAGCAGAAAGTGCATTAATCTGATGGCGAAAGAAGTACAATAGAAAAAGAGAAATACATAGAGCTGGCAACATTATAAATATATCCCTATTAGTAGCTCTACTAAGACTTCCCATAAGCCAAAAGGTAATGGAGGGGAGCTCATTATCCGTGTCAGCAAGTGTTTTGACAATAGACAATAGAGCTTGGAAAAAACTAGAGGTAACTACTCCTGCAAGCACTAGTACAGTAATAGATTGTCCTCCAAAAACACGAGATATTATGTAAGCAATTGAAACAGCTAATAGTCCAAAAACAAAAGCACTTAGCTGAATTTCAATCCAATTTGCTTCGTTAATCATAGCTAGTGCAGCGCCAAAACCTGCTCCTGCAGACACCCCTAAAATATCAGGAGACACCATGGGATTCTTAAAAAGGGTTTGATAGGAAGCTCCAGAAATAGATAAAGCGCCACCGACTAAGACAGCTAAAATAATCCTAGGAAAACGTACTTGTAAGATAACTACTTCTAGTGTTTTTTCCCAGTATTTTTCTATCTCTATAAAGCAAGATACAAAAATATCTAACAAAGTTTTTAAAGTAAATTGATACCTACCAATTAAAAAGGATATAAAGATTAGAGAGACAAGGCAAAGACCTAGTATTGCCATCTTAAATATGTAATTTTTATCTTTAAAGTCATTCCTCTCTCTTTCCGTCATAACTCCCCTCCCATTGTCCAATTTTTTATCCCACTTTTATAAATATTAAGATGTTCTTTATAATTGGTATTGTAAATAGTAGTATTGCTATTTGTAAGTTTTCAAAATAATTACATCATTCTCATATCAAGTATTGATAAATGTAAATGGAAACTTTAAGTTTGGTTTAGTTTGGTTTGATTATAATAAGTATAATTTAAAAGCGTTTATTTGTCAATAATATTAACTTTTTACAATATCTACACATGTCAAACAGTAGCCTTATAGTAGAACTTCTCTGCTAAAAGATATATAATCTCCACTTAATGTTTCACGTTATTTCAGTGTATAATATTCCTAGAAGATCCTTAAAGAAAGAGGGGCATTAGATGAGAAATATAAAACTAAAAATCGCTTATGATGGTAGCAGATATTACGGTTGGCAAAGGTTAAAAGATAACGATCAGACCATTCAAGGCAAGTTAGAATCCGTTATCAGTGAAATGGTTCAGTCCCACATAGAAATCATTGGTTCAGGGAGAACGGACGCTGGGGTCCATGCAACGGGACAAATTACAAACTTCCATACAGATTCTAAAATGACTATAGAGGAGATGCATCATTACATCAATCGGTACCTGCCACAAGACATTGTGGTGAAAGAAATGGTACAAGCGTCAGAACGCTTTCACAGTAGGTATCATGTAAAGAGCAAAAAATACACTTATTATGTGTGGAATCACTTTACGCACTCCCCTTTTCATAGAAAGTACAGCTATCACCTCCCAGAGGAGCTCGATGTGCCTCTTATGAAAGAAGCCGCAGAAAAATTTATCGGTACTCATGACTTCATCGGTTTTTCTTCTCTAAAAAAAACAAAGAAATCAACTATTCGTACTATTGACGAACTAAGCATTTCCTCACAAGATTACTTGATGGGTTTTTCTTTTGTGGGAGATGGATTTTTATATAATATGATTCGGATTATAATGGGGAGTCTAGTAGAAATAGGGCTTCATGAAAAAGAGTTGTCACATATTGATAAAGTACTTGAAAAAAATGTACGATCAAAGGCAGGAATTACGATGCCTCCACAGGGCTTATTTTTGGAAGAGGTTTACTATTAATAATAGTTGAACGCTAGTTGAGCAGTTATTGAACAATGGTTAAATCATTGTTTACAAATAAAAGCAGAAATTAGAAGAATCTAAATTCATCCAGAGCAAAGTGAACACCCATATTTTTTCGTTTAAAGAGAAATATGCTCTTTTTTCAGCTTTCCACAAAAACAAAAGCAAGCTTGTTATTATCAACAATAAGCTTGCTAGTTTTCTAATTCGTGCTAAAATAACAAATAGACTACTCATGAGAAAGGAACTACAATATTATGATTTTTTCACTTCTTAAATTAGCAGAAATACAAACAAAGCTAGCCAGTCAATTGCCATTGCTCTTAGGCACAGTCTACGCTCTTTGGAGATATGATGATTTTAATCTATTACATTTTCTCTTTATGTTTTTATCTTTGCTTACCTTTGATATGGCTACCACAGTTACCAATAACTATATGGACCATAAAAAAGCCATCAAGACTTCAGGATATGGTTATGAAGAGCACAATGCAATGGTCCGAGACAAGCTTTCTGAGACTACTGCACTATTATTTTTAGTGATTCTATTGATTATAGCTGTCACATTCGGAATCCTTCTATGGTTTAATACATCTATCGTTGTATTGCTTCTAGGCGCACTCTCTTTTGGCATTGGCATTATATATTCCTTCGGCCCTGTGCCTATATCTCGCACTCCTTTTGGAGAGTTGTTTTCAGGGGGAACTATGGGCTTTATCATTCCATTTTTAGCTGTATACATACATGTATATCCCTTTCATGTTTTTGACATCAGTATAGACGATGGATTATTTAATATATTAATAAATTTAGACTTTATTATTTCTATATTTTTCTTAAGCATTGCGCCAGTGCTAACTATTGCTAATATCATGCTTGCTAATAATCTCTGTGATATGGAAGATGATATCATCAACAAGAGATATACTCTCCCTATCTATATAGGTAAAGCAAAAGCTCTTCGATTATATAAATACTTGTACTATATTATTTATATAGGCGTTGCAATAGGGTGCCTTCTACAAAAGCTTCCATTATTATGCCTCTTCGTATTTTTAACACTGCCTGTAGTGAATAAGGGCATCGCAGCCTTTCAGCATGAACAAAAAAAAGCTACAACCTTTGCAATTGCCATAAAAAACCTCGTACTCATAAATGGCGCACTGATTATTTTAATATTTTTATCAATATTCATTAAATAAATGAAGCAGCAGAATCACAATCTGCTGCTTTTTTTGTTGTGTTATCAATATTTCAACCTTGCAGTTTTATATCCGCTTTTGAAATCATTTACTCTACAGTATTCGTATCTGCTCAAATACCTTTTAACTTATCTCATCAGGCTTTTCCTAAAAAATTCTTTTCCTGATTTCTCTAATTTTTCTTGCCATATTAATTTTAGTAACGCTAATTCATCAGAATAGTCTGTTTTGCTTTCATCTTTGTCATAGGAAAGTTGTTCTACTATTTCAATAGTAAATTCCTTTTCACCCTTTTGCTTCCATTCCTTTTGAAGCTCTTTATTTGGATGATTTCCTGCTCCTAATTTGAATTTAGCACCATTTATTGTTCCTTTTAAATTTTGGGTTGCCTCAATAAAACATTTGTTATTTGACTTTGATGAAATCATATACAATCCCATACCTGGTTTCATATTCTTGTATTGTTCCTTTAAATCCCTTCTATGATCCATATCAATACCCCATCTCCTTTAAAATTGCAGAAAGGGTTTTCAATCGTTCTCCAATTAATTCATCATCTTCGCTTAAAGCTTGATTGAATAGTAGAATATCTTCATCTATCTTCTCATTATTCGTACAGATCGACACACTCATGGCATCTCCTTGCAAGCCGATACGATCAATCAAAGGAGCTTCTGTGTCGTATAACTTTTCATATCGGTATGCATCACGAAAATATTGTTTTGCTCTACAAACAAGTATGGCAAGATCTAGTACTCGATGAAGAGGTAATTCTTCAGATTGTCTAGACCACTTTTCTCCAGTATGACGCCATACTTTAGCCGAAATATCTACCTTTCCCCGATCATTCCACTGAGCTAACCCCAAAGAAAGTCCCTTTGCATCAGATTGATACGCATTTCTTCCATCAATGTTTTCATAATCTTCAGAAACGATTACTGGTTTATGTTTTAAACTTGTTGGTATATTCATAAGCATCTCCTAACTAGTAATTTACTAATTTACTAAATCACTAGTATTGTACCATGAATATTTTATATAGGCAATAGAACGGATATCGAATAATTTTACTTATTTAAGTTTTTTCAATTAAAACTAAAATCACGTCATCTTATAATTAATTATAAGATGACGTGCTTCCATGTACTGCGCAATAAGAGGAAACTTGTGAGGACACTTTCCTCAATCTATTCTTATTTAAAAAGCTTCTTTATCACATCTAATAAACTAAAAGAGGTTTTATTGTAGACTTTATTATATGCTGCCTTTTTAGAATCTTTTATCCAACCCATTCCCTTTTTTCCATAACCAGGTATTAGCGCCTTTTTAACAGACCTCTTCATTTTTCCAGTAGTTCGAGCTTTAATGGATTTTTTTAAGCTAGGTTTTCTCATGCCGATTTTCATTCCCATCATCTCTCCTTCAAATAGATCTCTTTTTTTATCTTATCATATTAACAAAAGCAACTGAAAAAAGTTGGTTTTTACTTTTGTTTATTGTAAGGCTCTAAATGAATAATTATTTCTACATTATTTTTAATTTCTTCTTGAATCTTTTCTTCAATATTGTGCATCAGCTTATGGGATTTTTCTACACTTAAAGTGGGTTCAGTCATAATATGCATATCAATGAATAATTCATTTTGACTTCCTCTACTTCGGATATTGTGAGCATCTTTTACCAGATCAAAGCTCATTACGATATTTCTGATTTCACAGGTATCAACTGCAGCCTGGTCGAGGAGGATACAGCTATTATCTCTAAATATCTCATAAGCTCCATGAAGGATAAATACTGCTACTATGAGGGATGCTATAGAATCAATTACAGGAGGTAATCCAAGAATAATGCAGAGGAGAGTGAAAAGTACTCCTGCAGATACATAAACATCGCTCCTAGTATGTATAGAATCTGAAATCAAGATTTGACTGTAAAGCTTTTTTCCCATATGGTATTCAACTTGACTGACAAAGATATTAATGCAAAGGGTAAATAACAGCAGCAACAAGCTTTGTAAGCTTATCTGCAGAGGTGTGGGATTAAAAAATCTGCTTAATGCATCTACCATTATTTTAATCCCAATCATAAACAACATCCCTGCAATAAATAATCCTGTGAGCATTTCAAATTTCCCATGACCATAAGGATGGTCTTCATCCACTGGCTTTGATGCAAAATGAATTCCTATAAGACCAACAATATTAGATGATCCATCCCCCAAAGAATGAAATCCATCTGCCATAATACTGGTGCTATTGGCAATAGTACCGATGCTTACCT
>ENA-UOOM01003121-UOOM01003121.1-fermentation-metagenome-genome-assembly--contig:-NODE-3121-length-12512-cov-133.365818_pt1 | contig 12512 bp, 13 predicted proteins | sample MGYA00245781_ERZ724031 | MGnify/ENA primary metagenome ERZ724031 (study PRJEB28704, sample SAMN03018317) | fermentation metagenome | biome: anthropogenic terrestrial biome; feature: soil... | reverse complement strand
GTTAAAGATAAACCCTAAGAAATAGGGGTAAATACACCGTTTAGTATATACTAAATGGGTAATATATGGGGTGTTTTAATGGTCTCCAGGGGTGGGTATAAATCAGAGGGGCCTATAAGCCCCCCCCCGGGAGGATATTATATTTTACGTGAATTTATAATATCAGATATAATATTTTTACGTAGTTTTACGTAAAGGGTAAAATCAGGGAAAAGATTTATAATATTTTACGTACTTTTATAATATCATAGAATATTGAATATAATATTTTTACGTAACTTTACGTAATAAGCCTTAAAGAGGTGGGGAGTAGTGAGGACCTATAAAAGCCTGGTTAAATGCTACCAGAGACAAAAGAGTAAACAGTATTTAATAACCCTCAAGGGAGATCATGGATTTAAACCAGATGAAACCGTGATCATATTACATGAAACTGATTTTAAGGAACTTGAGGAGCTCCTGGATATATCAAGGGAGCATAAAGACGATCTAATTTTAAAGGATAAAGAGATCCTCCAGTTAAATGAAGACCTATCCACGGCCCGGGAGGAGCTCCAGGATAAGACCCGATCCCTGGTAAACCTTGAGGCCCGGTTAAAGGTATATGAAGACAACCAGTTAAACCATAAGGAAGAGCTCCAGGCCCTTAAGGATAAAGAACTCCAATATATAGAGGAAACCCGGGAACACCAATTAAGAATAAAGGAACTTGAAAGACTCCAGGGAGAAGACTACCAGGGAAAATATAACAAGCTAAGAAATAAACATGACCACCTCCAGGAGAGACTTAATAAAAGCCTGGAGGAGACTAACAAGCTCCAAAAGGTTATAACCGATCTAAGTAACCGGGGCTTTATAGACTACATTACTGGGAGACTACCGGAAAGCTTTAAACAGCTCCAGGCTCCAGAGGTTAAACTCAATAAAGAGGAGGATGGGGGGACTTAATATGTCCTTTGATAAATCCTTTGAAGAGAACTTTATTAATTATGAAGAGTTTAGTAAGTCCTTTACTGATATAATGAACCCTTTTTATAATTGTCTTGGGATGATAAAGGATAAGGATAAAACAACTGAGGACATACAACAGGAGTTAAACAATAAGAAAATGAGAAAGTTACTCCTTAATCTATGGGTACAGGCTTGTAAACTCCAATGTATAGGAGGGCCCCGGGTTTATCATGAAGACGATAGCCTGGAGATATTAATCAAGTGGAAAGAACCTTATAAGAAATTACCAGAGGAGGCCCGGCCCGGGGCTATGTTTAAGGATCTCCTTTTAGTTATAGACAGGCTCCAGGGAGACCTCCCAGGAGTAGCTAAAGAATTTAGGAAAGGATAAATAAAGGTCTATATGGTCCCTCCAGGGATGGTACTCTAATATATTTCTTTTAAAATATCATATAGTATATGTACTGTAAAGTGAATTAAAAATAAGATTAATATCTCTATTAATTCCATTATAAAACCTCCATTTAATTTATTTCAAATGGAGGGGAGCTATTAAACGCCCGTTCTATTATGTTTATTTGGGTTTATTTAAAGATACTGATTATATACCACATTGGAGGATCTAATTATCCCGATAGTGAATTTTTTATATAAGGACCTATAACAATATTATACTATACTGAGGAGGCTTGATTAAGTTTATGAAAACCAATGTAAATGTTAAGAAAGATAAAAAGCTCCTTTTTAAGAAAAAGGATGAGTATATAGAGCCTGAGCTTCGTCCTGAATACGTAGAAAAGATTAAAAGGATGGAAAAAGACAATAAAAAGCTTGTTAAATACGATTTTTAAATAAATAATTAATTTCTATTTCTATTATTATCTAAAAGGTGTTGGTCTATTTGTATGAAATTATTATTAGGCCAGAATTAGTCCCTATTTTCGATGACATGAAAATTAAGGATCCTAAATCCTATGAAAATATTAAAAAAAAGATAGAGCAAATTGCCATCACCTCAGAATTAAACCCTAATCATTGTAAAAATCTAAGGGCACCATTACAGAAATATAAAAGGGTTCATGTAAACAAATCCTTTGTTTTAGTTTTTCAGGTGGATAAAAAGAATAAAAAAATAGTTATCTTTGATTACGACCACCATAAAAAGATCTATAAGAAAACTTATAATTAATTTTAATCATACATGAATATAAAGCCCTCTCCACACACCCCGGGAGCTCTCTTATTTTTTGACAGGAATTTGACACTTATTTTATAATTTCTTCCTATTTCTTCCGGTTTTTCTTAATTTCTTCCGATATAATTCTGGATAGTGGATCCTGGAGGGGCACCTATTACCAGGTTTTACCCCTTAACAGTTCACGGGTATAAAGTGAGTAAGATACTCACTAAACACTATACCCCCGGGAGTAAGATAAACCCTTTACTCTTCCTATACTTGGAAAGAAGGTATATAATAGGTTTAACTCATCCCTGGAGGTAAGTATAAATCCCTGGAGAGGGGTATTTATAGGCCTTACCTGGGGGACCTTTAAAACCCCTTATACCTTTAAGAACCTTTAACTTTTAACCTTTAACCAGTTCCATAACAAACCGTAACAAAAAAGGGTTTTTTCCATAACAGGATCGGAGTAGATTATCGGAGTACGGCTTGAGTAATTTTTTCCCAAAAAGTTCCCAGATCCTGAAAAAGTAAACCCTTATATTCCAGGTGAACCCGGGGGCCTGGTAAGGTGGTTTATCCTTTTACTCTATGGAGAGGCCTCTCCCGGGTGGTAGTTGTTTACTTAAAACTTTCCAGAAAATTTCCAGATCCTGGATTTTTCTATTTTTTAGAAATTCTTTAGAAATTTTACTCCCCAGGGGTGGGGTATTGGTGGTTCGTTTTATACTTTTCATGGGGTTTATATATGGTACTTCTTTTTATGTGTATAAACCGACATATATATAAAGGGTGTAAAACTAAGATAAAATAAGAGAGGGGATCCTATTCCAGGGGGTCCTTAATCTCCCCCCACTTATACCAGGGGCTTATTTTCATTATTAAATAGGGAGTAGTGAGTTATATATGAAAAAAAAAATAAAAGAATTGGATAAACAACTATCCAACATAGTAACCCGGGCCTCAAAGGAAAAAGACATTAACGATTTAAAAACTATTTTATTAAACCACTTAAGGAACTTAGGGGAGGACCCCATCCTAATTAATACAGAGCTTCCCCACCTGGAGACCCCTGAGATAAAATTTAATGAAGAGGATCTTAAACTGGAGCCTATGGATGTAAACCTGGAGCCCCTGGATATAGATCTTAAAAGTATAGACCCGTGCCCCCCATGTCCCCGGGGAAAGAGGGGTAAAAAATGATAGCCCGGGAGGACTTGGAGGACTATCTTACCAGGCTTGAAGTATTAGGCCGGTCCCCCGTAACTATTAAAAATTACCGTGTACTCCTGGAGCCCTTCATAGAGTACACCCTGGAGCATGACCTTAACCCTGAAAATTGCCGGGAGCTCTTGGAAAAATACCAGTTACACCTTAAACGGGAACACCGATATAGTAACGGGAGCTTAAAGACAGCTACAACCACCATTAAACTATTTCTAATTAAATTAGGGTATCCCTGTCATGATGTAGAACTCCCTAAAACAGGGAAAAGACATCCTAAATACCTTACCCGGGAGGAGGTGGATAAACTCCTGGAGGCTCCCTCCAGTATATACCAGGCCCGGGATAAGGCCATCCTCTCCCTACTCTATACCTCTGGTTTAAGGGTAAGTGAATTAACAAGCCTCAATAAGGAGGATGTGAATTTCCAGGATGGAACCATTACAGTAAAGCACGGTAAAGGGGATCGGGATCGTGTAACCATGACCACCCCGGGAACCCTCCAACTCCTAAAGGATATGATGTATAAGAGGACCCGGAAAGGCCGGGAGGACAAAGGACCAGCCCTCTTTACTAACAGATACGGGAACCGGTTAAACTCCCGGTCCGTTCAAAGAATAGTAAAAGAAGCCTCCCAGGAGGCAGGTATAACAAAGAAGGTAACTCCCCATATACTGAGACATACCTTTGCAGTTCACAGCCTGGAGGAGGGTTTTATTATTAATGATGTTCAACAGCTCTTAGGTCATAGTAGCCTCTCCAGTACTCAAATATATACAGAGATAAGGCCCCGGGATATACAGGAGAGATATAAACAATTAAAAAGGAATTAAGTACAGGATAGGTTTAATTTGTTATCGTTACGGTACCTATTGAAATAAACAATAGGAGAGGAGGTTACACCGTAATGATAAAATGGTTACAATATTTAGAACTACTTTTAAACCTGGTATTGGTTATATTGCAGTTGATAGGGGAGCTTTAATTTATATTAAAAGGAGTAAGTGGGAGTAGTGAGAACGGTTAAACCAGCCCTCACTATTTAAATTATATCCCCATCCACTTATTTAAAACTAATATCAAGTGTTAAAGCCCGGGGGGAAAGGGTAAAGATTTATAATATACCTATTATAGATAGATGGGTATAAAGAAGTTGAATAGAAAAAGCGAAAGTAAGAGACCCCCTGAGCCGGGGGTCTTACGTTGTATTAGTCTATGGTAGGCTATCCTATTTAAAAGTATATGATCGCTTACCATGGAGGACCCTATTTTTTCTATTTTTGAACTTCTTTCCAGATCCTGAAAACGTGCTATAAGATCTATTTCCATGGTAGATCTTAGGGGGGTACACCCTACCCCCCACCTTGAGCGATCAAGGGTATGGGGGACCATGATCCAACACGATCCAGGGTGCACCAATACAGGAGCATAAAACCAGGTTTAAATAACAGAGTAAAAATCAGGAGCTAAAAGGAAATAAAAGGAAAAGAAAAGGTTTAAATCTCTCTGTAAGTGTTCTTAATGGTATAATATAATATAATATAATAAATATTGTATTGATTATTATTATTATTATACACTTATGGGTAAGAGAAAAGGTACCTTTTCTCAGGGGAAAAAGTACCTTTTCTTATACAAAAGGTACCTTTTCTAAGGTGGTCCTTACCTGGAAATTAGGGGGATTTGAATAAATGACTAATAAACGGACTAAAATAATGGTAGATGAAGGGGTATATAAAGAATTTAGGGAACATATAAAACGGACTAAAGGAAAGGTACACGGGGAATTAATCCCATCCCTGGAGGAGGCTTTAGAGCTATATATGAGGATCAATGAGGACCCGGGATTAAAGGACCTTATACATGATCAGCTCCAGGGGGGTAGGGGTGGGTACCACCCCCTCAGTCATGAAGACCGGGAACGTAATTTCTACCTGGAATTTGATGATCGTTTCAAGGACTATCAACGGGTAAGTAGTGGAGAGCTTACCACTTGGATAATGAGTTTTACCGGTGCACATAGTGAGAAGGCCCTTAAGAAGTGGAGGGGCCGGTTACGGGATAAAGGCCTAATAGAGTATTATGATAATGGTCTCTGGAGGATCCCAGGTAATGAAACAGACTCCCAGGTTTACCTCCCAGGAACCCCCGAATATGTCTATAATCTCCTGGAGCCCGGAAAAGTAGTATCCATTAAGAAGCTGGAGAATATCTCAGGTCTCCAGGGAACGGCCCTTAAAAATGTGATTAAAGAACTGGAAAAAGATAACAAGCTCATATCTACCAGCCCAGGGGTATGGGAGATTATGGAGATAGAAGGGATATAAATTATTTCCATGGAGGATCTGGGATATAAAGGCCAATTGTATAATCTTTTATTAATCTTGATTGTATTCTAATTTCCCCGGTTGAATCAATATAAGATATATTATACTCCCCTGGTTTTATATCTGTTTTAGTGGGCTCTAATCTAATTTTCACGTCATAAACAATTGTAAATTCATTACTATCCGGTTCGTTGGTAGTAGTGATACCCTCCTTAATCTCTTTTTCAACCTCTTCCATAATTTTATGAGATCTTAAATGTTGATCATTGGCTTCTATATACTCCCCTATTCCTAATTGGAGTTTATTAATAAGGGTTTTTTTAATAGTCTTCTTATTTACCTCACTTTCTATAACCTTTTTAGAGATTGTTTTAGTGAAAGGGGTTTTATATACCTTCTCTATGTTCTTTAGTGCAAGGCCTTTCTCTTCTATACGTTTTTTAGTTACCTGGTAATAATCAAACACTTTCCAGAATGAATAAATAGAGGTTCTTAAGCCTTTTAGGATGGTCTCCTTTTCTATTTTTGTAAAAGAAAGACCTAAGTCTTTTTCAATTATATTAACCAGATCCATGTTTATGAGGGTTTTAGCATAATCAGAGGTGTTAAAATGTGCAAAGATAACCCCTCTATCTATATAATTTTTGAATTTATGGATATTGTAAATTTCTTTACTTAACCTTAAGAAGTGTTCAGGGCTTTTTTTAACAGCGTAAAAAGTAGGTTTTGCACCCGTTTTATATATATGGTTTTTAAAAAGGTTATATTGATCGGGATCTACTGTTATTATGAGGTCTTCCTTGTATAGGTCCTTAATTAGTTTATAGAGGGTTTGGGTGGTTATGTTGTCTCCAATTTCTAACCGTCTATATATTTCTATTATTTCCTTAGTGGTTACGGGTCTTGTAAATTCTTTATATTTCTCCTCTTCAAGGCCTAACTCTTTTAGATCCAGGCTCATATCATCCCGTATAATAATAATGGCTAATATTATGGCCCTTCTAATCTGTTTTTTCTCTCCCATAATCTCACTACACCCTTTTAATTGGTTTTATTATTTCAATAGTTTTTAAACTTTTTGATTAAAAACTTTAAAAAGAAGTATAGAAGGTACTAATTAATGTTCTGTATTCTTTAATTAAATGAGTAATGGAAAGTTATTTATATTGTATAATGTATATCATTACATACCAGAAGTAGTAAAGGCCTCCTTATAACGTGTGTTATACCCTAACGGAAAGGGTGGAGGGGTCTTTTTTAATCCAACAACTGGATTAAATTGTAATATAAATCAAAAGGAGTTAATTAAAAGTTAAAGCTCATAAAATGAAACTACGAGCATAAGTATTTAGATAAATAGAGGTCATACGTTTAAAAAGTCCTAAACGAGAGTTGGCCCTCTCATAGGTTTAAAACTTAGAAACACGTACACCCCCATTATCACCACAATTGATTATAAGGGTGTTTGTACTATTTAAACTTTTACCCATGAATCGGGGCCTCCAAAAACCTCTTTTTCTAAAATAAATTACCATGGAGGCGGTAAAATGAACTACATAAAAACTACACCTTTGACGGTGCACCTATACCCTAAACAAAGGGCTATACTGGATAAGCTCCAGGATGAAATACTAAAAGAATACAGGGTAAAAATACCCCTTACAGAGCTGGTAAGGGAAAGCCTGGAGAGAGGTATCCCCTTACTTCTCAATGATGAAAGTTTCATCCTGGAGAGGATCTCATGAAGGGAAAACCAGATATTAAGGTTTTAACCCCTGAAATTATCCTTAGATTCCTTGAATATGGATTTTATAATATTGACATGGTATTATGGGATTTTAACCGTCGAGGGTTTAAATATCATGAAATATTGGAAGTTTTAGCAACTTGTTTTAAGAAAGGCTTAATCTATGTAGATCATGAAGGCCTCTTGGATGTGGTATAATGATAGGGGAGGGAGAGGTAAAAGATACACCCTTGGAGATAAAGGATAAAACTTTATTTTTTAGAGGAAAACCAGTTGTAACCCTGGAGGGTGGTTATAGCTTCTTTTTCATGGAAAAGGACGGGATAGACTACTGGTTAAACCAGGTAATGGATCCCGCCGGGGAAATAACTACTCAATGGGTAAAACATAGAGAGGACACGGACCCGGAATTTATAGGCCGTCGATATGTTACCTTAAAGGGACTGGAGGACACTCATAAAACCCGGGATAACCACTTGATAGATAAGATAACAAAAGAAGGAATAGGAAAAGATGAAGTAAACACCTTCTTTGATGAAGTAGGCCCCTTTATTCAACATAACAATTTAAACAAGCCCCCGGGAGACCCCGGCCCGGGGGGAGACCTGGAGACCCCACCGGAAAGCTTCCAGGAGTACCCGGAAAATATCCAGAGGGGAGCCTTAAAGATTATCGAGGATCCTCAAATAGATGTTTTCCAATTTCTTAAAGGTACAATTAGCAAGGTGCACATAGGGGACGATCCAGAGATTGAGTTTAGCATACTTAAGGAGTTTAGCCTCCATGTAGAGAACGGGGAGACGGTCCATGATAGGATCATGGGAGGGGAGGATACCGGGAAAACCGATCTAAGTTTAAAAGTTTTAGATATAGTCCCTACCCGTTGGCAACTAAAATTAACTTCTCTTAGTCCTAAATACCTCTATTATAGTAAGAAATTGAGGGAGGACTATAATCATATAGTTATTAACGACTTTTTAGATAATCCTGATAGTTTAGGGTTAATTAAGGTAATGACTGATAACCTCCAGGATAGGAAGGAACATCACACGGTTATAGATGGAACGGCCGTTGATATGGAAATCCCTGGAAAGATAACGGTTACTATAACAGCTAAAAAGGACATTAACGATCCAGAGACTGAGAGGCGATTTTTACACCTGAACCCTCAAGAGGACCCCGATCATAAAAGAAGAGTAAAGGAATTTATTAAACGGGCTGGGATCACCGGCTCCCTGGATTCAAGTTTAAGGTTTGAATTATGCCGGGCTATTGTTGATAAGCTAACAGAGGCACCCCTTAAGGTGTTTAATCCATGGATTGAATGTTTACAAGTGGAGGACCTGGGAAATACTGATATTAAAATATTTATAGGATTGGTTAAAGCCCGGGCCCTGATATACCAGGAGGACCGGGAAAAGATAGGGAATGATACCATCCTGGGAACCCGGGGGGATGTGGAGGGTGTCCTAAAACTCTGGTTTAAAATTGCACCCCTTCAACAATTCAAGATAAGTAAACAACAACTGGAATTATTAAATGAGCTCCCAGTATATGAAGAGGGGATTTATAAAGAAGCCTTAAGGGATAGAGACGATGGGAACTCCCTGGAGGAGGGTACTACCGGGAGGACTTACAAGGACCTATCCACTACACTTAAAAAACCAGTCTCCACTATTAGGACCTGGATAAAAGGTTATTCTAATAAGAATACAGGGCAGGAAAAACCAGGGTTAGAAAGTTTAGGCTTTATTATATCTAAAAGCAGTAATCCTGGTAAGGAAAAAGCCCCTTTACTATTCTATTTAAACCCTGAAAAAAAGGACTATTTAGGAGGCTTAAAAGAAGAAAAGACCTATCTTAATAATGTTGAATCTAAAATTAACGATATAATTATAGGGTTAAATAGTGAAAAGGAGGTCATATCTCAATATTTACTATATCTTAATAAATCTAAAATAATAATAAGAGATATATATAAAAATTCTAATTTTGAAAAACCACCCTCCATAGTTAAAACAGATAAAGAAGTTTATAATATAATTTGTTCTACCAGGGAAGCCCTTAAAACTGTTGAAGTGGAGGAGATAGATCCAATTGATTATATATGTAACTCCCTCTCAGGTGAAAAAATTAAGATACCCCCAGGAACCATGGAGGAGCCTTTAAATGAGGAAACACCCCGGAAACCTATCATTAATAATGAATTAAATATGATTAAGATAGGTGAAAACGGGAAAGAAAGGCCTAAAGATGAAAAACTCTTGTTAGTGAATAACTTACTCCAATATATTAAGGAAAATCCTAACACCCTGGAGGATCTAACCCTGGAGCTATCCAACATAATAGGACCCGATGAAGATCCTAAAAAGAAAGCCAAGAGGGAGGACCATATACGGAAAATATTAACTAAACTTGTAAAGGGTGGAAAACTTAGGGACCCGGGTACTGGTATCCTTGAGGTGGTGGGGGATTGAGTAAATGTATCAATACACCTCTCCCCGGGAGGAGCTCTTAAGGAACCTTTACGGGGAACACTTTAACCGGGAGATAGGAACCCCCACCCGGGGGGCTTGTTACCATCTTAATGTACTACTCAATAAATTAGATCATCATGAAGGCCTGGGAGATCCCTTCTATTGCACGGTTTATAATTATAACCAGGAGGACCCGATCCCCTTTAAAAAACCAGCCCCGGGATGGACCTATAATTACCGGGATAATGTTATCCTGGATAGAATCTTTTTTGACTTTGATAAACCATATAACCAGAGGGCCCGGGATAGGATAGATAAAGAACTCCCCACGGTCTCCCGGAAAAGAGAGTTTATCCTGGAATTGATGGAAGCCGGAAGACTAAAAGAACCAATAGATCAAGCTAAGGATACGGCCCGTTATATTACTAAACATTATGGAGGAGATCCCCTCCTGGTTTTTTCAGGATCTAAAGGGTGCCACTTATACATATTTTTTAGGCCTGTAAAACTGGAGCACCCTAAAGAATGTTTAACAGAGCTCTCCCGGGAGCTTGAAAAGATGGGGTTATTCAAGATAGATGGAGATAAGGATAACCCCGGGCTCCTGGATCGTGCACCAATAGGGGACCTCTCCAGGCTCTCCCGGGCTCCCTCAAGTATCCACCCCTCCACCGGTTTATACTGTCATCCCTTCAAAGTTGATACTCCTTACCTGGAGATAATAGAAAACTCCAAAAGAGAGGATCCCCCATTTATAGAGTACAACCCGGAAGCTATGAGGGGATCCCTGGATAAGGTCCTCCTCCAGATAGATAATAAAATAAAAAAGAGGGTAGAGCTCCAGAGATACCAGAGACAATTTAATAAACTGGAGCCTAAACACCCCCACCCGGGAGGAGCCTATAAATGGGTTAAAATAGAAAGCCCGGGGGATGTACTCCTATTAAATCAATGGCCTTGTTTTAAAAATAGCACCTATGACCATGACCTAAGATTAATAATAGCCTCCCTATGTCTATGGAGTGGTTTATCTCCAGAGGATACCGGGGAGGCCCTCAGGATCTACTCCATGGATCGGGGTATAGATCGGGAGTTCCATCTCCAGGATCCGGCCCGTGTAAGTAGGGATCTACTCCAGGGGGAGGATCCTAAATATATCTATACGTGTAGTTCCATGAAAAGCCGGGGCCGTTGTAAGGAGTGTAAAAAATACTTTTATCTCCAGTTGGATCTCCACCCTAATTTTAAAGAGAAGCTCAAAGGATATGATAAGAATATCCCAGGGGGTGCCTAATATGTAGAGCTCCCATGATGGATTATAGTATGTAACCGTTAATTGGTGGAAAAGTTTCACTAAATTTATACCAATTAACCCTAAATTTTCCAAAAGTTTAGATTTTTATCACTAAAATTTATGAAATTCAACAAAAATTCAACAAATTATAAAAAAAGTGAATGAATTTAACGGTAAAAAACACCATAAAACAACGTTTACCAGGCTCTCCCGGGAAAGGCCTAACAAGGCCTTAAACCATAAATAACCACCATGGGGGCCCTGGAAATAATACACCTTACCCCTTACCAGAGGTGTAAAAACTCAATAAAACTCTACAAATGTCATACAGATGACAGGGATATAAAGGGGGGTGTGTTAAAGTTAAAAACTGTTAAACTATATAGGGGGCTTAATATCATGACTTATACAAGGATTAATAGTAGAACTAAATATAGGAGGCCTAAAAGCATGAATAAGTTATTTAAAATGATTGAGGAGATGGAAGAGAAAAATAAAAGGATGAACACATTTTTACATAATAAAAAGATAGGCTATGAGCCTAAATGTAAAGTGTGTAATAGTCAATACCAGGATATTATAGAACGCTCCCGGGAGGAGGGGGCTACCCTGGAGGATATGAAGGACTATTTAGAAGATAAGGGGGAGACCATCTCCCTTATGAGTTTATCCCGTCATTTTGATAGACATTACCCCTCTCGTAAAAGGTACCTCCAGGGATTGGATGAAGAGAAGTCCCGGGAGATAAAAGAGGGGGAGGATACTATAAACTGGATCCTGGAGGATCACCCTGAGTTTAAGGAGATCTTGGAGGAGGATCAAGACCATGGTTATTATGATGACAACGGGGAAATAGTATGGACTAAAAAGAAGGGCCGGGATGTGTTCATATTTGATTATGGATATTGCAGTACTAAGGGTATGCTATGTAATAAGGTGCCTAAAGGTAACTACTACACCGGATCGGAGGCTTCCTTTGATCTAAAGAATGAGCTTGATAATCTGATTGATGGATCCAGATCTGATTATATGGACCGGGAAAAATTCAGGGTAATGAGGAGACTTTTACAATGTATGGACTGTCAAGCCTCCAATAATCATTATATTATGGAGGGTCTTTTAAACCTGGTAATATATCATATATATGGGGTAAGGATGGAAAGTGAGGAGTTCTATCAGATAATTAATAGTTTAGATGTGTATCCTGAGAAGGTGGATAAGGAGCTCCAGGAGTATGCCTCCCGGGAACTAAAGAAGGTTAAAGATAAACCCTAAGAAATAGGGGTAAATACACCGTTTAGTATATACTAAA
>ENA-UOOM01003120-UOOM01003120.1-fermentation-metagenome-genome-assembly--contig:-NODE-3120-length-12514-cov-4.848463_pt1 | contig 12514 bp, 11 predicted proteins | sample MGYA00245781_ERZ724031 | MGnify/ENA primary metagenome ERZ724031 (study PRJEB28704, sample SAMN03018317) | fermentation metagenome | biome: anthropogenic terrestrial biome; feature: soil; material... | reverse complement strand
ATTTATACATATTATGAAAGAATTTAGTATACGGTGCAAATGCTAAAACATTAATCAGGATAAATTCTGTTAAGTTCAACCTTCAGTTTTGGTATGTCTTTTTCTATTGTAATCCATACGTCTCCCATTCTCAAAGTCTGGTATTTATGAGCTGCAACATCTCTCATTCCAGCAATTGATTTCCAAGGTTTGATGATCTCTATTGCTCATAGATATCAATAACCTTATCAATGGTAATAAATGAGTCTTCTTCTATTGGGGCATGAATCAGGTCTACTCTTTTCTGTAATCTTTCTTCTATTTCGCTTTTAATATCATGCTGTAAAATAAGAGATACGTAAGGATTTGAGAACTCCACAAGTAGATCAACGTCACTGTCATTATCTGCTGTGCCATTAGCATATGATCCAAATATGGATATTTTTTTAATAGGGTACTTTATTGCTATGTCCCTAATTGTATCCTTTATTTCATTAATAATCATTTTCCTAGAACACCTCCATAGCTTATTTCTATCTCTTTATTACATTATATCAAACAAGCTCCATGAATGAAACCGTCATTTGAGCAAGTCGCTCTCCTTCACCGGGTGCCAGCGGCAGTCTGCTGTATATGAAGCATGAGCTGTATCCTGCATATCTCCTGTTTATGATATCTTCCTCTGTAGGAATGTATCTCATAGTAGAATTGCAGTTACCCAAGGTTATGACATGATAATCCGACAGCGAATTTTTAATGATCGTCCCCAACTCAGTAAAAGCCTCGCCCGGAAAGCCAACAAAGAGGATTTTATCTATTTTGAATATTTGAACAATAACACTCTCGATATATGGATTTTCTGTAGTATTTAAATATTTCCTCATCGTTTCTGCCCATATCTTGGCTAATTCCTCATTTGTTCCTTTTTTGAACAAATTGTATTCTTCATCTATTTTTGCATCATCATAGGGCTGGAGTTTGAGATCTATTTTAATTTCATAAGCGCCTATTTCCAAATTATTAATCGATATATCGTTTATCACTGTATCAGCTGTCATTGTATCGTTTACTGTTGTCTCATCGCTGACTTGCTGCAAAAATGCATTTACTATCCGTTTTCCGTAGGCATCAATTGTATCCTCAGTTCCAGATCCCCATTTTTCCAAATTGGAGACTGGATCTATATCTCCACAAAATCCATTTAAGAATAATCCGTCATATCCATGATCAGATAAGTTTTTAATGACTCTACCAGGATAATCGGCTGAGACATGTTTTTGCGGACCAAGAGTAACTGGATGACAAGCATAATTAACAATCGCCAGGGGGTCGCCCTCGACAAAGTTGAATACCAATCCCCTTATATTATTATCGACCGGACCGCCCTTAAACACCCTGTTGAATCCTATAGGCTCAATAGGAATCTTTAGATATTTTATCTCTTTCACTTCTCTAGGGTGTTTGCCCGCTTCGCAGCCTGCTTGTATTAACAGACCAGGTAAAGAAGCCATGTAAGAGTCATCCATTTCCCCGCAGGCGATTAAGGTTCCTGTTGCAGGTCCCGTGTGAGTGTGGGTGCATAATATCATTATTGACTTCCTGTCCAGGTTCAGTCTCCTGGAAAGCTGTTCTTTTACGCCGTCTGTAATCTTTTGTGTCAAGCCGATTAGATCACAATTGATCAACAGCAACGTTTTCTCACCTTGTTGGATAGACACCGCCCTCGCATATAAGGGATCCGTGACTCCTTCAGCTCTCCGTCCTGGAAAGTAACCATATCCACAGAGTTCCACGCCGACAGGTGGTGTGATATCGATTGATGCATATCCGATCTTCATAGCAGACTCCCTCTCTTGTAATAACAGCTGATCTTTTCCATAGCCTCCAGAATATCATCCATATCTCTTTTTGAACCTAACAGCATGCTGCCCTGCATCCAGAGGGCTTCTTCATTACAGGCTTTCTCTGTATTCTCAAGATGTATGGAGGAATAATCCGTGTTGCTGCCGGTGGACTTTCTGAAATTTGGTGTACTGAATGCATTCATTTTATAAAGCGGCACATAACCTCTGCTGCAGGGAATTCCTTCCGCTTTCATAGCAGAGATGAATCTTTCTCTTTTTATCCCCTTCAAATTCTCGCTGATGTACTTCATTATATACAAATGATAGGTGTTTCGGGTTATATTATCGTCTGTATCCAGAAATTTTATAAAATCAAACTGCTTCAGCCCAGCGTTCAGGTATTCGGCATTTTCCATGCGTCTTTCAATCTGTTCTTCCAGTTTGTCCAGTTGAACAGTCAGTACAGCAGCCTGCCATTCCGGTAATCTGCTGTTGGCACCCATAAGCATCAGCCCGCTTAATTCACCAGCCTGCTCATAAGCCCTCCCGGAGTTATGGTAGTGCCAAAATTTCTTGAAAAACTCATAGTCATCAGTCATAATTGCTCCGCCTTCACCACAGGACACATTCTTGCTGGCTTGAAAGCTGAAAGAAGATGCATGACCGATAGAGCCGAGTTTTTTACCCTTCCACTGGGAGCCATGAGCCTGGGCACAATCTTCTATAACATATATTCCATGCTTCTTCGCTATTTCCATTATCCTGTCCATATCACAGGGTCTGCCGCCTGCATGCACAGCAATAACTGCTTTCGTGTTTGCTGTGATATTGGCTTCCATACTTGCTGGATCAATATTATAAGTACCGTTTTCGATATCTGCAAAAACAGGAGTTGCTCCAGCAATGGCGACTGCAGAAGCTGTTGAAATGAAGGTATATGGAGGAACTATTACCTCATCGCCATATCCGATATCCAAGCCTCGAAGGATTAATTCCAGGCTGACGGTTCCATTATTAACACAGATTCCATGTTTTACGCCTATATATTGTGCGAACTTTTCTGCGAAAGCCAGAGCTTCTTTTCCCAGAGTACCCCATTGCTCAGCTTTCAGCACCTTTTCAAGCTGAAGCATCTCCGCCTCTCCGCCTTGAGGCCATTGGGGAAAGGGTGCTGTTCGCACCGGGCTGCCGCCGTTTATTGCTAAATTAGCCATTGTTTTCTCTCCTTCCTGATTGGTGATCAATTTTGATTCCACCTGTAACATTAAAGATCCTTCACTGCGTTCAGGATGACAAGATTAGCTCATCAGCGTTTTCATATATTTTAATCATGGCGTCTACTATGGCATCCATATCCTCTTTTTCGCCCAGTAGAACAGCATGATACAGCCAGGCTCCTTCTTCATATGCAGCCAGGTCGTTGACAGGTCTGCTGATATCCTTATATGAAATCGTGGAACCGGTGGTCTTCTTAAATGCCTCTGTATTTAAAAACTCCATCCTGTATATGGGCAGGGAATATCCTGTTGCGCATTTTTCAAGTCCTTCCGCCATAAGTGCCTTTATGAACAGATCTCTGTGCAAGCCCTTGCATCTTTCCTTTTTATACTTGAATATATAAAGATGATAGGAATCTCGGGTAATCCTCGGGTCGTCATACAATGTTTCTATAAATTCAAGTTCCTGAAGCCTGGCAGTTAGATATTTGGCATTAACCATTCTCTTTTCCGTATCCTTATCCAATCGATTCAACTGCTCGTTCAGGATTGCTGCCTGCCACTCGGACATTCTGGCATCCGTGCCAAGAATGGGGTGATTGTACCCGCTGTGATTACCATGCTCTCTGCCGCAATGATGGATGCTCCATACTATATGAAAGAGATCCTCCTGATTGGTTGTAACTGCACCACCTTCGCCGCAGCTTAGATTTTTGCTGGCTTGAAAGCTGAAAGCCCCTGCATCTCCAATGGCTCCAACTCTCTTCCCTTTCCATTCAGAACCGTGAGCCTGTGCTGCATCCTCAATGACATAAAGACCATGCTTTCTTGCGATTTTAAGGATTTCGTCCATATCACAAGGTCTGCCGCCTATATGCACAGCAATAATCGCCCTGGTATTGGTTGTGATCTGTTCTTCGATGCTTTGTGGATCCAGGTTATAGGTGTTTTCATCAATATCGGCAAATACGGGAACAGCTCCGACAAAAGTTACTGCTGATGCTGTTGCAACAAATGTATAAGGCGGTATGATCACCTCGTCCCCTCTTCCGATGTTCAAACTGCGCAGGATCAATTCCAGGCTGATTGTGCCATTCGACGAGGCCACTGCATACTTTGCATCACAATATGCAGCATAACGTTTGGTAAACTCCGTCACTTCCGGTCCTAATACTCCCCATTTTCCTGAATACAAAACCTTTTTCAGTTGTTTCGCCTCACCAAGCCCTGCCTGAGGCCAGGAGGGACAAGGTTTCTCTATGAGAGCTTTGCCACCTTTTATCGCCAGCTTGGACATTTTGCATCCTCCTTCCATATTATTAGTAACAGCTAGTACCTTGTAACATTTTTACTCTGCGTAAGATTCCTCGATAAACTCGGAATGACAAGGTTTAAGTGTTACAGCTTAAGAAATACTTTCCAGCCATCTGTTTCTGAGTGTAATACCCGCACCGATATTCGCATCTTTTATCGATCTGTTGGATAGAATCAATTCTGGAACAACGTGTTTTTCCGGCAGCATCTGTGAAAGCCTTGTGTTCAGGTTTTCCAGAAAGCCTTCACGATTCAGCCCTGCATACTCGCATTCCAATATGATTGCATGGGGATCTATGAACCAAATCACATTATAGAGGGCTGATGCAACATACTTACAGAATTTTTCAAATTCCTCGTTGAATTTGTCCGGATTGCCCTGCACTTCACGTTCAAAAGCTCCCAAGGAAATTCGCTCTTCAAAATTTGCGTTGTCATCTGCGAGAACCTGCCCTATATCACCTGCAAATGAGTAAGCGCCTCTTAACACGTTTCCATTTATGGATATGGCTCCGCCTACCCCTTCACCGATGTATATGTAAAATACTGTTTTGTTTCTGTATTCGGGAACCATCACTATATTGGCCAGAGCAGCGAATTTCACGTCTTCATCAATGAAAATATCACAGTCCTCCGGTTTGCCATCAAGAAGTATGCTGCTGATGACAGATTTCAGGGGTATGTACATAAGCTCTTTAATACGCTTGCTTATTACCATATCATCAGTAACATCATATGGCCCGGGTACAGAAACCCCTATGCCGATAATTTCCTGAGCCTCAGAATGAACATCCAAATATTCCTTCATCGAAGACAGAAAACTCACTAAATTAGCTTTGTAACTGTCCTTTTGATCGTAACTCCAATTATTGCATGTATAGTGTACTGATAAATCAAGATTTAGTACGACAAAGGAGAATTTCAAGGAAGTGAGATCCATGATAACAATCTTCCTTGAACTACTGTTAATAGAGAGAAGCTCCGCCTTTCTTCCTACCATGGATGTCTGCTCTCTGCTGTCATGCAGGATTATATCGAAACGATCCAGGTGATCTACGATATTGCTTACCGTCATCAGACTCAAGTTTGACAATTTGGCAATCTCACTTCGCGCTATCCTGCCCTCTTTGACAATAATATCGAATATTGTCTTAATATTTTGAGATCTTATTGAATTTAGAGTGATTTTTTTCAAAATCTTGACTCCTTTTCTATGCTGCCCGCAGATACTGCATAAACTTGAACTGCGCACAAAAGAATACTTGCGACATTCCGTTTGACAGTATCTCTACCGGTATTTACAAGCATTTGATCAGTTTGGAATACTTCTCAATTAATTCTTTGTTGTTGTCAAAGTCTCCTACATTACTGCTGATATATATTTCTGGTTTCACATTTTTGTGCAGCATGATCTCTACTGCCTCACAGATAATGGATTGCAGTATCAAGACACCAATGACTGTCGATGTGGGACCCACACTGCCGATTTTTTCAAATTCTATGGATGCATCACCGATACAGCCGCAATTGTCAATCACAACATCAGCCAGTTCAAATAAACGCTTGCCGTTGGAATGCCTGGATGCTGCACTTTTGGAATGCTTCAAACTGGTTACCGCCAGTACCTTCAGCCCTCTTTTTTCAGCCTCAATAGCCATTTCAATCGTCACAGCATTTCTGCCGGAATTGGATGCGATAATAATTACATCCCCTTCTTTTACAGGATAGTCATTCAGCAAAGCTTCCGCATACCCATTCATTCGTTCAGAGGAAGTGCTTTTTGCTGCAGCTCTATGAAGCATCAAACCTTCATCCAATATGGGGTATACCCTTGCCAGCCCTCCTGCACGATAGAAGAGCTCTACTGCCAGCATGTGTGAATGCCCCGTTCCAAATGCATAGATCATTCCACCGCTCATCAGCGATTCGGCAATTATTTCTGCAGATTGTTTCATTGCACCTGCCTGCGTTTCCTTTACTTCTTTAATCAGTTTTTCTATGTTGGAAATATAACCCAAGCCCTTTGACATCTTTTTACACCTCTATCATTGTTTTCTTAATATTTTCCAGGATTTCTTCATTTATGGGATATCCTCTTTTTTTCATGGCATACAGTACAGCCCCTGTTTCCGGTTTGAGGTCAGGAAATCCGATCCTTGTATTTGGATACATTGCATGGATTTGCTCCTTAAACGAGTTCGAAATATAAGGGTTTTTCTGAAGTACACTGCCATACATTCCTATGATGGAATCCTCACTGCCCACTTTTTCTATTAGTCTGCAGGCATAGTTTACAAGTGCTTTGACAGCTTTATCAACGATAGCGACAGCTGCCTTATCTCCTTGAGATGCAATTTCTATTACATCCCTGCCAAAACCTGCGATTTTCGATGGTGATACGGGCGGGTTGTAAAAAATATCTATCAGCTGTCGATGGGTGTCCACACCAAAGAAATCCAGAACTCTCTTTTCAAGTATTGTTGGTTCCCCAATTCCTTCAAAACTTTTTAAGGCGGCATCGATGCCTTGCATTGCTATATCGTAAGCGCTGCCTTCATCTCGAAGGAGATACCCCCACCCGCCAACAATATGGACTTCACCCGCCTGATCGACAGCCATGCCTATGGAACCTGTACCGCTGACTATCATGACGCCTGGTTTGCCCAATGTCATTCCCATCAAAGCCATATAAACATCACTATGCATCTCCACCTTTTCGGAGGGGAAGATCCCATTGGCAAATGAATCAATGAAATCCCTTGTTGGTTCGTAGTCAAGAGATGACATGCCTATGGAAATACATTCGTAATCTTCTATTTGGCATTCTTCCATAAGCTGATGAACTGTCTTTTTTAAATTTGTCCTGGCAGTATCCATATTGGATATATAGTAGTTTGACTGTTCACCTACAATTCTGCTCAGTACTTTGCCGTTCCTGGTTATGGCGATAGCAGCTGTGTACGTACCTCCGCCATCCACTCCTATAAAAACCTTTTCCCTCAGAAATCTCACCTTCAATAATAAATTATATTTATATAACCAATTTATAAACCCTGTTTAGTATATATTTACATGATATCATATGAGTTTATTTTGTCAATATGGTTTTTGACAAGTGTGTGTTTTTAACAAGTGATTTTTTACCTTAAGTAACTTCCACTGTTTGAACGCAGTGAGTTTGGAAGGTGCAGGATTAACATTGCACTAAAACCTGCTTGTTGATAGGATTCTTTATGAGAGATAATTACCATAATATACCATGAACCTATTCCTTGACATTATTACACAAATGAAGTTATTATGTTTTATCAGTAAATACTAAATTGGAGGTCTAACTAATGAAAAAAGCGTTTACTTTGGTTCTCGCAGTGGTCATGCTGATCGCGCTCCCAGCTGGATGCAGCTCTGGAAACGACGACCAGGCGACAGAGCCACCCACTACCCAAGAACCTGAACCCGGTACCGATGAACTTGAACCTGTGACTTTGCGTATGTCATGGTGGGGTTCTCAGGTACGACACGATAGCACCATCGCAGTTTTGGAAATGTTCATGGACAAGCATCCCGACATTAAAATCGAATATGAGTACTCCGGCTGGGATGGTTATTGGGACAAAATCGCAGCGCAGGCCTCTGCCAATGCGCTGCCGAATATCTGGCAGCAAAGTGTCGCATATGTTAAAAGGTACGCGGAAGCAAATCAGATACTGGATATGCAGCCCTACGTTGATGATGACATAATCAAGCTGTCTGACTGGAGCGAATCCGCGGTGGACACAACCCGCATCGACGGCAAGCTTTACTCGCTGTCACTGGGCAACGCCGCCCACTGCATTGTCTATGACCCCGATCTTTTCAACGAAGCCGGCGTTCCGCTGCCAAACTTGGATTGGACATGGGACGATTATAGGAACTCAGTGAAGGGCATTACAGATGCGCTTGATATTTTCGGAGATCAAACCTTCCCGAACATGAATGCCAAAGATGGACTGCGTCACTATGTTTTCAGCCAGGGTTACACGATGTATAACGAAGACCAAACCAAGCTGAACTTCCCGCAGGAACTGATGGTAGAATATCTGAACTGGGAAAAGGAGCTCCAGGAAGAAGGATATATCGCCGATCAAGCGACACAGGGCGAGATCACGACCGCCGAAGCGTCCCTCGTTGTGACAGGAGAATCCGCGATGTACAGTAATATGAACTCCAATATTGGTGTTGCAGTGATGGAAGCTGCAGGCAAACCGCTTGCACTGGTAAATTATCCACACCTTGAAGGTGAAACCCGCTGGGGCACTGTTCTGACGCCCTCGCAGCTGATAAACATGACCAATACAGGTACTGACGCCGACAAGACTGCAAGTGCGATGGTTGTCGACTTCATACTCAACGATATAGATGCCAATTTAGAGCTTGCTGCCGAGCGTGGTGTTCCCGGAAACAGCAAGGTTGTTGAAGCGCTGATGAACAGCGACGCCGTCAGTGAGTATGCTAAAATAACGATCAACTACGTAAACGAGGTTGCCCCACACCTCGAAGCAGACCCGGATGCAATTCGTCCCCCTACCGACGGCGAGATCATTACGATCTATGAGAACTACCATGATCAAGTGATGTTTGATCAGATTAGTGCTGAAGACGCTGCTGAAAAATTCTTTGCAGACGCCAATGCTCTGCTGGCAGGCAGCTGAACCAACTTGTGACAGAATCTGAAATCAAGCCGTCTCGCAGGCTGAAGAACGATCGTACTCGCGGTTGGCTTCCGCGCAAAGGGCGGCTTGCTTTGTACCATTTTACCAGCATGTCTCTGAAAGGAGAAACGCGAATAATGACGGAAAAGATGTTAACCAGGCAGAGAACCAGACTCTCTCCGAAATTGAAGGAAGGCCTCACGGGGTATCTCTTCATTCTCCCGTGGCTCGTCGGTCTTCTCATTTTTACCATTTATCCGATACTTTCCTCCCTCTACTATTCGATGACCGACTACAATCTTCTGACCGAAGCAAATTTCGTTGGTTTAAAGAATTACATGGACATATTCACGAAAGACGCTCGCTTCCTTAAAAGCGTAAAGGTAACCCTTACCTATACTTTCTTTCAGGTACCTTTAAAGCTTGGCTTTGCACTTTTTATAGCGATGCTTTTCAAGGGCAATCGACGCGGTGTCAATGTATATCGCTCGCTCTACTACTTACCATCTATATTCGGCGGCAGCATAGCGATTGCGATCATGTGGCGGCAGATTTTCGGGCGCACCGGCGCAGTCAACGCCATCTTGAAGTCGCTCGGGTTGATTACGACAGCCAAATCCTGGATTGCCTCTCCGGATACAGCGCTTGGGACACTGATATTGCTGGCAATATGGCAGTTTGGTTCACCAATGCTCATATTCCTTGCGGGTCTCAGACAGATCCCGCAATCCTATTACGAAGCAGCGTCCATCGACGGCGCAAGAGCATGGCGCAAGTTCCTGCATATTACGCTGCCATCGCTGTCTCCAATCATTTTTTTTAACCTGCTTATGCAGACGATCAGTTCGTTCATGTCGTTCACTCAAAGTTATATAGTCACTGGTGGAGGCCCGACTGACGAAACACTGATGTATGCGCTGTACATTTATGATACCGGCTTTACGAACTATCGGATGGGTTATGCATCTGCTCTTTCCTGGATCAGCCTGATTATCATAGGCATTATTACAATGGTTATATTCAAGACCTCGAACTATTGGGTCTTCTATGAATCCAAGGCAGAATAGGAGATGTAGTCATGAAAGTAAAAACCAGTAGAAAAATTACGACGGTAAGTTTTCATATGTTTATCATACTTTTAGGCATTGTCATGCTATATCCAATCATCTGGATGGTGGCAAGTTCGCTGAAGCCCGCGGACGAGGTGTTCAGAAACGCGGCATCGCTGATCCCATCGAAATTGATGTGGCAGAATTACGTAGAAGGTTGGAAGGGCTTTGGAAATGTCTCTTTCGCGACATTCTTTAAAAACAGCTTCGTGGTCACCATCCTGGCGGTCATAGGACAAGTGATATCATCAGCAGTTGTTGCTTACGGCTTTGCACGTATACGCTTCCCAGGACGCAAAATCCTGTTCGCTGCAATGATTCTCACGATGCTGCTGCCCGCGCAGATCCTGTTGATTCCGCAGTACATCATGTTTGTTGGCTTTGATTGGATCGACACATATCTACCCCTGATCATTCCACATTATTTCGGAACACCTTTTTTCATCTTTCTGATTATGCAGTTTATTCAGGGTATACCCAGGGAACTGGATGAATCCGCCAACATCGACGGCTGCGGCAAATTCCGCACCTTTATTCAGATCATCATCCCCATGACACTCCCTGCGATTGCAACAACAACGGTTTTCTCATTTTACTGGAAGTGGGACGATTTTATGGGACCGTTGCTCTATTTGCATTCCCCAATGAAATACACAGTATCTATCGCCCTGAAAAGCTTCTCAGACCCGTCTTCGGTCACCAACTGGAGCGCTATGTTTGCGATGTCGACGCTGTCTCTTATCCCGAGTTTTGTGATCTTTCTCTGTTTCCAGCGCTACCTGGTGGAAGGCATTTCCACAACGGGTCTTAAATCATAGCGTCTGTTTTATTTTTTTGTATGCTTGAAGAAATGCCAGCCGCCCAGCCTGGGAGGATTCCCTGGATCATCTTCCAACAATTCCTTATAGTTTTCAGACACCTTGCGGAAGGCTTCAGCATGTTGTTCTATGAGCTCCGGTCTGTAATGCTTGAACCACGGTATTGCATATGTCAGTGTGCCGATTTTTTCGCTCACAGCCAGATCATTATCCAGCAGCCGTACATCCTGCGCAGAATTGGCAATTCTTGTGGGTTTTCCATGACCATATACATCGCAGGTATTGAACAGTGCGTGGGTATGCAAAGCTGCATTGCATCCGGGCGAACATTCGTCGACTCCCTCTGCTCTTACTGCCTCAACAAAGCGTGTTACGGAAAGACCTCCCAATTCATCCGGTCGATAATGACCACGTGCTGCATACCATCCAGCCATGTTGCTGTTTGAATTTTCCGGTACACGATGGGCTCGGACACCAGGTACGTTTTCAAGAAGATCCCAGAAATAATTCATGGCTTTTCTGATTTCCTTACAGCGTTCATCATAGTATTTGAGCTGAACTCTCCCCATTGCAGAGCTCATCTGATGCATACGATATTTGTAGCCTCCAAGGGGCAGACCTATATAGGGTTTTAATGCTTCGGTTTGGATGCTTGCATTGAATTTTTCATAATGACCTAGGCTGAGGGCTCTTTCGTATATTTCAAGATCGTCGGTGACAAGGATGCCTGCCTCGCCGATAGCCAGAGATTTGCCGGACATGAGTGACATGGCTCCTACATGGCCGATTGAGCCGAGCTTTCTTCCTTTGTATAAGCCACCTTGTGCGTGGGAAACATCCTCAATGACCTTGAGATTGTATTTATCTGCAATTTCCATAATCGGATCCATGTCAGCAGGATGTGCAAGGTAATGAACAACCATGATTGCCTTGGTTTTGTCGGATATTCTATGTTCAATATCCGCAGGGTCGATACAAAGGGTTTCCGGGTGAATATCTGCAAAGACAACGGTGCCGCCAAGAGCATAAACCTGTGCAGCAGATGCCCAATAAGTTATGCTTGGACAGATAATCTCGTCTCCCAGCCCTACACCGCAGGCGAACATTGCAGCTTGCAGTGATGATGTGCCATTGTTGAAGCCCAGGGCGTATTTTGTACCCTGCCACTTGGCAAATTCCTTTTCAAACTGTTCAGTTATATCGGTTCCTGACATGGCTCTTCGGTGAAGAACCTCTATAACAGCTTCCTCATCTTCTTTTGTGACAATTGGCCATGTGAACAAGTCGCCAACTTCGTCTCGTACCGACTTTTCGCCGCCGAATAATGCTAATTTACTCATATTAATGACCTCTTTTCCAGTACTTGTATAGATTCCTCAATGCTTCGGAATGACACAGGTTCTCCTCCATGGATTGCCAATTTGCTTTTATCAGTCATCTAAATTAACTCCTTTCTTTCAGGGTTAAGGGTTACGGGTTGCGGGTTTCGGGTTTCGGGTTACAGGTTTCGGGTTACGGGTTGCGGGTTACGGGTTACGGGTT
>ENA-UOOM01003118-UOOM01003118.1-fermentation-metagenome-genome-assembly--contig:-NODE-3118-length-12525-cov-14.584202_pt1 | contig 12525 bp, 17 predicted proteins | sample MGYA00245781_ERZ724031 | MGnify/ENA primary metagenome ERZ724031 (study PRJEB28704, sample SAMN03018317) | fermentation metagenome | biome: anthropogenic terrestrial biome; feature: soil... | reverse complement strand
GATCGCGGAACGGCTTAACTTCAAATAAATTATCGGGATCCTTCATGGTGCGAACCGCAAGTTCAGTGTGCAGTAACTTTGGAGTCAGGCCAACTGTATTTGTATATTGCTTGATCCTTTGCAGGGCGACCTGATTTAATTCTTTGCTGTTAGGGGAGAGGCTGTCTATTGGACTCTCTGTGTAGAGTGAGGCATCACCCACTTTTAAAAGCCCTTTGTGCGTTTCTGCGTTGATTTCAAGGACATAGATTACCTTATAACAGAAAGACGCGCCAAATTTTCCCTTCATCGCTTTGCCTCCCTAACCAAAGATTTGTATTCCAGGATCACTTTAGAGCGCCAGTCCTTTATACGGCATAGCTTTGAAAACGCTTTGTCCTGTGATTCGGGTCGATCATCAAAATCATCAATGCCATCAAATAGGCTAGCCTGATTTGACTTTTCTCTTGCTTTACCATAGGGGATCGTATAGGTCATCCCGTCCATTTGCCACAGATTCCACGAAATGATCGTAGCAATTGTTTTTAATTCATGCAAGGTCGGCTCCCTTTGCAGCTTAAAACTAATGTTGTCAATAAATGCATAAAGCATGTTTTCACGCGCCAACAAAAGATTGTCCCCTTGGAACTCGTAGGCATATATGCTTTGAAAGGCTCTCTTTGTCCATTTAAACCATTCAGTTTCATCAACAGCATTTTCATTGACAATACGCAGCTTGCGGTCTAACAGACCAATTCTGTCTTGCAGAGGGATCAAACTCCCGGTGGCGGCATCATAGCGGCTCACCAAGTACGGAGCTTCACCACAAGATATTTCCATACGGTTAGAGTCGATATATTTCTGCCAAGTCCGGTCCTTTTGATCCGGGAACACTATTGGATCGGCGGTCGTTCTCCATACAACTCCATCCGGAACATTGAACACGTTCTTTCTGCCAAACCAGGCTTCGTCTATTAAGTTGTTCTGTGCATTGCAGACCCAGGACGGAGTGAACACTTCTGCTTTATCCCGCGTCCTGTTTATTTGACTGGTCTGTGTCTTTGCCGTGCGCGGCTGAATCAACCGCGTATTGTTGCCTATTATCAAGTCAGGCATTATCTGTTTTCGAGCTTGATACAATTCTCCCAAATGGGAGTAGTCATCGGATGCCCAGATAATATTTCTTCCGGCCGTTCTGTCGAGCAAGAGGATCTTCAGAATTGGATAGCTGTAGTTAGCAATATCCTGCTCTAGAACATCAATATCGTTGACGGGCTGCAATTTTTCACCTCCCATGAACGAACTTTTCAGCTAAGGCATTTTTCTTATTGTCATCAGAGATGAACTCTAAAATATCGTCGACGCTACAATTCAAAGCTACGCATATTTTTTCAATGCTCTCAAGCGATATGTACTCATCCTTGCCAAGGCGAGCCATGACATTGGCACTTACACCCGCTGCACTTTTCAATGCGGTCTTTTTCATTTTCATGTCAATCAGTAATTTCCAAAGCCGATTGTATTGTACAGCCATAACTTGTCCTCCTGGGTGATTTTAATCACATATTAGAGTTATTATATCACTAATCAGGGATAAAATTTTACTGTCGATTACAAGTCAATTATGATAAACACCCTCTTTGCACACAAGATATGTTGCAGCGGGTGGATAGAAGATTTTAAGATAGGTTTTGCTTAGTGTGGGCAGTGATCAATGATGGCGTATTAGCCAAATGGCGGGGTCGTGTAACCCTTTTCTCAATGTACATAGTACTTCCTTTTACAATCATCAGCCCCAGGGCCAGGAGATCCTTCTCCCGTCTTCTCCTTTAATGGCCTTTTTGATCTCATCGAAGGTCGGAGTTTCAAGCATCATCTTTGTGCAGTTAGCCCGTGAGAGGGTATCAAGTGTGTGGGAATCGGAAGACCTTATGAAGATCCTTCCGGGGTAATCTTCCCTCCACTTTGCTGCCTGTTCCGAATCTGTCCTCCGCGAGAGCTCAAAGGCGTCGGCAGGGTAGTCGGCCGGCATTGGCCCCAGTGCAACGGGATAGGAAAAAGAGGGCCTGTCGACGTGGGCAAGTATTGCGATTCCGCCTAGTTCCTGAACTTTGGATACTATCTGGTCGACTTCATACCCCGAACCCTGAATCAGAAGGGTCTCTTCCTCTCTCAGGATGTTGTTGCAATGGTCCAGTACTACCTGATAACCAAAATAATCAACGTCGTTTTTTATCGGCATGATTTTCTGCCACAGCCATTCCTTGTAATCCATTGCTGTTTTGAGGTCCGGAAAAACAGAGAGTATGTGGATATCCTCCGCGCTTTGGGTCTCGATGCAGGGAAGGACGACAGGATCTCCCTCCGCGGCTTCATAGACTGCCTGGCAATTGTCGCAGGTGTTGTGGTCTGCTATTCCAATCACATCAATTCCGGCCTTCCTGGCGGCCGAGACTATCTCAGGGGCGCCCATTTCCAGGCTTCCGCATGGAGAGAGGGCCGTATGTATATGGAGATCGACCCAGAAAGGCTTAAGCATTTTATGTTAACCCTCTATACCCAGCTCAGAGAGTCTCCTGCAGGTCCCGAAGATCGACTCGGCAACGCAGGCTACGCAGATATTTTCCGCGGCACACCTTTCTTCAAGGTCCCGGGGCGCTTTTCTGCCCGAGGCAAGAATGATCAGCGGTATTTCCTTCAGTACGGCCACAGCGGCAACGTTGAGATGCGCCTGTATCGTTACCCAGGCAGATCCCTCTGCGGTGGTCCCCATTATGAAACTGAGCAGGTCCCCTGCGGCAGCCTGAGTTACTTCTCTTTCCGGGTCGCCCGTCACCTGTACTTCAGCATTGAGCTTTTCACAAATTTCCTTTATCTTCAACACTTTCCTCCCTTTCTTTTCAGCGTGTGCGGCTGAGATTCCGAGAGCTTTACTATCTGATTTGCAAGTGCGGAGATACCCTCTCTGAGTTTAAATATGCAGTCCGTTACGGATCCGTGTCCTCTTACGATCTCTTCCGCCATGGCCTGGCATGAGGGTCTTCCACATGAACCGCAGTCGATATGGGGAAGTCCGTTGTAGATCTCCTTCATCTGCTGAAGCTTGACCATCGCATCTGCAAGGTTGTCTGAGAGCGGCAGCCTCGGACGCGGCTGATATTCATTCTTGACAGGCCAGATTCCCATAGTGAAAAGTTCCTCGGCCCTTGATAGTTCCCTGGGCGAAATGTTCCAGTCCGTCTCAATGCTTCCCATGCGAAGATTTGCCAGAAAACGGGAATCGGCAGTGCCTACGCCCCCGACACATCCCGTATCACAAACACGGCACTCGATAAAGTCAACACCCCGCAGTCTTCCAAGCTCAAGTTCCTGAAGGGTGTCAAGGGTGTTCCTCATCCCCGAGACCGCAAGGATCGTAAGTTTCCTGTCAGAGAATGCCTGGACATGCCTTGACTCTCCTCCCCGCCTTGCCCACTGTATCCACCTGTTGTTCCTTTTTCTGGGCGCAGATCCCTTCTCGACGTTTATGTCTCCCTCTGCCATTATGCTTCTTGCCACTTTCCTGACAGTTACTGCGCTGGTAAGAGGGGAAGCCCCCTTGCCGAACGGCTCCCTTACCATCGTTATCTTGGCAGGGCAGGGTGCAAGAAGAGTAAGGGGCGCATCGCTGTTCGTCCTCATTCTCCACAGTGTTGCAGCGATCTCAAGCGGAGAGAGTACGGGAACGACCCTTGAAAGCAGCTCCGGAAATTTTGTCTGGATAAGCCTGAGGACCGACGGGCAGTAGACCGATATTATCGGCAGTGCCGTCTTTGATGATCTGTTTATAAGCTGGGCGACGGCATAGGCTGAGAGGTCAAAAGCATCCTCAGCCTCATCTATCAGGGTTTTAAAATCAAGTGAAATAAGAACTTCTTCAAGGTCGTCCGGTTTTCCGTAATGGCTGAACTGTGAAAAGAAGACCGGGTCAGGGACTATCATTGCTCTTGACGATTCCTTGATCCTGTTCCAGTCGTCTTCGTAAATGCCCAAAGCCGAACGGCAGCATGAGCGCAGACATTCTCCGCAGTCGATGCAGAGCTCCTCGATAATGTCTATCTCTCCGTCTACGACACGTATCGCTTCCGTAGGACAGACTCTTATGCAGTTTACGCATCCCTGACATGCGTCTTTTGATACTTTTATACTATGTTCCATGCGGTTCGCTCCTCCGTAACAGCCGGCGTTTAGCTGGATATCTGGTAACGGCTGGATTCAATAGCTGCATTTCACAGATCCCCGGGTCCGGCCGATGGCCATTTCGCGGATCTGATGCGATGGGCATCTTGTATGCGTCAGGCCAGGTCTTTGGGCAGGGGACCCTTAAATTTTCTATTTGTTGAAAAATACCGTTGATCTGAGTACGGTCCCTGCTCCGGGGACCGACTCTATCTCAAACAGATCGGAGTTCCGCTTAATGTTCGGAAGGCCCATGCCTGCACCGAAACCCATCTCCCGAGCCTGGTTGGAGGCAGTCGTATATCCCTCTGTCATGGCCTGTTCTATGTCGGGGATGCCGGGCCCCTCGTCCTTGGCTGTTATTTCGAGCCTGTCCTCTGAAATTACGGCTTTAAGTGTACCGCCATCTGCGTGGATGACCAAGTTTATCTCTGCTTCGTATGCGATCACAGCAGCTCTTCGGCATACATCGGACTGTATGCCGAGCATCTTGAGGGTATTTTTTATATTGTTTGAGGCAGTTCCCGCCGTCATAAAATTGTTACCCTCGATCCTGTATTCCATACATACAGGAGCAGCCATATTGCTATGCCTCCCGCGGCTGTGGCACGTAACTGGGTTTTACACCTGCTGCGTAAAGTCTTCCGCAGACCTCATAAAGGCTGTATTTGGTCAAAAGCACAGGTATGCCGCTCTCCCTGGCAAGGCTCACGGTCTCTTCAAGGGGTATCTTGCCCCTTACGAAGACTACCGCAGGCAGGTCAAGCATCTGCGCTGTCCTTACTATCTGAATGTTTGTGAGTCCCGTTAGAAGGAGCGATCCTGGCGAGCAGAAGGCGAGCACATCGCTCATGAGGTCACAGGCATATGCATAGGGTACGTTTATCTCGCCCAGGTCTACGTCAGAAATTACCTCCGCGTTGATGATCCCAGCCAATTCTTTTAAATTCATTTTTTTGACATCCTCCTATAGATACTCTCTTTGTATTTTTTGTTTTGATATGACCATATTAATTTTACAGTTTTGCGCAAAAAATAACAAGCTTTACAAAATAAGACTGTTTAGCCTCTTTTGTGATGTTTTTTTACTATGAATTTTAAGTATGATGGCCTATTCTTATCTAAGAATATATTTTTATTGGTATTTATCTACTTATCAGACGAGATTCCGGGGGCTCCTTCCCATTTTATCTCATCAAGGTTTTCTTTGATATGTTTTCTCAGCCAGAGTCCCACCTCAGGGGAACGGAGCATCTCCCTGTCACCGTCCAGGGCTTCGATTATCTCATCAGTGTCCAGAAGGAATTCCCCATGGTCAGTTTTGTGGCGGTATACCCAGTGGATCTCGGGAGAACCCATTATAAGGGCCATCAGCGTGGCGGGGATGTCTCCGAGAGGGGGCCTGTCTATACTGCTCATCATGAAGGAAGCGGTAGTTTTTGTTCCCTTCCCGGGTTCCGAAACGATATCAAGTCTTCCTCCGCACAGTTCAGCGGATTGTTTGAGAAAGGGCAGTCCCATGCCCACCCTTCTTGTAGTCCTCGTTGTTGTGAAGGGATCGGTCACTTTTGATATAAATTCTTTGCTCATGCCCCTTCCGTTATCTTCTACCGAAAAAGACAGCCTGTCTGCCGCCTTCTCCTCAAGGACCTCGACCCTGACTTCCGTGCCCTCTGCCATTACGCTGTTTTCTGCTATATCAAGCACATGTGCCGAAAGATCTTCAAGCAAATCTACTCAACCTCCGATATCTGTTCTTTCCCGACCGTTGAATTTTATCCGTTCCGGAGCGCTGTATACGTTGAACCTTCCGTTCCTTGCAAAGCCTATAAGCGTCATGTTGCAGCGCCTCGCAGCATCCGCACCGTCTGCTGTCGCAGCTGAAATACTTGCCATCAGGGGAATTTTGGCCCCCGCTCCCTTGAGGACCATGTCTTCCGGAAGGCGGCCTGATGTGATGAGTCCGACCTCGCTTGTTTTCATATTTTTTTTCAGGATCCATCCTACGGCCTTGTCCACCGCGTTATGCCTGCCAACGTCCTCCGTTCTGAAAAGCAGTTTCCCGTCGGGTGATACAAGAGCAGCGACGTGCACACTTCCCGCTGTTTTGAAGAGCGGGGCTTCTCCTATCCAGTCTATCCCCGACATGATCGTTTCGAAGGATATCTGCCATTCTACGGGAAGTGGATCAGGCTGAATGCCGGCGTCCCTTTTTTCTTCGAGAAAGGCTCCGGAAGCTGTATGGAGAAATCTTGCTTCAAGTTTCCAGCCTTCACGCCTCCTTGCTCTTTCAACAACTATTCTGCCGTTCTCTGTTCTGACAGATGCGATATCCTCCATGCTTTCTATCATACGTCGGCAGTAAAGGTTGCCAAGCGCCCAAAGCTCTTCCTCGCCAGGCGTGAAGATCACCACTGCTTCACGTGAACCATCTACCTCCAGGATCATCCGTTTTTCGACTATCATGTCATCATTGACCGCTTTTATGGTCCCGTCACTGAACATCCTTAGAATCTCTCTTTTCTCTGTTCGATGGTCCATCGCTGACCCACCTCTTTCAATCTTTGTACGGATAAATACTGCCGCTTACATTTTACTACACCTGAGCTGTAAATTTCCCCACACATGGTCTATGTTTTAGACTATACTACTTCTTGTTTCAAACTTATCTGTCAACGATCCGTCCGTCCCAAACAAGGATCTGGAGAAAGAAGAGATATTCTGATGTCCGAAAAGAGCGAACTCCCCGTCAATACAGCGAGGCCCCGGGATTACATCGTTATCCTCGCCGCAATTACGATATGGAGCGCAAGTTTCGCGGGAATGAAGGTAGCTGTGGAACAGGCCCATCCATTGATCGTGCTTTGGATGAGGCTTGGCATTTCTATCCCCTTCCTCTTCGCGGGTTCGTATATACAGAATACGTTCCGTCTCCCTTCACGGCAGGAGCTCCTGCCGCTCCTGATAATGAGCTTCCAGGGCATCTTCCTGGTCCTCGGCCTGCAAAACTTCGCTATGAAGACAGCAAGTGCATCGACCGCGAACTGGATAATAATTTGTTCTCCCGCTTTTGTGGCCCTTTTGGGATGGCTGTTCCTGAAGGAAAAGATATCTCTCATGGGTTTTGCAGGTCTGGTCATCTCAGCGATAGGGGTAATGGTAGTTTTACGCCTTGGAACGGCTTCGGAGCCAAAGGGATCGGGATCTTTCGGCACCGTCGGTGATCTGTTGATCCTGTTTTCTTCTCTAAACTGGTCCATATTTCTTGTATTTTCAAGGAAAGTACTGAGGGAGGACCTTCACTACAGCTTCGTCCTCTTCTGGGAGATGTTTTTCTCCTTCATTTATGCGACCTTAGCGCTGCCTCTTCTCGGATGCGATATTTCCGTGATCTGGTCATTCACCCACAGGACCTGGACTGCTGTAGCTTTCCTGGGAGCAGGCGCTTCGGCGGCTGCTTACTTCTGCTGGTTCCACGGCCTCTCCGTTCTGCCTGTTTCAAGGATCGTGGCTTTCCAGTTCCTGCAGCCGTTCGCCGGGGCGATGATCGCATTTCTTCTGCTCGGAGAACGGTTCACTCTATGGCTTTTTGCCGGAGGGATAACGATAATGTACGGCGTATACCTGGTTAACAGAAAATGACAGGACGACCGGCAACAACAGGAGGAGCAAACCGTAGCAATGCCTGATACAGTAATGGAAGATATACAGACGAAAGAAGCATCATTTTACCATTACGCAATGATACTTGCGACAGTTACGATATGGGGCGGCAGCTTCGCCTCGACAAAATACGCCCTTGCACAGGCCGAACCCCTGGTCATAATGTGCCTCAGGCTCCTTATCGGCATGCCGGTGCTCCTTGCAGGCTCTCTCATGGAGGGGTCTCTGAGGCTCCCCACAAAAGGAGAGGCCCCAGCACTATTCCTGATGGGGTTCCAGGGAATATTCTTCCATCAGACCATCCAGAGCTATGCAATGAAAACGGCGGGGGCGGCGAATGCGAACTGGATGATGATAGCGACGCCCGCACTTGTTGCCATACTTGGCAGGGTATTCCTGAAAGAGAGGATATCCTCAAAGGGGGTATGCGGGATGATACTTGCAGCGGTCGGTGTGGGTCTGGTCATAGGACGCGGTACGGTCGTCACGTCGAATTCCGGCAGTTTCGGAAGCCTAGGCGATGTGATAATGCTTCTGTCAGTTCTCAACTGGGCAATCTTCCTCGTTCTCTCGAGGCGAATCCTCAAAAAAGATCTCCCTCCGGCATTTGTCATATTCTGGGAGATGCTCTTCGCCCTTCTGTCAGCGATCCCCTTCACATACATCATAGGGAGCGATTTTTCGGTGATCCCCTCTTTCACATCCGGTACCTGGGGCGCACTGATCTTTCTGGGGGCATTTTCCTCCGCTCTTGCATACATCTTCTGGTTCAGGGCCCTCGCGATATTTACAGTGGCCAAGGTAGCCGTGTTCCAGTTCCTTCAGCCGATGGCAGGAGTCGTTATAGCATATTTTCTTGTCGGGGAAAGGTTCACTCCATGGCTTTTTGCAGGAGGGGCAATGATACTCAGCGGAGTCTGGCTCGTTAACAGAAAATAACTGATCCTTTTCAGGTATTAATGATAAGCCCACAGTCATTTCATCTCAAGGTCAGCTAAAGTCATCGTTTTCTATCTCTTTCCGACTGTTCCATAGCGCCCACATTATAATATCACCCGCCCGCTGATAAGAGCAGACGGGCCTCTGCCTCTCAGTTGCCGGACACTACATCTTTCACACCTTTTTTTAGAAGCCATTCGGCTGCCCTGTCGCATATATCTCCCTGAAGGATCACATTGCCCTCTTCCACAAAAGACCCGCAGCCCAGCCCTTTTCTCATCTCTTTGGCAAGTTTTTCCCTGTCGACTGTGGATTTTCCTGGTATGATCACAGCAGTGACGGTCTTTCCCTTCCTGCCTGCAGTCTGCCTTTGGAGCGAGACCCTTGAAAGGCCTGAAATACCGCTCTCTCCGTTGTTTTTGACCAAAATTTTTTGCTGAGGGCATTTTTCTTCTTCAGGTTGGGGTATATGTTCTTTCCGCTCGGCCCCTTCTTTTCCGAGTATGGATCCCAGCGAGAGGCTCAGGCTTTCGTCGCCGCCAAGGGTAAAGCCTTCTCCGGAGTTAAGTTTTTTATTCTTTTTTCCTGACGACATTTTCTGCTCCTTCTTTTTTGGCTTAAAATAGGAAAAGATACCCTGCTTCACCTGTTATGATTATATACTTTGGAGGTCCGCTGAATGTCAAAGTCGGAGACCGCGGTTTTTTTGGATAATTTTAATTCGGCACTGAGGATGCTCGGGAGAAATCCCGGGGGAGGTGCGCTTGAGCTGCGTTCAGGTGCCGGTGTTTTTTCAACGGGACTGCCCTTCGCAGGTGAGAATTACGCCCTCTTCGATCCTTCCTCTTCTGCTGAAGAACTATGCGGGGTACTGGATTTCTATGAAGAGAGAAACTTGCCCTTCATCGCGCTGCAGCTGCCGAAACTCCAAGGGAAGCTGGCATTGGAACTGGAAAGAAGAAGGATCTTTCATAGGGCGACATATCTTGCGATGTCGATCGGAAATCTTCCAGCAAAAATGGACGGGGATCCCCTGGTAAAGAAAATTTACGTCAACAATGAGGCGGAAAAGTGGGCTGAAGCGGCATGGACGGGATTCGAAGGAGAGCTTCCGGTGCCACGGGCCTATGTGGAATTTTCGCAATATTTGCTTCGCTGTCCCGACAACAGCCTCTTCGTCCTTGAAAAGGAGGGCATTCCGCTTTGCTCCGCCCTGCTCCATTCAACGGAAAAGAGCTGCGGCCTTTACTATTTTGCCACAAGGCCCAAGGCAAGGAGACAGGGCCTGGCGGCAAGGTTTATGGGTTCATTGAGAGAGTACGCTTCACGTTATTCTGAGGAGATGGTCCTTCTTGCGACTGAAATGGGAGCCAAAATGTATAAAAGATATGGTTTCAGGAAGCTGCTGGAGGTACCGGTCTTTTCGGCTTCAGACGAATTCTGATCCATTAATGAGACTGAAAATTGAAAGGGGATAAATGATGGATAAGCTCGAAAAATTTTGGAGGGACGCTCCTGCCGGATATACCGTCTGCGCGGAGACAGGCGTAACAAAAAATATGGTGCTTAACGCGATCATAGACGGCGCAAAGGACCTCGATGCACTCAGGAAGGCTGTCCATCTCTGCCGGGATGATTCCTGCTCCGCAAAAAATCCTTCAGGCAGGGGATGCTCTGAAAATGCAGAGGTCCTTCTCTCCATTTATGCGCCGATATTTGAGTTCATGAAGGAGGGGCACTCTCACGACCATGGCTCAGACTGCGGCAGCAAGTCTTCCGGCAGCTGCGGCAGCTGCAAACTCTGCGAGTAAGCCGATAATCCGCCTTAACCTTAAGATAAAGATGATGGGGCTGCCCTTAAGCGGCCCCATCCGGTTTAAAGCTTCTCTATTTTTTCGGCGGCCTCTTTAAGCCATCCCGATCTTTCGTTCTCTATCTCTCCCGCATCACAAAGGGAAGCTATCACAGGATCAATGGGTATGCTTGCAAGGAATTCTATGCCGTGCCTCTCTGCGGTCTCTTTTACACAGCTGTTTCCGAAGATCTTTATCTCTTTTCCGCAGTCAGGACATATCACCGAGCTCATGTTCTCAACTATGCCAAGAATCGGTACATTCATCTGCTCTGCCATGCGTACAGCCTTCTCAACTATCATCGAGACGAGTTCCTGCGGTGAGGAGACGATTATTATGCCGTCCACCGGAAGGGACTGGAATACCGTTAGGGGTACGTCCCCGGTTCCGGGAGGCATGTCGACGAACATATAATCGACTCCCGTCCAGATAACATCGCTCCAGAACTGCTTTACCACTTCAGCGACCGCCGGTCCTCTCCATATGACCGGCGTAGTCTTGTCCTCGACCAGAAGGTTTATCGACATTATGTCTATGCCGGTCTTTGTAGTAACCGGGAGGATCCCTGATTCGTTGGCCTTAGCCATTGAGGAGAGTCCGAACATCTTCGGTATTGAAGGACCCGTTATGTCAGCATCAAGTATGGCAGACTGACGGCCCATCTTTTGCATCTGCACTGCCAGAAGGGAAGTTACAAGAGACTTGCCGACCCCTCCCTTCCCGCTCACGATCCCGATAACTTTGTCAACACTGCTGAGAGGGTTGGGTTTAGCCCTGAAGTCCATCGACTCTGTCCTTGACGCACAGTCTTCTCCACAGTTTCCGCATTCATGCGTGCAATTCTCATGTCCGGTCATATTCTGCATCTCCTTATTTCGGATCGGTCTCTCCATACCTAAAGCGGCAGCGGCTGCATCCCTTTTTACCCTTGCAGCGCGCCTCAGACAATTCGAAATGTCCCCCGTCTATATGGATCTCTCTGCCCAGGCAGAGAGCTTCCGCTGCCTTTTTGTGTGCAGAGTAGAGTATCCTCTGGAACGTTCCCCTTGATATGTTCATCAGCTCCGCCGCCATGTCCTGTTCCATAGACTCCAGGTCACAGAGACGCAATGATTCCACTTCCTCGACCGTCAGGACGATCACATCCTCTGCGCTGCCTTCGGGGATGAAGCGCAGGTTTTCGGGTATCGAGCACACTCTCCTGCTTTTTGTCTCTCTGGGCAATTTGATCCTCCCTTTGTGTGCATATGCACACTTGGATAATATATTCTTCTATTTGGGATACGTCAAGGATCAATTTAAAATTTGCGGTTTTCCAATTTATCTCGATATCTAAGTAATATGATGATGTAAACATAAATATTACACCCGGACAGCATTGCATTCAGTAGCCCGGGTCTCGTTACTGATGACAGATTTTAATTTTCTGTGTATTCTGATAATCAGAAAACGCCCCGTCCGCTATAGCAATTGATTATACGATCTACAGAAATCAAGGTACAAGGCAGCAAGTTCCAGATTCCCGTATCGCAGTTTCAGTTACAAGGCGGCGTAAGTCCGGATCATCTGCAGGGACCGGAGCGGGGCGTTATAAGATAGGAAGAGTGGGGTTCTCGTAAGAGAATCCCACTCATTATTTGTATGAAATTGGAGCATCTAGGAGCGCTGGCTTAGCACAACTATGGTGAAGCTGCGACATCGTTCTTTAATACGTTGACGCGCAGGACCGCAAATGTTGCTAAGCTAGCGCTCCGATATGCCCCAATTGCCGCAATTGGGGCAGAGAACGGATGATAACGACGCAATGCGAAGCGGGCACTCGTGAAGGCGTATTCCAATACGTCGAAGCGAGTGCCCGCAAGCCTTGCTAAGT
>ENA-UOOM01003117-UOOM01003117.1-fermentation-metagenome-genome-assembly--contig:-NODE-3117-length-12528-cov-4.555440_pt1 | contig 12528 bp, 11 predicted proteins | sample MGYA00245781_ERZ724031 | MGnify/ENA primary metagenome ERZ724031 (study PRJEB28704, sample SAMN03018317) | fermentation metagenome | biome: anthropogenic terrestrial biome; feature: soil; material... | reverse complement strand
GTACACCTGCCCCGGTTCGCCGCCAAAGTAAAACCCGGTGCTGTACTCCCTGTGACTGATTTTCTCAAGTTCCTCTGGTATCCATGAAGGCAGCGGGGAAGGGGCAAGGGGAATGGCATCTATTGCGTGCCTGTACGCGTTTGCCGTTACCGCGGTGTAATAAGACGACTTTGCGCGCCCTTCAATCTTAAAGCTGGTTATGCCAGCGCGCGCAAGCTCAGGCAAATGGTTAACCATGCATAAATCTTTTGAGTTAAGGATATAAGAACCAGTTTCGTTTTCATATATGGGCATGTACTGCCCGGGGCGTGTTTCTTCCATGAGCGCGTATTTCCACCTGCAGGGCTGCGCGCATTCGCCGCGGTTTGCGTCTCGGCCGGTAAGGTAGCTCGAGAGGAGGCAGCGGCCTGAAAATGAAACGCACATCGACCCGTGTACAAAGGCTTCAAGTTCGAGCTGCTTAGGCGTTTTAGCTCGTATCTCGGCTATCTCGTCGAGGCGAAGCTCGCGCGCGAGTACGACGCGTGAAGCACCAAGCTCGTAAAAGGCTTTTGCCGTTTCATAATTTACCACGCCTGCCTGCGTCGAAACGTGTATTTTTACTTTCGGCGCGTACTTTTGGGCCATGCGCATAATGCCAACGTCCGCTATTATAAACGCATCCGTACCTACGGACTGCGCGTATGTAAAAAAGTCCGGCAGGCGCTGAAGCTCACCGTTGTGCGCCAGGGTGTTGCAGGTAAGGTGTACCTTTACGCCGTTTTTATGTGCGTACTCAACCGCCTGCGCAAGGCCTTCGCGGCTGAAGTTCGGCGATGCCGACCTCATGCCGAATTCTTTGCCGGCGAGGTATACGGCGTTGGCGCCGAACCTTACGGCGGCTTCGAGCCGTTCGGCATCGCCTGCCGGAGAAAGCAGCTCCGGCAGGGCACAGCTATTTTTATGTCCTGAGTTTTTCATTGCATATCACCGCAATCCGGCTTTTTTAAGGTTGGCATTATGCTGCACAACCGTTGAGGCATAGTAAGCCTTCCCGTCTTTATCATGGCAAAAGTAGTAGTAATCGGTATCGGCCGGGTGGATGGCCGCGCTTATCGCTTCAAGCCCTGGGCTGCATATAGGCCCAGGAGGAAGCCCTTTTATGTTGTAGGTGTTGTATCTGCTTTTAAATGAGCTGCGGATACTTTTTGGCACAAGCGCAAGCGCCTTGTACGGGTAATAAATCGTTGGGTCCGAGGAAAGGTGCACAAGTACGCTGTCGTTGCTTGCAAGGCGGTTGCGGAAAACCGAAGAAACATTCATCATGTCGGTTTTGTCGGCGGCTTCTGACTGAATCATGGACGCTAAAGTCATCATTTGGTCAACGGTCATCCCGCTGCTCTCTGTTTCTTCGCGTATCTGCTTTGTAAGCTTTTTATTGCAGTTATCCAAAAGCTTATCGATGGCCTGCTCTGGCTTCTCGCCTTTATAAAACTCGTATGTATCGGGGAAAAGGTACCCTTCAAGCTTATAGTACCGTTCGGAAGCGTTGCTTATGTTTTTTATCATATCGTATTTTTTGTCAAAGTCGCTGCTGTTAAGGGCAGATAAGACGTCTTTTGCGGAACAGACGCCGTTTTTTTCAAATAAATCAGCTATCTCAATGGCGGTTAACCCTTCACGGAAAGTAAGCTTTACGGTAACTATACTGTTCTTCGAAGATTTTATAGTATTTATAATAGCCATATAATCCATGTCAAGCGAAATCTGGTAGTTGCCGCCGGCAAAAGTTGAAGGGGCTTTTGTAAGCTTGGAGTAAAGTTTAAAAAACTGTACGTCCTTGATAAGTCCCTTTTTATTTAGGGCCTGCGCGACCTGGTCAATATTTGAGTTTTCAGGGATATCCACCGTCACGCTGGTACTTTCACGCCCGACGGCAAGCATGTCGGTTATACCTGAAAGGAGGAAGCGCGACAGCAGCAGCGCCACAAGCAAAACCATAGAAAACCATACGAAACGGAAAAGGCATTTGTTTTTGCGGCCTTTTTCTTCGCTGCGTATTTTATGCGCCGCTTTTATGCGCTTGATTTCGTCAGGGGAAAATGTTCTGCGTTCCTGCGGCGGATTGTCATCCGGTGAAAAACGCCCGTTTTCTCTCATATCGTCGTACATGCGAGTCCTCCTGTTTTTTCCGGTGTAAGGCTAAAGGCTGCAGTTTATTCTTTTTACATACTTTTCAGTAATGATTATATTTACAGGCCTGTCGAAATGCCCGCGCGGTAATTCTTCACGCATGCACGAACAGTAACACAGGCCTATGGTGCTGCCGCCGAAGTCAGACAGGAACCTGTCGTAATAACCTTTGCCGTAGCCGAGACGGTACCCGTGCGTGTCAAAGCTCAGCCCGGGCACGAGGCAGACGCACGAAGCGGGCCGCCCCGGTACTTTTCTGCAGGCCTTTGGGTCAGGCTCAAGGACGCCGTAGCAGCCGCTTTTCAGCTGGTTTAAAGAATTAATTTCATAAAAATCCATTTTGCATATTTCAGGGATACATTTCGGCACGGCAACCCGCCTGGCGCTTTTGAGCATTTCCCTAATAATGCTTAGGGTATCTATCTCGTTGGGTTTGCTTACATAAGTGAAAATTATTTCAGCGTCCCTGTATTCGTCCGTTTGGAAGAAGCGCCTCTTTATCTCGCTGTCCATAAAGGCTTTAGCATCATAGGGTATTGCCTTTCTTGTTCCGCGTATCTGCAGGCGGAGGTCGCATTTATACTGCTTTATATTTTTTACATACATTGAATTTCTTTCCTGATTTTTTGCGATTTTTCTTTTCCGCCGAGGACTTCCACTATTTTAAGCGCAAAGTCAACGGCCACTCCGGCCCCTTTTCCCGTTATATATTTGCCGCTTACGCATACCGGGTCTTTAGAGATAACAGCGCCCTCGAGGCTGCTTTCGTAACCTGGGTAGCATATGGCCGTCTGGCCGTTTAAAAGCCCCATATGGCCTAAAACGGACGGGGCCGCGCATATGGCTGCCACGTACTTTCCGTTTTGCGCGCAGTAATTTATGCTTGCGCGGACGATGGGGGAGCGCTCAAGGTTTTTGGTACCGGCGGTACCGCCGGGGAGGATGACCATGTCCATGTCGTCGACGCTTATCTGTACGTCTGTTATGTCGGCGCTGACTTTTATGCCGTGTGAGCCTGCTACGGTTTGCCCGCCTATGCCGACGGTCTTAACGTCAAATCTGGCCCTCCTCAAAATATCCGCCGGAGCTGCGGCTTCAAGTTCTTCAAATCCTTCTGCAAGAAAAATATAAATCATAAAAAACCTCCTGAAAATGAATTTATACGCCGTGTAAAATCTTTTACGGAGCGTATCAAAGTTTTAGGTTAATCAAGGCCAAGGCCTAAATACGGCCTGTTAGGCGTAAATTTAAAACTGTTTATGCCGCAAAGGGGCTTTATCATGCCGAAAACGGACAATTCACCGTTCCCGGGGAAGATCATGCTGTCCGCCGGAAGCCTAAACATATAATTTTCAGCATTGGTTTTGTTAAGAACGGCCGCCCACAAAAGGGAGGCGGCTTCCGTGCTGTCTGCCATGGCTTCGCTTATAAGGCAGCTGCCGCCGCCTGCCGCCGAACAGACAGCATATGCGGTATTATCACCTGATTTTACGCAGATAAGCTTTTCACCGTAGATTTTCCCCATACCGGTGCAAAAGCTGAACATGGCGTCGCTCCACATGAGGGAGCCGGTGTTTGGCACAAGGCACAAGCGCCTGAGGCTATTTAAGCTGTGGCTGCCGCAAATTACATTAAACATTTTTCCTTGCGCGTGGCAGGCTGTTTGTTCCATTTTATCACGGCGGACTGTAAGCGTCCTTACTTTAAAGAATGATTTGTATCCTGATTTTTCGTAAAAACGGTAGAGGCTTTTCTGTGAGGGAAGCACTGCCGAGTACATGTCGCCGCGTTCCGCGCCGGCAGAGGCGGCGGCGGCGAGCAGTTCGGACATGTACCCGCGCCCGCGCATTTCGGGAAGTGTGCCGGCGGCAAAAATATAGTGTGCCTGAAGGTCGCCGCCGCCTGAAGCAAGCATTGCGGGGAGCATGTACAGACATGCCGCGGCATGGCCGCCGACTGTGTATACAAGGCAGTTTTCGGGTCTGAAACAGTTGTTAAGGAAGTAATTTGGAAAGCGTTTAGGCTCGTCAAAACATATCTGCCAGATATGTGCAAGCTCACGGCGCATGTCCCACTTTGCAAACTCAATCATTTTTATGCTCACATCCGCTTTGTTTAATGTAAACGGAGTACTTTTTAATTAAAAAGGCAGGATGGTACGAAAGCTTTGAACGCCGCAGGCCCTCAAGCCCGAGGTCTTCCTCGCGGTTAATATACTTGTACCCTGTAAGGTGTCTCAGAACAAATTCGTTGTTTATGACGGCGTATATGCCGTCATAGCCGTCAAGGCCCTTTTCAAAGTGTATAAGGTATGCGCCGCTGTTTATTTCTTCGCCTATGGTGAAAGCCGCAGGCTGCCCGTCAACCTTTATCAAGCCTCCGGCAAGGCCGAGCTTTTGGAAGTTTTGCAGTGCTTTGCGCAGCGCGCAGGTTTCGCTTTCAAAGCCGTTTTCATCCTTACAGCCGTGCTTTTTGCACCATTCGCGCGCTATAACGCGGCAGGAGTCAAGGTTGCCGTCATATAAATCCTCATATTCCCAGTCGTATTTGCGCCTAAACTGCGCCGCGTGGTTGCGTTTGCCGTGATATTTTCTGCCTGACAGGGCCGCAAGGTCGGCAGCGTTATAAACATAGTCGCTGTCGCTGCGGTCAAAGACAAAGTCAAACCTGCCGGGAAACATATCTTCAAGCCTGTTTTTGTCATCCTCCGAAACGCCGTACATCCTGAAAGGCACTTCTCTTTCGCCGGCATCATGTATGAGCGTTTCTATAATATCTTTTGTTATTTCACCGCCGCCGAAAGGCATTTTGTATGAGAAAGCGTTTTTATTTACACAGGCAAAAACAAAGTCGTTGTATTTAGCTATTTTAGTAGCAAAGGTATCTTTCCAAATGAACAGCGTGCCGAAAGTGAACTCGCTTGCTATTGTGCCTGTTTTCCTGAGGATGGGACGTAACCACCCGATATCTTCAAGGACAGGCGGCTTAAAGTCAATCATTTACATTCCCCTAAGATGATTTTTATTATTTCCGCATGTATTGCTGCGGCATCGCGCATTTTGCCTGACGAAACACAGTCTATGGACTGCCAGCCAAGGCGTTGTGCTGCGTAGGATGCGCTCTCGCGGCATGCGCAGAGGTAGGCGACGTCGCTTTCATGGATATCTTTTTTATTATTATCACCGTTATAACGTTTATTTAACAGTCCCTGCGAGATTCCGGGGTCAACGTCGAGGTAGAGGGTAAGGCCGGGCTCGGGCAGGCCGAGCTTTTTGTACTCGAAGTCGCACAGCCATGAGATAAACCCGTCCCACTCGCCTTTAGGCAGTTTTGCGAGCTGGTATATCATGTTTGAAGTTGTGTACCTGTCTGCAATTATAAGAGTGCCGTTTTTGTAGTCGCTGCGCCAGCGGCGGACGTAGCTTGCGTATCTGTCCACGGCAAAAAAAGAAGACGCCGCATAGGCGTTTACATCGCCGGGCTTTTTGCCGAACGCGCCTTCAAGGTACATCTTTACCGGCGCCGACGACGGTGAAGCGTAGTCGGGAAAAGACACAAGGCGAGACTTCACGCCGCGGCGCTGCAGCTCGTCAAACAGCATGGAAGTCTGCGTCGCCTTGCCGCTTCCGTCGAGCCCGTCGATAGTTATAAGGCGGTTCATGTTTGCGCTCCGTACCCGAGAAAACGTTTCCTTACTTCATCCGCTTTTCCGCACGACATTTTCCCCTCAGGGCATGCTCCGCGCAGGCACGGAGGGCCGGCTGTTTTGAAGATATCCGGCGCAGCCTCCTTAACAAGGCGCAGCATTTCGTCTGCCACGGCGCGTATTTCCCACTGCGCGCGCATACAGCAGCGCAGTGAAAAGAAGTGCATGAGGGAACGGGCGTCAAATGTGCAGATGAGTTTCGTTTCGCATGCGTTTGGCAAAACAAAACGGGCATCTTCGTTAGCTGCCTTTTCGGCGCTGCTGAGTGCCGCTTTTTCGCTTTTGCCTTCGGCTGTAAACTTTTCCCTGCGGTGTTCAAGGAGCAGCGCCCTAAGCTTTTTGTAATGGCGCGCGTCTTCTTCCATGGCCGCGGTAAACTCGGCTTTTGCCTCTGGTATTTCTTCTATTTCAGGCGGGATTACGTACTCAAAATCGGATTCCGACACGTAGCGCTGGCTTTTCACACTGTAGGATGCTATGCGGTGGCGTGTTATCTGCGCTAAAAACGACCGCGAAACACCCTCTATGCCAAAGGTGAAAACAGCGTGTTCCACGGGGCTTTCATGCCCCATGCTTTCGAGCATCGCTGTAAAGCGGGCGGTTTCCGCATCGGTAAGGCCATCCATAATGTTTTCTATGCCTGACGCGGAGTAGCAGAGCTTGGCGGATGCCGCTATAATTTTTTCAGGCTCAGGTGTATGCGCGAGTAAAACAACTTTTATTATAAACGCCTGCCTTTTCATATGCAATGATTTTCAAGTCGGACATATTATAACAAAAACAGGCGCGGATTTCAATAAGGATATTGTATACAGGCTGCGGTTTGTCTGCGAAATGTTTAGGCGTGATATGTGTGTACTTTCATTGTGCCAAAAAAGGTTTAACAACTACTGCTTTTGATATTGACAAGAACAGGAAAAGGTGTATATAATTAAAAAAGAGCTTGTATAGGCAAAATATTTCTTAATTGTAATATCAAATTATAATTATTACATTTATTTTTGAAAAGGAATGATTTGCGTGAGCAGTACGGATATATACGGCAGAATAGCCAGCCTGAAAAATAAAAGAAACGCAGTCATATTCGCGCATTATTACCAGCCGTGTGAAGTGCAGAAGGCTGCTGATATAGTGGGGGATTCTTTCCAGCTCGCTAAATACGCTGAAGAAGTGGAAAATGAAGTTATAGTTATGTGCGGAGTACGGTTTATGGCAGAAACGGCGAAAATTCTCAGCCCTGAAAAAACGGTACTGCTTCCTAAGCCGGATGCCGGATGCAGCATGGCTGATATGGTGACGCCGGCAGACGTCAGAAAACTGAGGCAGTTTTTCCCTAAAGCCGCCGTAATGTGCTACGTGAACACATCAGCGGCTGTCAAAGCGGAGTGTGATATTTGCTGCACTTCATCTTCAGCAGTTAAGGCGGCGGAATCTCTTAAACAAAGGCAGATAATTTTTTTGCCTGATAAAAATTTGGGTGGATATATAAGGGGAAAGGTGCCTGAAAAAGAGTTTATACTTTGGGACGGCTGTTGCCCAGTGCATAACTCTGTAACTGAAAAGGATTTTACCAATGCGAAAAACAGACATCCAGAAGCTGAGGTCCTCGTGCATCCTGAGTGTACTGAGGGCGTGCAGAAGATGGCTGATTTCGTTGGTAGCACATCTGAAATAATAAGCCGTATTTCCAGTTCAAATAATAAAGGCGGGTACATAATCGGCACAGAAGCAGGTGTTTACGAAAGGCTTCGTGAAATATATCCGGAAAAATCAATATACCAAGTTTCAAATGATATGGTGTGCGCAGACATGAAAAAAACAGGACTCCAGGATATAGTGTACACCCTCGAAACAGGAACATTTGAAATTAACCTGCCTGAGGATATACTTTTGCGTTCCCGCGCAAGCCTTGAAAAGATGATGGTAGCCTGCGGATGAAGGAGTAAAAATGCGAAGATATTTATTTAGCGGAGATGTTAAGTTTAATTCAACTATTACAACGGACGTGCTAATCGTAGGCAGTGGAATAGCGGGACTTTACGCGGCACTATGCCTTGACGGAAAACTTAAGTGTACTGTTCTTGCCAAAGAAGGAATAAAAGATTCCGACTCGTACCTTGCCCAAGGCGGGGTAGCGGCGGCGCTTTCTGCGGACGATACTCCCTGCCTACATTTCCAGGATACTTTGGAGGCAGGGGCAGGCCTATGTAATGAAGAGGCCGTGCGCGTGTTGGTAAAAGAGGGAATAACAGATATACAAAATTTATTGTCGCTCGGAGTGCCGTTCGACAGGAAGAGCAGCGGCCTTTTAGAGGCTGGGCTTGAGGGCGGCCACCACCGCAGGCGGATATTGCATGCGAAAGGAGATGCGACAGGAAGGGAGATAGTAAATGCGCTTTATGAAAAGGCAGCTTGTCAGGATAATATCACGTTTATGTTCGGCACGTTTTTTGTTGACATACTTAATGATGCGAAGGGCGTATGTGGGGCAGTAGTTTATAAAAACGGATTCCATTTACTATTGTGTCGCAGCATAATCATATGCACAGGTGGCATAGGCAGGCTTTACACCAGAACTACAAACGCAGAGGTGTCTACCTGTGACGGGCATGCTGCGGCGCTGCGCGCCGGAGCGCGCCTTAAGGATATGGAATTTGTGCAGTTCCATCCTACGGGGCTTTACAGCCAAGACGTTGAAAAACGTATTTTTTTAATTTCAGAAGCAGTACGCGGTGCGGGAGGCGTGTTGCGCGGGACAGACGGGAAACGATTTATGACAAAAATCCACCCAATGGCGGAGCTTGCGCCGAGGGACATAGTTGCAAGGGGTATAACAGATGAAATGGAAAAGACCGGATGCAGCTATGTTTCGCTTGACATAACATGTAAAAAAGCAGAAGAGCTTTCTGAGCGTTTTCCTACGATTTATGCCGAATGCAGACGACGGGGCATTGAAATTTCTAAGCAGTACATACCGGTATGCCCTGTACAGCATTATATGATGGGAGGCATAGCAGCCGGCATTAACGGTACGACTGACGTGAAAGGGCTGTATGCGTGCGGTGAGGCGGCATGCACGGGTGTGCATGGTGCGAACAGGCTCGCGTCCAATTCAATGTTGGAATGCCTTGTTTTTAGTAGGCGTACAGCGTGCAGCATAAATGGCAATAGGGCATTCGCGGACGTGGGCGCACCATTTGATACATACTTTAAGCTTAAACAGAAAGGCTGTGGCGTGGAGCCGGTGCCTGACGGTGTTTCTGCGCAGAATATCAAATCCCGCATAAATGCAGTAATGGGCAGCAGCTGTGGTGTAGTACGAAACTCAGACAGCATGCGTCAAGGATTATCAGAGCTGTTAAAAATAAAGAACACTTTGGAAAATGTGTGCCTGCCGGATAAGGATTGGATGGAAGCGTATAACATGGCGGCAGTTTCTTGTGAGATAGTAGGTTCGGCGTTTAAGCGAAGGGAAAGTATTGGTGCTCATTGCAGAAAGGATTGAAAGCATTGGATTTTAATACTGAAAAAATGATAAAGACAGCTCTTTGTGAAGATATGCCGTACGGTGATATCACGAGTGAAATCTGTGTTGCAGAGAAAAAACACGCAGACGGCTGTTTTATCGCAAACGAAAGCGGCATATTGTGCGGGACTGAGATATTATGCCGTACTTTTAATATAATAGACAGTTCGGTAACTGTATCGTTAAACGTGAAAGATGGAGAAAAAATACGAAAAGGAGAGGCTATCGCGGAAATTTCAGGCTCTGCGCGCGCTGTCCTTGCTGGTGAACGCACCGCGCTTAATTTTCTCCAGCATTTGTCCGGTATAGCAACTAAGACGTTTAAGGCCGTGGAAAGTGTTAAAGGTTTTGGAGTGAGCATTGCCGATACGCGGAAAACTGTCCCTGGTATGCGCATGCTCGAAAAATATGCCGTGACTACAGGCGGAGGCATAAATCACCGCTTTGGTCTTTCTGACGGAATACTTATAAAAGATAACCACATAGCTGCGGCAGGGGGAATCATTCCCGCTGTAAAAGCTGCGAAGCGCCGCGCTCCCCACACACTGAAAATAGAAGTAGAAACATCATGTATCAAAGAGGTGGAGGAAGCGCTTGAAGCCGGGGCGGATATTATAATGTTAGATAATATGACTGCGGCACGGATGGATGAAGCCGTAAAGATAATCGGCAGGCGTGCTGTTACAGAGGCTTCCGGCTGCATTGATGAAAAAAGCCTTTTGGCGGCAGCAAAAACCGGAGTGGACATAATTTCAATAGGGGCACTTACACACTCCGCGCCTGCACTCGATATAAGCCTGAAGTTCAAAGTAGACAACAACAAATAAAGAGCGGAAACCTTTGGGTATTGGGAATAAGTTCACTTGACAATAAAATGCTATTTGTATATAATATAATACAATAATATTGATTTTTATACTTGGAAAGGATATGAACCTGCTTGGACGACGCTCCCGGCCCTGAACGACGATATATAAACTTTAACGAGCCTGCGGCTCGTTTTACTTACTGTTACCACGCAGCAAAAGGCAATATTACGTTGCCTGTTTTGCTGTGTGCTTTTTTATTGCCATAGCATCTCTGCAGATGCGGACATTTCATTTAAAACGGAAGAATTAAACAAAGATGTTAGTATAGTCCAATGATTTTTAGGAGGTCATTTTTTTGTCTGACGGTCACTTATTCGGGCTGCTTTTATGGCAGCTTTTCTTCATCTTACTCAATGCGGTATTTGCGTGTGCGGAGATAGCGGTTGTCGCCATGAACGACAACAGGCTCTCGCAGCTCATAGATGCCGGCGACAGGCGCGCTTTAAAGCTGCAGAAACTGACTGAGCAGCCTTCGCGGTTTTTTGCGACCATACAGGTCGGCATTACACTTGTAAACCTGCTGAGCAGCGCCGTAGCGTCGGAAAGCTTCTCAGACAAACTGGCGGCATGGTTTACAGGCATGAAAGTACCGCCTTCGTTAGCCCACGTTTTGGCTATTGCCATAATTACAATTTTACTTACTTATTTTACCGTGCTGTTAGGCGAGCTGGTGCCTAAACGTATAGCTACTTCAAACCCTGAGCGCATAGCGCTCGGTATGTCCAAATTAATTTACGTACTATCGAAAATTTTTGCTCCTGTCGTTTGGCTTTTTACAGTGTCGGCAAACGGCATACTGCGCTTAATCGGCATAGACCCCGATACTGAAAAAGATGAAAACGCGGAAGAGGAAATCCGTATGATTTTAGACTCTGACAAAAGCAAAGGCACCATACAGCCGGAAGAAAAAGACATGATACAAAATATCTTTGAGTTTGACGATATTTCCGCCGAAAAAATAATGACGCACAGGACGGAAGTCTACTTCCTGCGCCTTGACGAAACAGACGAACAGTGGGCGCATACCATAAGCGAGAGCAAGCATTCGATATACCCTGTCTGTACAGAAGGGCCGGACGACGTGATAGGCGTGCTTTATACAAAAGATTATTTCCGCCTTGGCGTTAGGAACCGTAAAGAAGTAATGTCTAAGGCCGTACATCCTGCTGTGTTTGTACCTGAAACCATACGGGCCGATGCCCTTTTCCATAAAATGAAACAGAGCCGCAACCATTTTGCCGTTTTAATTGACGAGTACGGAGGCACAAGCGGCATAATTACAATGAATGATCTGCTTGAGCAGCTGGTAGGGGAGTTTGACGACGACACTGGAGAACCTGTGCGCGCAAAAGCCGCCGTGCATGCTGGCATTAAAATATAACCTATAAAAAAGGTTCACGCAGAGTAAAAACCGTGGCATACGTAGGCTAAAAGCTTACGTATGCCACGGTTTTCAGTATTAGCTGCAACTTAAAAATCCATGCGCTTTTCAAGGTAGGCGACTATGTCTGAAACAGGCATGCGCTCCTGCTTCATGCTGTCGCGGTCACGCACCGTGCAGCAGCCGTCCGCCTCACTGTCAAAGTCGTAAGTAATGCAGAACGGGGTGCCTATTTCGTCCTGCCTGCGGTAGCGCTTGCCTATGGAACCGGCGTCGTCGTACGTTGCCATGAAATGCTTCGCAATGCGCGTATAAACCTCCTGGGCGCCCTCGTTAAGCTTTTTGCTGAGCGGCAGTACGGCTGCCTTGTACGGGGCGAGCGCAGGATGTAGATGCATGACTAAGCGCGTGTCGCCTTTGTCGAGCGTTTCTTCATCGTACGCATCGCAGAGGAACGCAAGCGCGACGCGGTCGGCGCCGAGCGACGGCTCAATTACGTAAGGCAGGTAGTGTTCTTTTGTATCTTGGTCGAAGTACTCAAGGCTTTTGCCGGAGTGTTCCTGATGCTTTGAAAGGTCGTAGTCGGTCCTGTCGGCTATGCCCCAAAGTTCCCCCCAGCCAAACGGGAAGAGGTACTCTATATCTGTCGTTGCCTTTGAGTAGAATGAAAGTTCTTTTTTGTCATGGTCACGCAGGCGTATGTTATGTTCGTCCATGCCAAGGTCAAGGAGCCATTTTTTGCAGAAATCCTTCCAGTAGTAGAACCACTCGAGGTCTGTGTCAGGCTTGCAGAAAAATTCAAGCTCCATCTGCTCAAATTCACGCGTGCGGAAAGTGAAGTTGCCGGGAGTTATTTCGTTGCGGAAGCTTTTGC
>ENA-UOOM01003116-UOOM01003116.1-fermentation-metagenome-genome-assembly--contig:-NODE-3116-length-12530-cov-3.435351_pt1 | contig 12530 bp, 12 predicted proteins | sample MGYA00245781_ERZ724031 | MGnify/ENA primary metagenome ERZ724031 (study PRJEB28704, sample SAMN03018317) | fermentation metagenome | biome: anthropogenic terrestrial biome; feature: soil; material... | reverse complement strand
TGCAAAAAAGACCGGGCTTGAAATCGCCGGATTGAAAAAACAAGCCGAAAACAATAAGGAAAGAGCAATTAATTTAGTTATAAATAAAATAATTTCGGGACAATAAATATCTGCCTTACGGGAAAAGGGAGGTGCAATAATGGCAAAGCTTTCTATGAAGCGGATTGAGATTATCGCTTTGTTGGAGGATCGTAAAAAAATAATGGAGCGTTTGCAGCGTCGGGGAGTCGTGGAGTTTTCCGATTGTCAGGACGAAGCTCTTGTAAAAATGAATACCGCATCCTCTGTTTCGCAATTTGAAAAATCCGTCAATGTCGCAATCGAAGCAAAAGGGATATTGGAGGAGTTTGCACAGAAAAAAACCCCATCGTTTTCGTTCTTGAAAGGCAGGAGAGGAATCGAAACCGATAAATTCGGAAGCAAAGTGGAACAAAGGGACATTATATATAAGAGCTGCCACGATATAATCAGTTTAAAAAAGCAAATAACCGAAGCGCGCGCCGCAATAGTAAGGACGCAGACGCTATCGGACGCTTTAGAAAGCTGGCGTAATCTTGACATACCTATGCAGTATCGGGGAACCAAATACACCCGTTGCTTTATCGGTATTGTACCAAAGCAGGTAACAAGCGAGGATATGCTCCTGGAGATAGCACGGCGGAATCCAAAGCTTGAGATGCTTACGGTCGAAGTCGTTTTTGCAAGCAAGGAGCAGAGCTGCGTTGTCGTTATCTGTCATAAAAGTATAGCGGAGGAAACGAACGAGGTTTTGCGTCAGATGGGATTTATCGCTTCATCCGAACCTGTAAAGCAGACTCCGGAATCTGTATTAAGACAATACGATAGCGATATTGAAATGTACCGCAGGGAGATTGAGGAGAATATCCGGAAGATAAAATCCTATGCGGACAAATTGGAAGACATAGAGTTTTTTATCGACTACATCAATCTTCGCAGAGATAAATATATTGCGCTTAGTAAAATCGGACTGACCAAAAATACATTTATAATTACAGGGTATATTCCCGAAAAATATTCGCAGAAGTGTATTGATGAGCTTGATTCGCGTTATACCGTTGCGATAAGCCTGTTTTCCCCCGGAGATGAGGACGACGTTCCGGTGCTTTTAGAAAACGGGGGTTTTTGCGCACCTGTGGAATCGATTACCGAGATGTACGCGCTACCCGGAAAAAAAGATATTGACCCGAGCTCGGTAATGGCATTTTTCTATTATATGTTTTTCGGCATAATGTTGTCGGATGCGGGTTACGGTGTCATAATGGTAATCGGGACCGCTATTGTGCTTGCGAAATTCGAGATCGAAGGTGCGATGAGAAAGACGCTTAGGATGTTTTTCTACTGCGGGATTTCAACGGTGTTCTGGGGCGCTATGTTCGGGAGCTGGTTTGGTGATATAGTGACGATAATAAGCGAACAGTTTTTCAACACCCAAGCTCCTAATATCGCTTTGTGGTTCGAACCGATAAAAGACCCGATAAAATTCCTTATCGCCGCTTTCATATTCGGTATATTACATCTGTTCGTCGGTTTGGGCGTAAATATGAAAATGGCTTGGGATGAGGGCAGAAAGCTTGATGCGATTCTGGACGTCGTGCCCATATATATATTTATTTTAGGCGTCGCTCCCTTATGCGGGAGTATTCTGGTAAGCGTTCCGCCCATCGTAATTTCGATATGCAAGTATTTAGCATTGGCCGGCGCTGTTTTGATAATATTGACCTCCGGACGTTCATCAAAGAGCATTTTCGGCAGATTCGGAATGGGTCTGTATGGCCTGTACGGGGTTGCTTCGGGTTATTTAAGCGATATTCTGTCCTACTCCCGACTGCTCGCACTCGGGCTTGCAACCGGCAGTATCGCCGGAGTAGTGAATATGATGGGTGCAATGCCGAGCAATCCTGTTATAAAGGGTATAACGCTTACTGTCGTGTTCCTTCTCGGACACCCATTGAACATGGCTATCAATTTACTGGGTGCTTATGTCCATACGAACAGGTTGCAGTTCGTCGAGTTCTTTTCCAAGTTTTATGAGGGCGGAGGCAGGGCTTTTTGTCCTTTGAAAGCAGATACAAAATATATAAAATTTAAGGAGAATAATTAAAATGGACAATTATGGAATTGTATTAGCGGTGTTTGGAGCGATTTTAGCGGCGCTACTCTCGGGTATCGGGTCTGCAAAAGGCGTCGGCATGACCGGTGAGGCAGCTGCCGGGGTTGTTTCCGAAGATCCTTCAAAGTTCAGCAAGGTGCTGATTCTTCAGCTCCTTCCGGGTACTCAGGGACTTTATGGTCTGCTTACTGCGGTGCTTTCGCTGACTCAGCTCGGACTGTTAAGGGGAGAACTCATACAGCTTACCTTTGCTAAAGGTTTGCAGTATTTTGCCGCTTGTTTGCCTATAGCGATTGTGGGTTATTTTTCCGCAATATATCAGGCAAGAACTGCAGTTGCCGGTGTCGGAATAGTTGCCAAAAGACCTGACCAAAGCGGCAAAGCGATTTCTATGGCGGCAATGGTCGAGACATATGCAATTCTTGCGCTCCTTATATCCATTCTTGCAATTAACGGCTTGAAATAAGGTGGTATTGATGACCGGTATTGATAAAATTATCGAGAAGATTGAGGAAGACAGCAGAGCAGCTTGTAATGAAGTGATGGAAAAAGCGCAGGCCGAGGCTCTGGCGATAATAAAAAAAGCTCAGGATGACAGCCTTAAAGCGTTGACAGAAGCCGTAAAAAAAGCAGAAGCGGAAGCCGTGCTTAATATCGAGCTTGTCACTTCAAAAGCCGAGCATGAACGCAAAAAAGCCGTTCTTACGGCAAAAAACGGCATAATCGACGAAATAGTAAAAGAGGCGTTGCAGCGGTTGAAAGCCATGAATACGGAGGATTATTTCAAGGTCATTATGGAGCTCGTGGTCCGTTACGCACAAAACGGTAACGGTTTACTTCGTTTTTCAAAAGAGGACCTTGATCGTATCCCTACTGATTTTGAGGCGGAGACAAACAAAATGCTTGCCGGAAGCAATAAAACCATATCGGTAAGCAGACAGCCTGTTTCGGTTGACGGCGGCTTTGTAATCGTTTATGATGATATTGAGCAGAACTGTTCTTTTGATTCTCTTCTCAACGCTTCTTATGATGAGATCAGGGATGAAGTATATAAAGAGATATTTATGAGGGACGGTATATGAACACCCGAATTAAAGATACCGATTACGCCTTTGCCGTAGCAAGGATAAGAGCGAACGAGCCGGGGCTGTTGACCGAATCCGACCTTGATCAGCTTATTTCGGCGGAAAACTATTCTTCCGCTTTGCGTATGCTTGAGGAAATGGGATGGATTGAGTCCGAGGACAGGGAGGATATAGATGCCGCCCTAAAGCGTCACGGAATGAGGGTTTGGGAGCTTTTAAACGAGGTTTCCCCCAATATCAGCGTGCTTGATTTTTTGATTATAAAAAATGATTTTCACAACATCAAAGCCGCGTTGAAGTCATTTGTTACGATGCATGTTACAGGCGGCAATCAAGTATTGACCGATAGTTTTGTTTCTCCATCAATAGTCTATCCGGAGATGATAAAAAACGCGTTGTCACTCAAAAAATATGATGAACTTCCGGATTTCGTTCAAGATGCGATCAATAAGACTTATGACGTGCTTATCCGAACTTTGGACGGCCAGCTTGCCGATATTATTTTAGACTCGCTTGCGCTGAACTGTATCGCAGAGAGGGCAGAGAACACGGGAAATGATTTTATAATAAAAACAGCAGAGTTGATGTGCGTAACCGCGAACATAAAAATAGCTTACCGCGCAACTCGAACAGGAAAAGGCAGAGAATTTTTAGAAACCGCTCTCTGCGTAACAAAAACACTCGACAAGCGTCAATTGTTGGAAGCCTCTCTTGAAGGTATGCAGGAGCTGATTGCATATATAGAGAGCACTCCGTACAAGGACGCTGCCGCATACCTTGCGGAATCCGCAAGTGCTTTTGAAAAATGGTGTGACGACCTTCTGATGTCGCACGTGGAAAACGCAAAATATATTTGCTTTGGAGTGCAGCCCCTGATAGCGTATTATATTGCCAAGGACGCGGAAATCAAGAGCATGAGGATAATTTTGTCCTGCAAGCACAACAATCTTCCGCCGGAAGCGATAAGGGAAAGGGTGAGAAAGCTCTATGTATAGAATAGCCGTAATGGGCGATAAGGACAGTATCTTCGGGTTTGCCGCTTTAGGTCTTGAGACTGTTGAGGTAACCAATGCCTCAGGAGCAGCTGAGGCTTTACGCAAAATGTCCGGCAAGGATTATGCTGTCATCTATATCACGGAAGCTCTTGCCGCAAAGATTCCCGAGGAGATTGACAGACTGCGTGACAGGAGCACACCTGCGATTATTCTTATCCCCGGGATCGTCGGAAACACAGGAATGGGTTTATATAATGTAAAAAGAACGGTAGAAAAAGCCGTTGGCTCGGATATATTAAATTAGAAATGAGGTGTATCGGATGAGCATTGGTACAATTTTAAAGGTATCAGGACCTTTGGTAGTTGCAGAGGGGATGCGCGATGCGAATATGTTTGACATTGTGCGTGTCAGCAAGCAAAGACTGATAGGCGAAATTATAGAAATGCACGGGGACAGGGCCTCTATACAGGTTTACGAGGAGACCTCCGGGCTCGGACCGGGCGAACCGGTCGAATCAACGGGACAACCCATGAGCGTTGAGCTCGGCCCCGGACTCATCGGCGGTATTTTTGACGGAATACAACGTCCTCTTGACGAAATAATGAGCCTTTCCGGCAATAACCTTACCAGAGGCATTGAGGTTATGTCATTGAAGAGGGAACTAAAATGGGGTTTTCACCCCACTGTTGAAATCGGTTCGGATGTAGTCGGTGGGGATGTTATCGGTACGATACAGGAAACCGATGTCGTTTTGCATAAAATAATGGTTCCCGCTAATATCAGCGGAAAAATAAAAAAAATCGAAAAGGGCTTTTTTACCGTAACTGAAACCGTAGCGGTCATAGAAATGGATAAGGGAGATATAGATATAACACTTATGCAAAAGTGGCCGGTAAGGAAGGGCAGACCTTACACAAGGAAGCTGTCGCCAAATAAGCCGCTTATCACGGGACAAAGGGTTATAGACTGTCTTTTCCCAATAGCAAAGGGCGGCGTTGCGGCTATTCCCGGACCTTTCGGCAGCGGAAAAACCGTTACCCAACACCAGCTCGCAAAATGGGCTGAAGCAGATATTGTCGTTTATATCGGGTGTGGTGAACGCGGAAACGAGATGACGGATGTTCTTAACGAATTTCCCGAGCTTATCGACCCTCACACAGGCAAATCGCTGATGGAGAGAACCGTGCTCATAGCAAATACATCGGATATGCCGGTCGCTGCGCGCGAAGCTTCTATCTATACGGGCATTACAATAGCTGAATACTACAGGGATATGGGCTACTCGGTTGCGCTTATGGCGGACTCCACATCCCGCTGGGCAGAGGCTCTGCGTGAGATGTCCGGTCGTTTGGAAGAGATGCCAGGCGAGGAGGGGTATCCCGCTTACCTCGGAAGTCGTCTTGCTCAGTTTTATGAGAGAGCAGGCAGGGTAGTATCCCTCGGTTCGGACAACCGGGAGGGATCGTTGTCCGTCATCGGTGCAGTTTCGCCTCCGGGTGGTGATATTTCAGAGCCGGTCTCCCAGGCTACTCTCAGAATTGTAAAGGTTTTCTGGGGGCTGGACGCAAAGCTTGCATATAAAAGGCATTTCCCGGCAATAAATTGGCTGACCAGCTATTCGCTGTATTTAGATACGCTTGGAAAATGGTATAAAGAGAATGTTTCCGAAGATTGGATGGAACTGCGTAACAGGCTTATGAGCCTTTTACAGGACGAATCAGAGCTTGAGGAGATTGTAAAGCTCGTCGGAATAGACGCTTTATCTCCCGGCGACAGACTTAAAATGGAAGCAGCCCGTTCAATCCGTGAGGATTTTCTGCATCAGCTTGCTTATCATGAGGTTGACACATATACAAGTCTCAAAAAACAGCTCTTAATGATAAGGCTGATTCTCGCCTTCTATGATATTGCATCAGAGGTTATGTCAAACGGAGGAGATATTGAGATAATTTCTTCACTTCCGGTCAGGGAGCAGATAGGAAGGTTTAAATATATAAAAGAGGAAAATACCGGCGAGGAATATGAAAAAATCCTTAATGAGATTAATGCCCAGCTGCAGAACTCCGTTGCAAAGGAGGAGATATAATGCCTATTGAATACAGGACGATACAGGAAGTTGCAGGTCCTTTGATGCTTGTGCGCGATGTGCAAAACGTCGCTTACAATGAGCTCGGCGAAATAGAGCTTGAAAACGGCGAGAAACGCCGCTGCAAGGTGCTTGAGATAAACGGCACGAACGCTCTTGTTCAGCTCTTTGAGAGCTCGGCGGGCATAAACTTATCCAACAGCAAAATACGCTTTTTGGGGCGTCAGATGGAGCTTGGCGTTTCAGCAGATATGCTCGGACGAATCTTTGACGGACTCGGCAGACCCTTGGACGACGGACCGGAGATTATACCCGAAAAGCGTATGGACGTAAACGGATTGCCGATAAATCCTGTGGCAAGAAACTATCCTAACGAATTTATTCAGACGGGAATATCCGCAATAGACGGCTTGAACACTCTTGTACGCGGACAAAAGCTGCCGATTTTCTCGGCGAGCGGTCTGCCTCATGCGGCACTTGCCGCACAGATTGCAAGGCAGGCAAAGGTACGCGGTACGAATGAACAATTTGCGGTCGTTTTTGCGGCGATGGGCATCACCTTTGAGGAATCCAACTTCTTTATAGACAGCTTTCGCGAAACAGGAGCTATAGACAGAACCGTTTTGTTTATAAATCTTGCCAATGATCCGGCAATAGAGCGAATCGCCACACCGAAAATGGCACTCACCGCTGCCGAATACCTTGCATTTGAAAAGAATATGCATGTTCTGGTTATCCTTACAGATATAACCAATTATGCAGACGCTCTGCGCGAGGTTTCCGCCGCACGCAAGGAGGTACCGGGAAGGCGCGGATATCCCGGCTATATGTATACCGACCTTGCTACGATTTACGAAAGAGCGGGAAGGCAGAAGGGCAGGGACGGAAGCATAACATTGATTCCGATATTGTCGATGCCGGAGGATGACAAAACACATCCGATACCCGACCTTACGGGGTATATCACAGAGGGACAGATTATACTCAGCAGAGAGTTGTACCGCAAGGGCGTCACTCCGCCGATAGATGTTCTGCCATCACTTTCAAGATTGAAGGATAAGGGTATAGGCGAGGGTAAAACCAGAGCGGATCATTCCAATACGATGAATCAGCTATTCTCTGCTTACGCAAGAGGAAAAGACAGCAAGGAGCTGATGATCATCCTCGGAGAAGCAGCCCTGACGGAGGTTGACAAGCTTTATGCAAAGTTTGCAGACGAGTTTGAAAGGCAGTATGTATCTCAGGGTTATAACACGAACAGAAGCATAGAGGAGACGCTTGATCTCGGTTGGAAGCTCTTGAAACTGCTGCCGAGAACAGAGCTTAAACGTATAAGCGAGGATCTTTTAGAGCAGTATTATGATAAATTATAGGTTTAATATCATAAAAACCGGGGTGATTATATGGCGGTTATGAATGTGAATCCTACAAGAATGGAGCTTACCAATCTTAAAAGAAAGCTTATTACAGCCGTTCGCGGTCATAAGCTTCTCAAGGACAAGCGTGATGAGCTGATGCGGCAGTTTTTGGATCTCGTGCGTGAGAATAAAAAGCTGCGCTTGGAGGTGGAGCAGGCAATAAAGCAGGCGAACAGTCATATGGCAATCGCCCGGAGCGTAATGCAGAATGAATTTTTGGATGTTGCTTTAATGCTTCCTAAACAAAAGCTCTCTTTGGAAATAGAGAAGCAGAACATTATGAGCGTTAATATTCCTGTATATAAAACAAAGTATATTACGGATAATGAAAACGACATCTATTCTTATGGTTATGCTTTTACATCCAGCGATTTAGATGACGCTATTCGTTCTCTGTCGGATGTTTTTCCGAAAATGTTGAGGTTGGCACAGGTTGAGAAATCCTGTCAGTTGATGGCAGCCGAGATTGAAAAGACCAGACGTCGTGTTAACGCGCTGGAACATGTCATGATCCCGCAATATCGTGAGACCATTAAATATATTACGATGAAGCTGGATGAAAATGAACGCAGCACCAATACAAGGCTTATGAAGGTCAAGGACATGATGCTCGCACAGGCACACAATTATACCTGATTAAAAAAACAATAAAAATGGCCGGACTTACGAGCTGTACATCATTTTTTATGGTGACAGTCGCAGGTCCGGTTTTCTTATTCATTTTTTTATACCAAACTGTAGTTAATATCATGCAAATGTTCATATACTGTAATTGACCGTAAAACCACATTTACGAACGACATTATTTTGTATATAATCAGAACGGAGTATAATATGGATAGCTTTGATGGTTTCAGCACACTTGACGAATTCATAGAGTCACCCGATACGGTGGATTTTATTGCGCAAAACAGCGTTTTTTTCCGTGATTACATAAGGGATAAGCCATATATATTTTCCTCAACGGAGTTAGTAGGTGGTTATCTTCTTGCATATGTAAACAGGGATAAGCTCAATTCGGTGATAATGGACCTCGGCTCGGCATTTGTGACCGCGGAATCAAAAGTTTTAGGGCTTTTAGGTCGTCAGGCTTTAGAATCGGCGGGAATAATGCAGGTACAGCAGCAGCCCTTTTTAGATCTGCGCGGACAGGGCGTAATAATCGGTATTATAGATACCGGCATCGATTACACACTGAATACTTTTCGTTATGAAGACGGCACGAGCAAAATTATATCAGTATATGATCAGACCGCAAGGGGATCATACCCGTATGATTTCAATATCGGAGTAGAATACACAAGGGAGCAAATAAACGAGGCACTGAAATCCGAAAATCCTTTTTCCATTGTACCTCAGACAGACACCGTCGGTCACGGAACCTTTTTAGCGTCTGTTGCTGCCGGAAGGCAGAACGACGAATACATAGGTGCTGCTCCTGATTCAGAGCTTATAATCGTAAAACTGCGGAAAGCACGCCCTTATTATCTCGAAAAGTACTTGATTCCTCCCGAACAGGAGAACGCTTATGAGTCTTCCGCGGTAATGCTCGGAGTCGAATATATTATCAGAAAATCACGTGAAATCGGACGACCGGCGGCAATCTGTATCGGCTTGGGAACCAGCTTCGGCGGCCATGACGGTTTTTCACTGCTGGAAGAATATTACAGTGAGGTCAGTAAAATTACGGGAATTTGTATATGTATTGCAGCAGGAAATGAAAGTCAGGCAAGACACCACTTTGGCGGTATATTAACTGAAGGGGGAGAGGATCAAAGAGTTGAACTCAGAGTGGGCGGTGTTCCCGGGAGCGTTTATATTACTATGTGGAATAACGAATCGGATCGTTTTTCCGTTTCGATAATATCACCGACAGGAGAGATAGTCGGGCGTGTTCCCGCAAAAGCCGGTTCACGTTATGAATCAAGACTGATATTGGAAAGATCTACTGTTATTATCGAATACTATTTTCCCGAACGGGGGAGCGGGGCGCAGAACACTGTTATTAAAATAATTGACGCTACACCGGGCATATGGACGGTAGTAGTTCATGGGGATATTGTTTTATCAGGTGAATTTCATATGTGGCTCCCGATAACAGGCTTTGTAACACCGGGGATCGAATTTGTAACACCATCGCCCAATTACACCGTAACCATGCCGTCGACCGCAATAGGACCAATAGCTATCGGAGCGTATAATCCGATAGATAACAGTATATATGCTTTTTCCTCATGGGGTCCCACTCGTCTGCCGATAGCTGCTCCTGATTTAACCGCACCCGGAGTAGGAGTATCCGGTATATATCCCGGCGGTACAGGGACAATGGACGGTACAAGCGTGGCGACGGCGATAGCGACGGGTGCAGCCGCGCTTATGTTGCAATGGGGAATAGTTAACAGGAACGACATTGCTATGAGCACATTTCAGATCAGGGCATATTTCATCAGAGGAGCCTCGCGTACACAGGGATTTCTATACCCCAACTCTCAATGGGGATTCGGGCGGTTGAATTTAATGCAGACCTTTCAATCGATGATTCAGGAATAACTTATTTATATAAAAATCTGGAGTAGCTCGTTTTTAACGGGTACAGTACAATAAGAGAATTTATAGATTCACCTGATACTGTTGATTTTGTTGTAAAAAAAAGCGACTTTTTCAGCGATTACTTAAAGGAAAAACCGTATATATTCACCACGGATGAAATAACGGGAGGATATGTTGTTGCTTTTATGAATAAGAACAACATAGAAAAAGCAATCAATGATTTAGGATCTGATTTCTTGGGTTCGGCATTGAATACACAAGGGAACAAATAAACCAGGCTCTTAACACTGCCGACCCTTTTTCCGTCTTACCGAATACCGATACCGACAGTCACGGAACTTTTTTGGCTTCGTTAGTGGCAGGCTCCAGAACTGAAAGCTTTATAGGTGCCGCTTCGGACGCTGAGCTAATTGTTGTAAAGCTCAGAAAAGCCAGACCGTATTATCTCGAGAAATTCATGGTGCCGCTAAATCAGCAAAACGCTTTCGAATCAAGCGATGTTATGGTCGGAGTCGAATACATAATAAAAAAAGCCGCGGCAGCTAAAAAGCCGGCGGTTATATGCCTTGGATTGGGAACCAATTTTGGTGGTCATAACGGTTTTTCCGTTTTTAAACAGTATTTAACAGAAATTAGTCAGTTCACAGGAGTATGTGTATGCGTGGCGGCGGGTAACGAAAGCAGCACAAAACACCATTTTTCCGGAAAGCTTTTATATAACAAGGATATGCAAACGGTTGATGTAATGGTCGGCAGGAATGTCTCTGATTTGTACTTGACGATGTGGAATAACCTATCTGACAGGCTTTCGGTTTCGGTGCGCTCACCGTCAGGTGATATAATCGGACCAATTCAAGCACGACTAAACGCAAGATTTGATGCGAGTTTTGTTTTTGAAAAAACCGGATTGACAGTAAAGTATCCGAATTATCAATGGGGTTACGGTAGGTTGAACTTGCAGCAGAGTTTTGAGCTTCTGAAAGGTATTTTTTAGTATATCGATTACTAAAACGATACATAATCTATACTCCCGTTATATCCCTGATAACCTCTCCTGCGATAATTAGTCCGGCAACCGGAGGTACAAAAGATACACTGCCGGGAACCTGTTTTCTTATATTACTTTTTTCGGTTGTATCATCAGGACAAACAATGTTTGTTTCATAGTCGTTCTCTGTATCTTTTTCCGTTTTTATAGGCTTTTCTTTTGAATAAACCACCTTCAGCTTAGCAATACCGCGCTTACGCAGCTCATATCTCATAACCCTTGCGAGCGGGCATACGGAGGTTTTATAAATATCATCGATTTCAAGCATAGTAGGGTCGAGCTTATTGCCCGCTCCCATACAGCTTATTATCGGAACGTCGGCGTTTACGGCACATTCTATAAGAGTCAGTTTTGACGAAACGGTGTCTATGGCGTCCACAATATACGAAAACTCTGTAAAGTCAAAAAGTGCGGCACTCTCTGCGTCAAAGAAAAGTTTGTGGGTATTTATAACAGCATCGGGATTTATATCCAGCAACCGCTCCCTCATAACATCGACCTTGACCTTGCCGAGTGTGGAGTGAGTAGCGATAATCTGACGGTTGATATTTGAAAGGCAGACGATATCGTTGTCGATTAAATCTATCCTGCCGATTCCTCCGCGTACCAGAGCTTCAGCGGCATATGAACCTACGCCGCCGATGCCGAAAACGGCGACTCTTGACAAAGAAAGCTTCTTTATGGAATCTTTTCCGAGTAAAAGCTCTGTTCTGGAAAATTGATTCATTTTTGTTCCGTACCTTTCATCAATAAAAAACAGACTTATACCTTTTTCCGTGAAGCCCCAAAGAGCAAAAGCACAGAATTCTTTATATTCCTGAAATTTAATACAGTATATATAACCAGTGCCAAGCCGTAAATAAGTCCGAACTTAAAAACACTCTGGAAACTACCTGCAAAAATGAATGCCAACATCATTAACAGCATAACCGGAAGGTTTTTATACTCGTAAGCACAGTTCATTTTTCTTATCAGATAATATTCCGAAACAAGAGTCCATATTGTCAGAACAACCGTCGTACATATAGCAACCGATAACACAGTGCCGAAAACCCGGTAAGATAACGCCGTTAATGCGAGCATAAAAGCCATCCCTAAACCGTTTGATATAAAAAACGCTCTTTCAAAGCGAAAGGCTTTGTAATAAGAAACGATTAACAGCTGCATTTATTTCTCGTCGTTCCTATGCAATCCCACACTACGGAATCGACGAGTA
>ENA-UOOM01003115-UOOM01003115.1-fermentation-metagenome-genome-assembly--contig:-NODE-3115-length-12541-cov-5.982300_pt1 | contig 12541 bp, 12 predicted proteins | sample MGYA00245781_ERZ724031 | MGnify/ENA primary metagenome ERZ724031 (study PRJEB28704, sample SAMN03018317) | fermentation metagenome | biome: anthropogenic terrestrial biome; feature: soil; material... | reverse complement strand
CTAATTATGTTATATATCTTGTTATAAAATCAATATTTATAAAAGGAGCTTTTTTATGACAGACCCCATTGAGCAGACAAATATTGTTTACGTTAATCGATCCGATCGAAAGACGAAGCAATGGCTGCATTTTAAACATACCCACCCCTTTTCCGAAATATTCTGCATTACCGGCGGAACAGGCTCTTTTCTTATTAATGACATGGAGACTAAGGTCAAAAAAAATGATTTGGTTTATATTTCACCACAAGCAGAACATACTGAGATTTCCGACTATGAAACACCGCTGGAATATTTTGTCATCGGGATTAGCGGTTTTGAGATTGTGCATGATTCCAAACCAGAGATTCCCTACTTTAAATTCAATGACAATAAGAGAGAATATACTTATTATTTTTACCAGAGTTATGAAGAATTTACCCACCCCAGACTCAACAGTATACGTATTTTAAATAACCTTGTCCAGACTCTGTTTCTGATTATAGAGCGGGAGCAGAAAATCACCATCACAGCAGGCAGGGAGCGTAAAATAGACGATGACCCGGCAATTCAGGTGATCAGACATTATATTGATATTAACTTTAAGGATGAGCTATCGTTGGATAAGCTGGCGACATACTTTCATATGAATAAATATCACCTCAGTCACCGCTTTAAGAAAAGTTTCGGTATTTCACCGATGAAATATTGGAGCAATGTAAAAATTGAGAACGTCAAACAGCTGCTGGCGCTGTCCAATTATTCGATTATTGAGATTGCATCACTCACCGGTTTCTCGTCTCAGTCCTATCTTTCACAGACCTTTAAGAAAGAAACCGGGATGACGCCGGCAGAATATCGTAAGAATTACCGGATTAAATGATGTGCATATACCATCAATGTGAACTTAATTATTCATACAAGTTTTTACAGAAAAAGCCACTACAGAGAATTCCTCCATGATGGCTTGAAAATATTATACTCCGGGAGTCGGAGTGGCTCTGAATGCATTTACGGATCTGTCCAAAACGACCTGTTCTTCACTTCCCGTATCCAAAACCGTATTTTGATATGATTCCTTTTCCACCAATACTGTTGTCACTTCAAGTATTTCCAATTTATCTATCGTCAGCAGGGCCCCTACTTGTGCAGAGAAACAAGACTCGTCTGCTGCATCCTGTACCTTCGATGCCTCGGTCGTTGCCACAATATGATTATTAGAAATATAATTCCCCTTTCCGGAAACAACATGTATGATCACAGGTGCCGTACCTGATGGTCTGATGTACTGCGTATCTATTGTCTCCGAAATATGATTAGCAATCACAGAATTATTATTACCGCTAATATACAAAAGACCATATAAATCATCTAAACCATTATCATATTTCTGCATAGGAGGCCAGGGTTCATGATCCCGTAGAAAATGATTTGAAGCAATCAGATTTTCTGAGCAATTGTCTCTAAATTCCAGCATACCCGGGTAAAATGAATGGAATCTATTACTCGTAATACTAGAACGTACCACGCTGGAAAAATGGACACTGCTTGCACCCCGGGGGAAAATATTATTCGCCGTAATCAAAAGTCCTCCGAAATTTTGTGCATAAATGGAATACCCTTTGTAACCGGCTCCTATCAAGTTATCGGTTATTTTTGAAGCCTGGCCTGAACCTCTGAGTTCTATACAGTTGCCGCATTCAGCTATGAAATTATCATGTACTGCCAGTGCGTCTGCATCATAAATAGTAACTCCATGCTCCAAATACACAATCCCCATTCCTGTAATCCGAAATGAGTCCCCTGCACTTGCAACATAAATACCTGTTTTTCCATTCACATAGGTATTTTCCGGATTGTTTTCTCCTGAACCATCATCCAGAAAATGTAGACCATCAATACAAAAATCAGCAAACTCTACCGAACTTATGCGGGGGTCTCCACTCCGCTTAACATAAAATGCTGCCCCCGCAGATTCCTCATCTCCAGCCTTAAGAGAACTATCCACAAGTATACGGCTTCCTCCCGGCCACACTTCATGCCAGTCTGCCCATTCACTTTTCGGAGTATTAAAACGGATACTCGAAGATGTAAAACCATGTCCGGAACCTACAATTCTCAGATAGCTGATATCTATAACTACCTGAGTGGTAAGGTGATAATCACCTGACGGAATATAGATGACTGCACCCGATTTTCCTCCTTCATTGATATCAGACTTTGTTTGCCTGCTTTTAATATCCCCAATGATACTGTTAATTACTTCCCCAATATCCTCATACGGATTACCAACATTCCATTCCGTTACATTATAATAATTCTTATCTGTCATTAATTAATCCTCCTGTCAATTCAATATCAATTATTCAATCCATAGGTTTCCATATCTTTAATAAGCGCACTGCCCCCAATTGCCCGAAGCTGCAGCTTATTCTGCGCATCTCCCGCAAATATGTTGTTAGAATGATTATTCTGATATTGGTCTGTAAAGATTTCCAGAGAACTCTGGTCAGATAAAATGTGCACATCCAGTTCCTTTTTTCCTTTCAGATACATCACACTTCTTGAAATCCCCCTGCTCCATCCGTCTGCCGCATTTCTGTCCACACTCAATTCTGCTTTCCTGAAGTCAAACAAGCATACTGTCTTCCTGCCCTCTCCACAGCGCAGACTTAATTCCAGCTTATCAGCATCTGTTTCCTCAAGATCTATCTTCATTTTCAGTTCGAAGCACACTCCATCTCCGGCTGTCAGTTCTGTCTCTTTTTCTGGCACCACAAGTACATCTTTATGCTCCGGATTTTCCCGTATAGTTTCCACCTCTGCTATTGGAAGAAACTGCAATGTATTATCTTCCTTCATGCACACTTCTCTTGGAATATTGAAAGAACCACACCAGCCTTCCTTGTATGTCGGCCCCCAGTCTTTCCACGCCGGCATCCATTCCCACTCATTGGCCCACCCGACGATAACTCTCCTTCCGTCCGGTGTAAGGAAAGACTGCGGTGCATAATAATCAAGTCCCCAGTCCATCTCACTGCTTACATGATAATCAAACTTGCCCGTCTCATAATCAAAATCACCAACCAGGTACACAGCGGTATGTTCACCTGCACCCATAGGCGAAAAGCTTAGGACATATTTATCACCCATGGGATAGAAATCCGGGCATTCCCACATATAGCCCCACTCTCCGCGGCTCTCAGCCAGTTCATTGAAAAATGTCCAGTGGAACATATCTTTCGACCGATAGAGCAGTGCCAGCCCTCTATTATCACGGCTTGCGCCACATATCATATAATAAGTATCTTCATGTTTCCATACCTTAGGATCACGGAATTGGTCAGTAGGAATGCCTTCTGGTGCAGTCAGCACCGGATTCCCTTCATACTTTTCAAAATGGATTCCATCTTCACTATAAGCAATGCATTGCGTCTGCTCAAATCCATTTCCTTCATTCGTTGTTCCTGTATACACCAGAAACAGCTTGCCCTCATGTTCGATTGCACTTCCCGAGAAACATCCCCCATGCTGATGATTATCATACGGTTCACTGGGAGCCAGCGCAATCGGCAGATATTCCCAGTGCAGCATATCATCACTGACAGCATGCCCCCAATGCATACTGTCCCAGAATCCATGATAGGGGTTATGCTGGAAAAAGAAATGATATTTTCCTTTAAAATAAATTAATCCGTTAGGATCGTTCAGCCAGCCGGTCTGTGGCATAAAATGATAATGCTGACGCATGTTTCCATTTTTCACAATATTCTTTTTGCTATCTATCTCACACTGAGCCTTTTCAATGTTCTGCTGCATCAATTCTTTAGACATAAGACTCCTCCATCGTTTTTAACCCTTTACCGCCCCAGCAGTCATTCCCTGTACAATATATTTCTGAGCCGCAAGTGAGATAATCATTACCGGGAAGCTAAACAAGAATGCCCCGGCACACATGGGTCCCAGATCCAGATTATATGCGGATAAAAATCCTGCTAATCCTACCGTAAATGTCTTTGCATTTGTACTGGTTAATAACAGCGCAACAAGAAAATCGTTCCAGGCAAGGAACAAGGTAAATATAAATGCTGTTGCTAATCCAGGTTTACAAATCGGCAGGATAACTTTCCGGAACGTCTGGAAACTATTCGCTCCGTCTACAAATGCCGCCTCATCCAGTGTTGTCGGAATTCCCTCATAGAAACTTAACATCGTCCACATAACAAATGGCATGTTGATAGCTGCATACACAATAATCAGGGCAATTCTTGTGTCATATAAGCCAAGATTACAAATCAATTCATAAATCGGCACTACAATACTTGAAGTGGGAATCATCTTCAGGCACAACACTAAAATGACCAGTAAAACAGATAATTTTGCCCCTGAGCGTTGAATTGCATATGCCGCAAGAGAACCCAAAATTAATGCGATAATTGTGCTTATCAGCGAAACACTCAAACTATTCATTAAATATTTAAATGCATCCATTCGTTCGAACAATCCCGAAAAGTTCTCAACTGAAAGTACCTTTGGGAAAAATCTTGGCGGGACTGCAATTACTTCCGCCCCTGGTTTAAACGAACATGAAATTACGTAGATATATGGGAAAAGCCAAAATATAGTGAGAATCACTGACAAGATGATTCCCAGCTTTTTTCCTATTTCGCCCTTTTTTTTCACTTTTTTGCCTCCTGTCAAACCAACTAGATATTCTTTTTCTTTGGATTCCAAAGACTCTGCATGAATACCAGCGTAAATATTACTAACACCGCAATAAATACGACTGCCATCGCACTTGCATAACCGATATTGTTATACCGTGTCAGCGTCTTATATATAATAATACTGAGTGTTTCTGAAGAACTATTAGGACCGCCTTCAGTCATTGCCCAGATAATATCAAAGGTTCTGGCTGCGTCAATAATTCTCACTGACAATGCAGTCAGCAAAACTGGTTTGATTACCGGAAGCTTAATAGCAAAAACTTGCTGCAGAGCACTTGCTCCATCTATTTTTGCAGCTTCTATCATACTGGAATCCATTCCCTGCAATCCAGCCAGTATCATCAGCATCATAAACGGTGTGGTGAGCCAGATGTCCGCAATACAGCATGCAAGCAGAGACCATCTTTCATCTGCCAGCCAGAGAATATCACTGGGACTTGAAAGGATCCCTATCCTGGTCAAAAGTTCATTCACAATTCCAAAGCTGGAGCTCATCATTAGCTTCCATGTAAGACCTGCTACTAATGGTGCTATCATAAGAGGCGCCATCATAAGTGAGCGGACAATCTTGCTTCCTTTATAATCTAATTCAAAAAATAATGCAAATAATAAACCTAAAGCCGTCTCAACTCCTACGGCTATCACGATATAAACCAATGTATTCTTTAACTGCTTTAAAAAACCGCCGGCTGTAAATGCATGCATGTAATTTTCCAAACCAATAAATGTTTTATCACCTGTAATCCCAATTTCAAAGAAACTGTCAATTACCATTGTAATAATTGGATATATAAGAAATGCACCCATGAATATTGCACCCGGAAGAAAGAATAATAATAAGGTTTTTCTTGAAATCAATTTCATTCCTGCATACCACCTTTTTAAAACAGAGGGTCATTCCCCGCTTATGTCTTCCTAAACTTTTTGGAATGCCCTCTGTTAATCATTTCATCTGTTCAAACACGCTGCTTCAGCTACTTGCCGATTGCTTCAATTTCAGTTTTTGCTGTTTCCAGAGTCTTTTTTACATCTGCTCCGCCTATGCTGGATTCTACAACGTTTGTCAGAACTTCCTCAATCTGAGACCATGTTGCCACCATAGGTCTTGCCTGTGACTGTTCAGATCCTAATGTTTCAAGAACCGCTGTTGTATGCTCATTTCCCGCTACTTTTCCAGCCTCTTCGTATACAGATGTTCTTCCCGCAATCTTTAGTGTAAGGTCCATATAGTCTGCATTATGGTCATACATGAATTCTACATATTTTTTTGCCATCTCTTTGTTTTCAGAATTCTTCATTACACATTCATACCAGGGACCTGTAGTTGCTCCGATACCGGCGCTTCCGCCAATCATCGGTGCACAGCCTACTTTGTCTGCTCCAAGAGCTTCCACTGCTGCCGGATACTGATGACTCCAATTTAGCTGCATTGCAACTTTTCCATTAGTAAAGAGTTCCTGAGACTCTGTAGCTGCTGTTGAAAGAGAGTCTGCCGGTGTGTAATCAGCATCAGCGTTCTCAACCATAAAATTCAATGCATCTACATAAGGCTGGTCAGTAATGTTTACATTGCCGTCTTTATCAAACACAAGTCCTTCTGCACCGGCCTGGCATGCAAAATCAAGGAAAGAGCATACTGCATCCGAGCCACTGCCGAAAACAGTTGTCCCGCTCATATCATTGGTATTCAGTTCTTTTGCAAGTGTCTGGTACTCATCCCATGTCTTTGGAACTTTATCTTCAGGAATAAGATCCTTTCTGTAAATCAATATTTTTGTGTTTACCCACATAGGATACCCGAGAAGCTTTCCATCAATCGTTCCACTATCCTGTAACGTGGGAAGAAAGTCACTTGTGTCTGCATCATTTATTGGTTCAATCGCATCAGCAAATGCGGCTAACCAGACTACGTCCATACCTGCCACATCATGTGCAGCCTGCTTTGCCTTAATCTCTGTAGAAAGCTTGTCATACATTCCGGTATACGCAACCGCATCAATAACAACCTTACAGCCAGTCTCTTCCTCAAAGGCTTCTGCTGTATCTTTTGCCAGTGCCTCTGCCGGCGAACCGCTTTCTACCAAAACTGTAATGCTGTTCCCGTCACCTTTAGCCTTCTTTGTGCCTTCCTTTGAGCCGCACCCGACTACCAGCATTCCTACCATTGCCGCTGCAAGCATGATACTAAGAATTCTCTTTTTCATTCTCTTCCTCCTTTTTCAGCTCATAAATAAATTGTTACCAATTCCGTCATCCATATTCCTGCTTTCTCTCAAGCTGTCCTGCCTCCGTCATCTTATGGAACGCGTTCCACAAAATGCAAAAATAAAAAGGCAACTGTACATCCCGACATATGGAACGCATTCCATATGTCATAAAAAAATATGGCAGTTTTTCTTTACATCCTCATTATATTCTTTTTATCAGATATGTCAATGCTTTTTTACTTTCATTATCCGATTGTTGTATCGCCTTTTCTAAGCTGCACTCCCAATACAACCTGTTTATTCCTATACTCTTTTCCACCAATCAGATTCCTCAACAGCCGCACAGATTCTCTTGCAAGACCTTCAACAGGCTGCACGACAGCTGTCATCTTCGGTTCCACCATCTTCGTGATGAATGTCCCGTCATAGGCAACAAATTTCACATCCCGGGGTATTTTCAGATGTCTTCGGATAGCCTCATTCATACATTCAATAGCCAGCCAGTCCACGGCAAACACACCATCGAAATCAAATCCTCTTGAAAATACATCCTCAACAACTTCAAGATAGTATTCCGGATCAAATCGATTCCATTTTAATTCATATGAATACGTTTTTATATGATTCTTTTCCATGATGCGGTCAAACTCATAGTGTCTCTCATGATATGGAGACTCAACTGTTGTGGTCCCTCTGAAATGCAGAATCTTTTTACAACCGTTACTAATCAGAGCTTCTGCTGCCAGGCGTCCGCCCTCCTTGTGGTCGACCGCCACTACCGGAATATGTTCCCCCAGATATCTGTCCAGAGCAACAATGGGTTTATGAATCTTTCTGTACTCTTCCACATCCAGAGAATGCACGCCTGTGATCACGCCATCTACAATATGGCGGTTCAGCATATCCAGGTATTCCAGTTCTGCATTACTTGCTTTTACTGTATTGCAAAGCATCATCTTAAATCCGGCTTTATATAACTCAGCTTCCACATAATCAACAAATTCCGCAAAAAATGGATTGGACACATTTGGAACAAGTACTGCGATAATCCCCGTACGTTTATGGAAGAGATTTCTGGCAAGCTCATTTGGAGTATAGCTCAGCTCCCGCATTGCAATCTCAATCTTTTCCCTTGTCTCCACCGCTACATAACCACTGTCGTTAATCATCCTGGATACAGTCCCCACACCGACACCGGCCCTTTTGGCTACATCCTTAATACCTGCCACTACACTTTTCCTCCTCAAAATAACTTTCTACTTGTATTAAAAAAATTAGAAGATAACATTTATCCCATTTGGCTGCATAATTAATTCTGCAAGTTTATCACAGGTTATTCGTATTTCGTTGACACGCAAATCAAAATTTCTTGTCCCTAACACCAATAAGTTGCCATTAGATCCTGCTTTTAATATTGCCAGCACATCCTCTTTATTAACAAGTAATTTTTCTGCGTACAAAACCTGAGCCAATTTTGGAGTACTAAATATAATAATACTTTTTCCTTTAAATTGGTTAATAGTTTTCTTAAATAAAGTATCAATCTTACCTGCAGCACCTTTGTCATCTGTTATTATACAAAACTTGCCATCTTCTTCGCCAGGAATATGGGATAGGATATGTAAGCAAATTGCTAATAATTCCTCACCTAAATTATCTCCGGCTTCTTTATTATCTCTTACAGCAGAAAAAAAGTTTCTATACATGGCTCTATTTTCAGGATTCTTAGCCTTTATCACTTCATCACATAGGGTATCATTTTGATTAAGAATTTCTGTAATAGTACTTACAGGTCCCTTGAACATTCTAACTGCCCATATTAAATAGCTGTTAATCACGGCATTGGTACTAAAACATACTTCCATTACATCAAAAATACCTTCTTCATACATAACTAATACCGGTATTCCAAATTGATAAATATTTTTTATATACTGTATGTATTCTGGATTTAGAACACCGCTGTGTGATGCTAACTCCATCAAAATACATCTTGTGATAACAAATATACCTCCTTGCATTTTGACATATTCAAGTATATGTGCAGCATCTTCTATACCCAAATTTGCATGTACTCTAAACGAACATGTATCGTAGAAAAAACATTTCTTTTTTCTTATGATTTCATCTGTTATTCTATTCTTTTTTACAAGCACATATGGTTCCAGTTGGCTCCAGTTTTTAGGAGTATCTGTATAACCTGCTGCCATGTGTTACTCCCCCCTAATCTCAGAGTAAAGAGCCCGCATATTTTGAAGCACCTTCGCCAAAGTCTGTTCACTCATATATGAATCATTTATACATTCTGCTCCAAACTTCTTCACTACATCCTCTATATGCTCATAGTCATCCTTCCTGGTTGCGTCTAATATACTATCATCTAGCCATAACTCAATAAATTTATCTCTTACAACGGCACGGCTCACACTCAAAAGTTCTTCCGATATACTATTTGCCTCGGGCAGGTCAAGCTCATAGCAGCGGATAAGTGCTGCCATATATGGTACCTGATAATAATTCATTAATCGAATAATTGTATCTAACTCATTCCCACTTGATTCTATCTTAAACTTATTATACATGAAGGCAAAACTTGCTTTCGGCATCAAAAGCGTTCCCGCAAACAGGTTTGCTGCATATTCCTCTTCATGCTCATAATAGTGGTTATCAGCAAACTCCACTTTCGATTTAAAATCATTCGCCTGATAAAAAACATGATATACTTCATGGCATATTGCGAAGTTGGTATTTACCTTCGACAACGAGGTGTTAACTACAATATAGCCTAATGCGTCCCCTCTATAGCAAAGAGCACCAATCTCTTTGTCAGAAAAGGGGATTTCTAAAACCAGGTACCCTTTTTTTCTAAATGATGACCTTACAATCTGCAGGATATTAAGCACATCATTGGCATTGCTCATTCCTGCAAAGGAATAGAAGTTCTTTACTTTAGACTCAATGTCCTCTCTGTTTGATTCAGTGTATTCAATTATCTTCCTCAACCGCTCAGTATTCATATGCTACTCCCTGGATATGTTTAAGAAACGATTTTTTGCACTCATTACCTCATCAATGTTTTCCATCAATTGTAACAGCTTATTGGCAACCTCTTCTTGTTTTTCCGTTGTCTCCCCTGCATAGAAGGCAATCTTCTCAGGTTCAAAATCCATAATTCGTGGCACACTAAACGAATCATTTAAAAAAAACTCCATCCTTTCTCCTAATGCATTAGCAATTCTTTCCATATCCGTGCCACTTGCATCCTGTGTCCCCGTCAAAATACGGGATAATTTCTTTTTATCAATGCCTGATTTCATACTAACATAAGTCTGCTTAATTTTCATCTGGGATAGATAAGTATTGACATTATCAATATACTTTGTCATGGTGCTCACTCCCTTCTATTATCCTATACAATATAGTTGCCTCTCTAAGTAATATTATACGCTTTCCAAATCATAATGCAACTGTCATATCCTATTTCGCGGGATTTTTGAATTTATTCTTATAATACTTTCTATTTTTCTTTCCCATTTATCTACTTTTTTAATATATAATCTCATTTTTTATCCGAGATTAAAATGACACTGAAAGTCATCTGCGATTAGATGGGAAAACTTCTGATTGGATCCCCGGACTCATCTTGAGAGCGATGGGTATGAGACAGAGTTTTATAAGAGGGCTTAAAAAACGCGGTCTCTGGTACAATGCCAGGGATCGCGTTTCATATTTAAACATTTCACTTAATTCAGTTGTATATCTTTTGCATAAACATAAGAGATAATCTCTCCTTGCTTCGTTAAACTGTATCCTTTTTCCTTGTGCGAATAGTTTGAGATATCTACAGAACCAAAGTCAACAAATTTGTTATATATTCGTTCCAAAACATCCAGCTCTTCTTCTGATAAAATGTCTTCCGGAATATCGCATTCAGGAATAACTTGATGCTTTTCATAGCCATCATAAAGAACTTCTATATGTGCAATGTGATCTGTTGCCATTGTTCCCAAAAGAATATCAAAATTCTCGGGAACAGGGCCATACGGCAAGTGAGCATATTTAGCTCCAGATATGGAGACCCCATTTTCTTTATAGAAAATCATATCTGAATAATTCAATAATTTCATCAGCTTTGTCTTGAGCAATCCTTCGCTTCTGTGAGCAAAGAATAAAACCATAGCACAAAATTTATCATAATCAAATACAGTAAAACCATTCTCTTCGCTTGGGATTCTAGAGAAGAACGAACTAAAAAATCTACGTCCGGCACGATACTCTCTATCTTGTTCAAGTTTCTCGACAACACTGAGCAACTTTGCTTTCTGTTTAGCATCTAAAGCAACTTCATTCTCTGTAAGATAGGTTCTCATATTCTCAGGTTCACGAAGGAATAACAGAAGACTATTGTGTGCCTTATCCTGAATAGAGCCATTCTCATATCTACAAATAGTCTTATCTCCCCAATTAAGGAGTTTTGCAAAACTTCTCTGACTTAAGCCATACTGTTCTCTTATCTTTTTAATTTCCTCTGGAAGTAAAAGCTTATGCTTTCTACGATACTCATTATATGCATTTACTAAGGTTGCATTGTCTAATTCCTCACAATAAAATTCTTCTCCACAATCTGCACATACAAGAATCTGAGCGTCTACTTCAATTGTCTCACCGCAAACGTTATAAGACTCTCTTTTTGTAACTATTTTGGTATTTACTTCTCTTCCACATTCTTCACAATATTTTCTCATTGACGCCACCTCCTATAGTCTAAGCAAAATCATCTTCATGGAATCCAAGGCATTTCAGGATATCTTCACCATTCTCTTGTACTACTTTAATTTTTACATAAAACTGAATTCCACCTATGTTCTTTTTAAATTCCCATATATCTCCTGGTCTATTCGGATCAAAATCCTGCTTAGGTCCTTTATAGTAATCGCCAACAACAAACCCCAGAATCTCAGCTTTCGCATCCGCGATAGTCAATCCATGCTGAGCCAATGCTTGCATATTCTTTCTTCTTGGAACAAAATCATACTTCCCTGCAGATACAAGCATCTTTACTTTTTCAAGAAAAGCCGTAATATCTGTTGTGTTTGCTTGATTACCCACTCAGTCACCTCCGTGTACTTTATATTATATCCAATTTGTCAAATTTGTCAACAATAATGCAGTCATATGACCGCATTATCCTCATTTAGAACAAGCTACTTATACATTAGATTGGAATGTTAGCAATAAAACCACATAAGCATACTCTCCCGCCCCATCTTCACATTTCTTGGCTTCGCAGAGCAGGAAACGGACGGAAGCACCAGACAACCGCTTTTTTCAACTCTCTTATTGCGGCAGGAATAGTAAAGAAATTTGCCTTTGTTTCAATCTTCAGCATCTCTTCTTTGAGAAGGTTGTACATTCTGTTGCGGACTATTAAAGCTACAAATACAATAAAAATCTTAGTTGACATAGACTGCTGTGTCAGCACCTGCATGCCGCCGGATGCAAACTAACAAAAACAAACGGCGGCCGTACCAGAAACCTACCAGATCACAACATCCGAAAATGAAATACCGCTTTCCAAATTACATGCTCTCCCGTATTGCATCAATTAACGTAATATCAGCCGGCAGC
>ENA-UOOM01003113-UOOM01003113.1-fermentation-metagenome-genome-assembly--contig:-NODE-3113-length-12550-cov-18.723249_pt1 | contig 12550 bp, 11 predicted proteins | sample MGYA00245781_ERZ724031 | MGnify/ENA primary metagenome ERZ724031 (study PRJEB28704, sample SAMN03018317) | fermentation metagenome | biome: anthropogenic terrestrial biome; feature: soil... | reverse complement strand
CCCAGGTGCACAGCTTATTGCCCGGATAAGCCCGGCTGATATCGCGGAGAGTGATAGTATCGCTAAGGTTAACGTCTATTAAGGCAGTGGGCGCATCCAAGTCGCGGCCAGGATCGCTCTCTCCTACCACCCGACCGTTTGCCAGTACTTCAAACTGGGCAATGGGCTTCTCTTTTTTGTTCGCTCTTTCAGAGGCTGGAATATTTCTGTAATCAACCGCATATTGTTCTCCGGAATCATCGGGGATTCCAGTGGGTGGTATAGTAAGTTCATCGACCTCAGATTGCGATAATCCCAACTGATAAACAGGAGGCAGAGCCGCCTGGGCCTTGCCCGGAAAAACCATTGCCAGCGCCAGCAGTATGGTGAATAACGCAGTAATTTTTAAATTCAGCCCGGCTCCCCCCTTTCATAAATATCCGTGTTCACTTCGTTTGCCTCCTTCCCTGACTTGATGGATCAGAAAATAAAAAAAGCCCCCTAAAAAGGGAAGCATAAGGAAAGACCTGCTTGGATTTATTGCATGCTGTCTGACGAAGCATTTATTAACTTTTCATTGGGAAAAACGGAGAGTGAAAACTTCATTTTTATATATAAAATGGAGGCATTCATATATTTCCTGCGGTAATACTGTAGTAATAATTCCGCGCGTTTTTAAGAACAGCTGCAGTCTTGTTTCGGAGATGGCGCTGATTCCATTATCTTTTAGCACCCCAATAATCAGATCTTCAAATTTAGCGTAAGGGCTGTCCTCGGGTACGATGATTCCTCGCTGGTACCGGCGGTCCCGCACCTGCGGAGTGATGATGCGAAAGCCCGTATCATATTCAGTTATCAAAGACTCTAAAAGAAAGCCGTTCCATTTGTATCTGCATTTCGGGAATTCATCATAATCAAAAAGGCTGCTGAATGCATAATATCCAGAACTACTGACCATGCTGCGGAGCAGTTCTGTCAGAGAATTAATGAAATCCTGTGATATATCAAAGTATTCTTTTCGAATATAGTCATTTTCAGAAATGCGGATATAGTCTTTTTCAAGTTCGTAAAAAACAGCATACAGCGTGCCTTCAGCCCATCCCAGCCTTTCTGCAAGATTAGAGTACTGTTCATAGTTTAGAGCGGTTTCACATTGCAGCATAGTTCGCGCAATATTGGCAACGGTTAATTCCTGTACGGGAAAATCTTCTGCTGCGATATGAGGTCGTCTGAAGCGGTATTCTTCTCCCAATAAACAGGCGGTCACATAATATAGATTTTGGGCATTTTGAATGCAATTTCTGTTTAAGAACTCTCTGCATGATACCTGTGCTGCATTATATAAAAGTACATCGCTGGCATATCCGCTATGAGAATCTATCAGAGAATTAATAATCCCTCTCAGCATGTTCACATCCTCAGAGGTTGAATGAATATTGCCGATATGGTTATATTCATTATATTCCCATTGAATAACTTCAGGCAGACGCATAACAGAAAAAGCAACAACAAAATCATTGATTCCGGGAATGGCCTTCTTAATCTCTGCTTTGGTCATAGCCCGGCCCTGCTCAAGCAGCAGCTTTTTTAACCGATCGTTAACATCCTGGCGGAGGGCGCCGTTCTTTACCAGCAGATCTCTTTCATATGTGAATTCATTCGGATACAGGCATTTCAGCATTCCATGCAGGAAATGGTGGTTGTTTATATTTGTTTCGGCTAAAAAGCGCCCCTGAAACTGAGAATACAGTTCACTGTAGTAAAATGATGTCTGAGCGCTGTTCTGGACAAAATCACGTACTTCGTCAAGCAAAGAAACGCTGTATATCACTTTTTCGATTGGACAGTATCTCCCTCGGCCGGAAAGCACCATTCTTGCGGCATCACGCGTCATCGCAGCGGTCAGAGCTCGGTTAGCAGGCGGAATAGACAGTCCTTGATAGCGTTTGGAAATAATCTGGCGAAGCTTATGCATATCTTCATTAGCATCATCAGAGTCCAGCTTAATATCAAATTCAAAAAACCTGCGGACTGCATCGCAGCATACGTTCGCATAAGACTGTCTGCCCTTTATAACATAATCTCCGTAAAAATGGTATCCATTCTGCACAAGATAATTCATAATGTCTTCAAAATCAAAATAGGCTAATTCCCGTTTTTGAAGCTCTGACTCAATCAGCTCAAGATTATCATAAAAATTCGTCCCTTCGCCGATGATTTCGTCTGAAAAATCTTTCAGCTTCTGATCAATATCCTCGGGGCAGTTATCAGCACAGATAAATTTATCAGAAAACTTGAGATATCTTACATAGTCAGATTCCTTAAGAACCAACTTGCAGCACAGCGCAGCTTGCTCCGCAGGAAATATCTGCTGCAGCGCAGAAAATGAAAACGCACCGTTATATTTTGAAAGCAGTATTCCGGCCGCTAATTCAGCCGATTTTTTAAGTCTGCCGCATGTTTGGGCAAGGATCTGGCGCACTCTTTCACGCGTTACTCCTATTTTATTTCCTATTTCCTGAAACGTTGCTCCGCTGCAGCGTTCCAAAATGCTCACTTTTTCCCTGTCTTTTAGGGTCTCAATATCTGTCAGAAAATGCTCTGCAGCCGAGATAGACAGATATTCAGCTGCAGCCCGAAGAGACGAGTACTCGCGCAGAGACAGACCGTGCCCGCATAAGTCCCTAACAGCAGCATAGCCATTCTTCAGCAGTAAATCAATGCTGTGTTCATTAACGCCGAGGTTGCGGAGAAGCGTAACGGGAATACATTTATTGTCTGCAGCAATATTCTGCAGATAATAAACTTTATCAGAATCTAATGCAGCACACGGGATATTTTCGCAGAAAGTCAGTATTTCTCTGCAGGTTTTTTCACCCATGTTTTTTATGCTCATTAAATCGTCTTCTGTTAAAGACATTAATTTTTCAACCGAAGATACGCCTGCTTTCTTCAGACAATTTACTGCTCTTACTGAAAGCGGAAGAGATGATATTATGTCAGTATTCATATCCTGAGCGCACTTTTCAGAAGTATAAGCGAGAGGTGCAGACAGCTCATAAAAAGCGGCAAAAACCCGTTTGAGGTTTTCAGCGGATGCTGTACCAAGACCTTTTAACTTTACAGCCTCATCAAAATCTGCATTTGAAAGCTGACTCATCAATTTTTTCCCGTCAGCTGTACATTTTTTAATAAATGGGGCGCTCCGCGGCACTTTGGAAAAAACGTCTGCTATCAGAGCGTCATAAATAATCGGCATGTCAGAAACAGGTATATCCGCCGCAGACTCTTCCGTCAGAGTCTCTTCTGCGGTATGATAATTCTCTGCTTTATCACGGACTGAGGATATATTATCTTCAGGCGCCGCATCAGAAGAAGCTTTATCTGCTGCAGCCAAAAACCTATTTTCAGCATCTGCTATCATGTCTTCTGATACGCCGGGGACAAACATGAGTTCAGTAAAATTAAAGCCGGCCAGGTCAGCAAGATCAAGAATACCGCGCTCTTGCAGATAATATCGTATTCTTTCAAACTTTTCCTCAGCGTAAAGAGTGAAAACAGTCTCCGGCACTGCGCATCTTTATCCTTCCAATAAGAATTACCCATAATTTCTTGCCTTATCTAATATTTTATTGTATATTTTTTCTTCCGGCAAACAGTCCAGGATGTACGTTCCTCCAAGTAAATTAAGATATTTGGAAAGATCCCCCACCTTATTAGTATTAATTGGGCAACCCTCTTTTCGTGCGGTTAATATTGCGGAAATGAATGATTTTGTAAGCATAGGGCTGTTTGAAGTGTTTCGCTCTAAAATATGCATTATATAATCAGCATTCTCACATACAAATTGAGTCAGTTCGTACGGATCCTTTCGCGATGAATCATAGGTTAATCGGCCTATCCACCATAAACGGGCAATAGCATTTCTTGTAAGAGAACGCCGTGCCCCGAATCCGAAAAAGAAATGCTGCTTAACGTTATCCACTGTGCATTTATTGACTATATCCCATCTGTATTGAACATATTTCCAAAAATGGTTTATGCAGAATCCGGCCCACAAGCGTTCATCTGCCGCCTGGGAGTCAGATAGAAAATTCAGACGATTATAAACGCGCTTAACGTTTTCAAATTCTGTAAGGAAAGGCTTGTCCTGTGACATGTCGAGAGAAAAGCCGTCAACAGCATATTTCGTTTCAATAAAAGGAGAATGGCCGAAATACTGCTTTATCCATTCTGAATCTGGAAGCGCAAACTGATGAACAATCTGCGGCAGATTGCTTTTCAGAGCGAGCAGACTATCCTCCTCCATAAAGGTTAACCTCATTCGTCTTCCTCCTCATTCATATTCCCATATCCGTTTGATAACGTCTGCAGCGCGTCTGACAGAGGAATGTTTATCAGTTTCTGAGCGAATTCCAGCATATTTTGTTCAGACAGCTGCTCGCTGTTAATATCACAGTTGAATTTTGCAGCCAGAGCTTTTTTTATTGCGCGGTACCATGCATATGAGCTGTATTCGTATCGTTCGTCGATATCGTGCTTTACTATTTCTTCAAGAACATATGTCAGAGCCGGGACGACAACCAGCGAATTTAAAACAGGCTGAATAACAGCTTCACTCCTTAGGCTTTTATAGTTATAAAATTCCTGCTCCGGCAGTTTAATAACAATTTTTCTATGCTCCATATCAGCAATCATTCCCAGCGCACATTCATCATCGTTTCTTACTATGCTGAATATTGACGGAGTATTCGAGAGATCGTTGATATCTTTATCCACATCAATGTTTACCTGTTTTCCAACAGCCATAACGCATCCGGCTTCAATAGCGAATTTGAAGCCGCAGTAATCCTCATGAAAGCTGCTGTTTACATATGCAGGAATATCCTCTGCTGCAACAATAAACGGGCAGATCTGCAGACGTCCGCATATTTGCCTGTTTGAGATAAGATGCGTGGTTTTAATCTGTGACGCTGACAGAGCAACACGGTATCCCGTCTGTGCGCATTCAAGGTGGTATACGAATTTCACCTTGCCGTCTGCCAGCATTTCGGTTAATCCCCTGTTGTCCAATTCCGCAAGAAAATCAATGCGGATGTTAAAGCCGTCCTTTTTAGGCGATATCACGGCATCAAAGCGGCTGTTTTCATAGTCATCGGTATAATATGACAGAACAGGATAAGGATAAAGCTTATATCTTATTTCCATACGCCTTAACCTCCATTGAACAATAGTCATAATAATCTAATACTACTTTCAGTCTGACAGGAGCATTGGCAGTAAATGTCAGACCGGATATTCGATTTCCCTCAGCTTGAATACCTGATTGCTCTAAGCTTATTGCTGAAACGACAGGAGCCTCATAATTCTGTGACTCTGCAGACAGAAACAAATCAAGACATCCGTCAGCAGCAGATTCTGTCGGCACAAATGTAATGGAGTATTCGCCGGAATCTTTGTCGAGACATACCGCTCTCACTTTTGCAGCAGTTATGCCCGATAAGGACTTTGTTCGGTTTCTGGGATTTGTTCCGCCTCCTTCACCTTCCTGGGCTCCGCTCCCGGCACCGCCGGAACTGTTTCTGCCATCTTCATGGCCTGCACCAGAATTATTTTCTTCTGCGGCTATTGTTCCGCTTTCGTCGCGGATCTCTGCATTGTCCCCTTCCGCTGGGAAATCGGTGCTGCTCTTTTTTTTAGGTGGTATTGTTTTTTCAAATGACTTTATTGTATCTGACAGGGATTCCGCTTTGTGCTCCTCTGCATTTATCTCGTCATCAGTCTCATCAGGGAGGTATTCGCCGACATCAGGATCTATTTCATCAGAAGCGTCTTCTTGTTTCAGTTTTTCTAAGCATTCTTTTATATAATCAATTAAGTCCTTAATATACGCTTTTGCGGCAGGCACCATCTTTTTAGGCTCTATTCTCTCCGGTTCCCATTTCGTATGCTGCGGATTTTCGAGATTTCTCAGAAAATCGTTGACCTTATCACCTTCAATCAGCATAACGCCAGCGAAAGATATAACGCCTGAAATGCTGCCGCGGTCCATAATCTTCATTCCTGTTTTTCTTATCATAGCCACCCTGCGGTGCATCTCTGGCTGAATAATCAGCCCAAGCCTGACAACTCCGTGATTTTTGAAATTAGTCTTATACCAAACTGTATCAGCAGAGGTCAGAACAGTATAATATTTGTCTGCATTCTCGGTTAATGACGTACGGTATTCGGCAAGCAGCAACGGCAGTGCTTCTTTGTTGATTATAATGTCAGCCACACGCACAACAAGTTTTCCCGTATATACTGCATATAAAAATCCGTCTAATACTGACGCAATTATATCTGATTTCCAATCAATAGAATAAAATCTGAAACCAGAAATATAGATGTCGGTGCCTGTCTGTCCGCTGCTACGCCTAAAACTCGAATCAAGGTTCAGCTGCGAATGCACCGGCTTATTATTTGGCGCCCCATAATAGCCAATCCCTATCGTAATCTTATTGTCGTCTTTACGGCGGAAGCTGGTTATTCGCGAAATGCCCTGAAACGCTGTAACATTTTCTGTATCAAGAGTACTGTAAAATACAGTCCGAAACTCGGAACAAGCAAATGGAGCGAATTTTCCGATGCCGAATGAACCTCCGGAGGTACCGGCTTTGTCCGAGGTGCCGGACGACTTAGTTAAGTTGCACCACGGCGTATTATATTCCCCTTCGGCTCCCAGCAGTCCTGTGGTATTAAAATCGCTGATTCTCAGGAAAGGAATACTTCCTGATTGCATCATTTTAATTGCACGTTCAAAAAAATCGGCTGTTTTTCTTGAGGACTGCTGATTCCAAAAATCAAGTGATGCGGCAAACGCCTTATTGAGGGAATCAGCATCCGGAAATTCGTCCACATCAAGCGCGAACGGCATAAACTCCACTTCAGCCGTTTTCCCATCCAATGCAGCATCAAGGGAATTCTGACAGATTTCACGCGCCAGAGATTTCAGCGGAGTGCCCTGAAATGTTTCAACACCCGAGTTGCTGATGCCATTAATATCGCTGTTATTATTCGAAGGAAATGACCACTTCATCACGCATCCTCCTATTATTTATGTCTGCAGGTATGTATTCATATGCAGATATTCCCGAACTGCATCAGACATCCGTCCATGCAGTCATTTATCTTTTATCTGCGGACGGAGCAAATATTAATCGTGCGGTATATATTCCAGAACCTTTTCGGCAATAACTTTTGCCATAAGAGGCGGAACTGCATTGCCAACTTGCTGATACTGAGCATCTTTTGTTCCTTCAAATACAAAACTGTCAGGAAAAGACTGCAGGCGCGCAGCTTCTCTCACTGTTATGGCTCTGTCAAGCTTAGGATGAATCCACATTGATTTCCGTACATTTACAACCGTGCCCGAATATTTATTGCTGTCTAAGCGCAGATAGATTGTTTTCTGCGTACGCTCAGGCTTTTCGTATGATTCAACTAAATTTTTGGGCAGCTTATGAAAATTATCGCCCTCCTTCAGCGCCTTGAATCTCTGCAGTGCCTCCGGCGTTGTTTCTGTTGTTATATGATTGAAAAGCAGGCCATCATATCTTAACGAACGGGCATAATCTGATATTGGTGTGTCTGATTCTGGTATAACTGCGCCCTGGGCATCTCTGCTGTATGAGACATCACAATTCTGCAGATCTGAAATCGCTTCTCCCACCGTTACGAAAGGAATAACATCAGGTTCTTTCGGCAGACATATATCCCTCTCGCCAATAATATCCGCTCTGACCCCAATGATAATATAGCGCCATCTCTCCTGCGGGACGCCATACCAGCGCGCATTAACAGCAGCTCCTTTCTGCTTGTAATCGTCACCCAGAACAGCGTTTATATAATCAATTACAGAATATGACCTGACATGAGCTATCGTATGATGCGTCCCGGCCTTATAGGCAAATGAACAGACAATTTTATTGCTGTAAATCTCCTGCGCGGCTTTCAGAGCTTTTTGATAGTTCATTAAAGAAGCTAACTGCTCTGAAAAAAAAGAAATATCCTGCGACCGAGCCAGTCCATCTTGAATTTTTCTCAGCAAGTCGGCAGAAAACTGGATATAATCTGTGAATCGGACATTTGATAAATAAGACTCAATTTGATTTACAATGGAAATATCATTTTTGGCAATGTAATTTGTCAGACGCTTTTTTGTTCCTCTGCTTTTATACAATAAATGCATCGCAGTATACAATTTTTCAGGAAGAATAGCGCTTTCCAGCTGCGCCCGGTCCTGAACAATCGGCAGTATATCAATTTCTTTTATTTCCTGCTTTGAAAGAACAATTACATCATCTCTTAATTCAATCCCAAGCCTTTCAATTTCATCATGATCGTCCGAAGTATCGTAAAAACGATGTATGCCAGATTGGAGCATGCTTACATTTTCCATTACAAAAGCCATAGGACGGATTTCCCTTACTGCTCGGAAATATTCTTTTACTAACGAGTTGTTCATGCATACAATCGTATTTTTCTGTCGGTTGGCATTTGAAAAGCCTTGGCACGGCGGTCCTCCGATAACAACATCAAACCCGCCGAGATCGGCGTTCAGCTTAGCGAAATTACAGCCAACGACATTCTGAATCATATGAACATCGCCATGATTCCTCAAATATGTTGTTTGAGCATGCAGGTTATTTTCTGCCGCAGCGATTATTTGAAATTTGCCGGTTTGGACAAAGCCCAAGCTTAATCCGCCTGCTCCGGCAAACAAATCAAGTATTTTCAGCATACCCTTTGTCCCCTGACCCTTGTGTTATTTCTTTATATAACCGGCTTAATCTTTGCTGCAATGAATCATTGCGAAGCTCACATTCCCAAACTGTTATAACCTTCCATCCGGCTTGTTCAAGAAAAGAAATATTAAATTTATCACGCTGGCGATTCTTCTGCAGTTTTGGTATCCAGTATTCGGAATTGCTCTGCGGCAGAACAGATCGCTTGCAGCCCTCATGCATATGCCAAAAGCAACCGTTAACAAATACCACTGTTTTATATTGGGGAAGAACAATATCAGGATGCCCTGGATAGCGTTTATCATTTTTTCTATATCGAAGTCCCTGCGAAAACAGATATCTCCGCACTATAACTTCGGGTTTGCTATTTTTGCTCCTGATTTTCGACATATTATAGCTTCTGACTTCTTTTGAATGATTGTCCGGCATAACTTCTCCTTCCAAACAAAAATTAACGCTTATTGATTTCATGCGCCGCCATTGCGTACCCATTCGTCAATTTCATTTATTTTGAATTTCCGCAGATTCCCAGCTTTTACAGTCGGGAATCTTTTTGAGGAATCAAATTCAGAACTGTCCGGCTAGAAAAGGTACAACCCATCAGTCGGCAATCTCCTCTAAAGCCAACGCTTTATACAAAGCATCTTTGTCGCCGCGGCACCGGGCCACCCGTCTAAGATACCAGTAATGACTTCTGGTGTTTCCGGACGGGCTCAGATAATAAGGCAGGTCATTAAAATAGACATCGGTGTATTCCTCAATATTGCTTATATAATCTTCTACCGCTTCCGTTTTTGTTTTTCCCACTCCATATACCCCGGTTTCATGATTCCATAAGGTATAATATTCTTGATCGCTATTGGGGATATCGGTCCATTCATAGGTAAAAGTCTTATTTTCATCGCATAATTCGTCCAGTAAAGAAGTGGCTATTAACGATACCGGCTGATCCTCTTTCCGTTTGGCATCGGATAATAAAAATTCTTTTCCGGTCAGAGCTTCCCGCCGTATACTGGTTAATTTGTTTTTAGCTTCACTGACAGCCAGAACAGGCATAACCCGACCCCCTTGGCACATATTTCTTACCTCCATTTTAACATATATATAGCTATAATAGCTATATGCTAAAATGAATAGTTATATACCAAAGTTTGCCGGCCGGAGCGCCATAATGCAGTTTATTTTAAGCCGCTTCGCTTCCCCGCAAACACTTTCCCAGCAGACGATATTTGCATTGCCGACATAAGCGGCCACTGTAGATCGGATAATAGGCGCAGCTGAAAGACATCAAAATGCCGGTATAAAAAATTCCCCGGCCAATGCTGACCAGGGAATCCTTTATCCTTCAGGATAAGCATACATTTTTCAAGGCTCGGTATAACAGCTACATTAGAACACCTCGAAGATTACATAGATTACTATAATAATCAAAGGATTAAGCGCAAACTGAAAGGACTGAGTCCTGTTCAATACAGGATCCAGTCCTCCATAGTTGCTTAATTATCTGTCCAATATTGGGGGTTCAGTTCAATTAAGGGGGTACTTTTTATTTGTATGCTTGACCTCGCGGCAGAATGGCGGCAATTTCTACTACGTCTTTTAATCTAAAGATTATACGCCAGTCCCCGACTCGCAACCTATATTGGTTGTTCCGGCCTTTTAGTTTTGATATATCGCCCTGGGGCGGAACTATAGCTAATTTCTGAATGCCGGTTTTGATTCTTATCTGTACCGATTTATCAAGGTTTAGAAATTGTTTTTTAGCTGTCGGAGAAAAGACAATTTGCTTATATTCCGGCTTCTTTCCAGACACTTTCCGCATCAACTCCTAAACCGCTTTCTAATTCGGCCAGGGCGGCGTCAATTATGATAGCGTCTTCGGGAGTTATTTCTTCGATATCCATGGTTTCTAATTGTTGTTTTACCATTAAAGATTCCATAAGGTAAATCACTATGTCCAGTTTCTCAGGGGATAAGCTCTTTAAAAGCACCATTGCTTTTTCCAGAGTTGACATATGGCCTCACCTCCATATTTAAATTATATGTCAGGTCCCGGCGCCATTCAACTTAACCCGAATAATAATAAAAGGCAAGGCTGCTTGAGCCTTGCCCAATATAATCAATATAAAGCTACATTTGGAAAGTCATTTCATAGAGCTTATCGCCGGCTTCGTTGTATATATCATATTCAATCGTCATGCCAGACTTAATCTCAGTCAAATAGCCTAATCCGTTGGCTATGGTATGCTGTCCATAGCACTCACCGTCAGTTTTCATTTCAACCTTCTGTTTTTGTCCGAAAGGCGCTACCAGAGCAGTGTTCAGTCCTTCGTGGCTGGTGCAGACAAAGCGATATTCTTTTTCATCTATACTAACAAATTTTACTGCTAAAGGCCAAGCAGCTATATCGAATTCAGGACAATTTTTAAATTCAGTCCTATCATTGAGTTTATAGCAGTCAATAGTTACCTGCTTAACCCCAGTATCCTGAGTATAAATGTTGACCGTATAAGTACTCGCATCCCATTCTACCCTGGCCCCCATGGCCTCCGCCGCAAAACGTATAGGAAATGCGGTCCTGTCTCCCGTTATCACCGCCTGGGTGTCCATGGTCTTGTTCTGGCCGTTTACGGTATAAGTATTGCTGCCTATGGTGAATACGGCAGTAGTTCCGCCTTTGGTGATCGTGGCCTGCCGGGCCTGATCGTTCCAGTCCACATGACAGCCCATAGCCTCCATAGGCGAGCGGACAGGAACCATAGTGCGGTCGTTGGAATCAATATAGGGCAGCTGATCGGGAAACCCCACCAGCTTACCATCTACCTTAACACTGACATCCGGAGCCGCATAAGCCGGAGCAATCACATTGCCGCCGTTAAAACCAATCGCCAGCAGCAGGCCGACAACAGCTAAAACCATATAACGCCGCATACGCACATCCCCTTTCTTTTAACCCTCAGCTATATTTCTTTGAATCAACCGAACATTTATGTATAATAATAGATGAGAGGCTTCTGATGCAGCGATCAGAAACCCCTCGGCCAGTGGGGAGTTTACTACAACTCCTGGTGCGATCGTTAGTACAAAATAATTACGACTTAGCTAATACGTATGTATTAGCTTATTTTTTACGGTTGAGTCACCTTATTTTACTCCTAACCCGCAGGGATTTCCATATTTAACTATCGCCGCTCAATCCAAAAAAGCATCTCCCCGGCATACCCGGGCAGTAATAAACGCCATCTTCGCATCTCTTGTTTTCATCCGCTGCCTCCAGACTTTCCGGCTTTCAAACTCTGCCAGCAAACTATCCAGTTTCTCGTCGTTCAGCCCATTCAACCAGTCCCAAAGTGCCTCAAAACTGTCCCGCCCTTCTTCGAGCGCCTGCCACCGCACCTTTAAAACCTCCTGCATCCCCGTCCCTCCTCTTTTCTTAAATTAAGCTCGCCCCCCGCCGCTTGCCAGGCTACAATCATGCCTGCAGAGGCTCCGGGTCAAGGTTTGGGAGGGCCCCTTCGGGAGGGACCCAACCCGAAGGGCCTGACCTTGACTTGGAGAGGCGGGCATGATAGCATTCCCGTGCCGCCTGGCGGGTAAGCGAGCCGGCCTTGAATATCTTTACATTCTTAAAAACAGACATAAAAAAACACCCCGCAGGGTGCCAAGGAAATTTCGTTTTTTTACTTTGGAGTGGTTTCTGGATACTGGGAAGCTCACAATTCAGTATAAATAGTGGGTTATAACATAATGAGAAGTTCTAAAATCTGCCGTATGGTTGGATTATA
>ENA-UOOM01003111-UOOM01003111.1-fermentation-metagenome-genome-assembly--contig:-NODE-3111-length-12560-cov-4.487725_pt1 | contig 12560 bp, 15 predicted proteins | sample MGYA00245781_ERZ724031 | MGnify/ENA primary metagenome ERZ724031 (study PRJEB28704, sample SAMN03018317) | fermentation metagenome | biome: anthropogenic terrestrial biome; feature: soil; material... | reverse complement strand
TGGTAAATTCTGCCATACCGGCAAATGCACTGCGCAGTTTAGGATGGCTGCTTCTGCAGCAACTCGTCGTGGCTGCCGCGTTCGATTATCTCACCGTGTTCAAGCACAAGTATGGCGTCCGCGTTGCGCACTGTCGAAAGGCGGTGCGCTATGACAAAGACAGTCCTGCCTTTCATAAGGGCGTTCATGCCTTTTGCTATCAGCTTTTCGGTTCGTGTGTCTATGGAGCTTGTCGCTTCGTCGAGTATCATAACCGGAGGGTCGTTTACGTACGCGCGCGCTATCGCGAGCAGCTGGCGCTCGCCCTGCGAAAGGTTGGAGCCGTCGCCGGTTATAAACGTGCTGTAGCCGTCGGGCAGGCGCGAGACGAACGAGTCTGCGCTTGCCCTTTTGGCTGCGCTTATGCACTCGTCGTCTGTTGCGTCAAGTCGGCCGTAGCGTATGTTGTCCATTATCGTGCCTGTAAACAGATGCGTGTCCTGCAGCACCATGCCGAGCGAACTTCTCAGGCTGTCTTTTTTTATCTGCCGCACGTCGATGCCGTCGTAAGTTATTGTACCGGAATTTACATCGTAAAACCTGTTTATAAGGTTTGTGATCGTCGTTTTGCCGGCTCCGGTTGAACCTACGAAAGCTATGACCTGGCCCGGCTTTGCAAACAGTGATATATCCCGCAGCACTGGCTTTTCGGGTTCATAAGAAAAGCTGACGTGCTCGAAGCGGACGTCGCCTTTTAACGGCACTGAGCCGCCGTCGGGTTTCTGCCATGCCCACTCTTTCCCGCCGCCTGCCGTGCCGGTGCATTTCAGCGTAACTTCACCGCTGTCGGTTTCGGGTTCCTGGTCCATCATGCCGAAAATCCGTTCCGCGCCGGCCATGGCGGCGAGTACGTTGTTCATCTGGCTTGCTATTTGGTTTATAGGCATGCCCACCTGGCGTGAAAACTGGAGGAAAGCGCCGAGGGAGCCTATGTCGAACATACCGTGTATGGTAAGTATGCCGCCGAAAACGGCGGTGGCGGCATAGCTGACGTTGTTGAGGTTGCCCATGATGGGCATTATTATGCCAGCGAGGAAGTTGGCGTTTGCCGCGGTAGACCGGAACTCCTCGTTAAGCTTGTAAAAGCCCTTTTTAACAGCGCCCTCATGGTTAAAGACTTTTATTTCCTTGAGGCCGCTTATATTTTCCTCAATATAACCGTCAAGCTCTCCTATAACCGCCTGCTGCCTGCTGAAGTAAGCCTTGCTCTTTTCGCCTATTTTTTTGCTGAGGAAAATCATAAGCGCTATTACGGCGGCGGTTATGAGGAACATTACTGGGCTTAGGGTAATCATAAGCACTATACAGCCTATGAAAGTCAGCACGCTCGAAAAAAGCTGCGTTATGCTCTGCTCGAGCATAAGCTGCACGTTGTCGGCATCGTTTGTAAAACGGCTCATAAGCTCGCCGTGCGTGTGCGTGTCGAAGGTCTTGAGGCCGAGCTGCTGCATTTTATCAAACAGGTCTTTGCGTATCACGTTCAAAGTGCGCTGGGCGACGTTTATGGTAAAGCGCGTCTGTGCGTATGCGGCGGCGGTGCCGGCAAGGTATATTATCCCTAAAACAATGAGCGCGCCGGCGAGCCCCTTAAAGTTGCCTGGCAGGATGTAGTCGTTTATGAGCGGCTTTAGAAAATATGAACCCGCAAGCGAACTTGCGGTATTTATTACAAGTGATGCGATAACAATGAAAATTTGGAGCCTGCTGCTTTTAAGGTAGCCGAGAAGCCGCCTTACGGTGTGTTTAAGGTTCTTTGGCTTTTCGAAGCCTATCGGCCCGTGCTCCGGCCCGCGGCTTGGCCCGTGCCTGCGCACGGCGCTTTTTGTCTGCGGCATTCAGGACACCATCCCTTCGCTCTGAGAGTTGCAGATTTCACGGTAGATAGGATTTCCGCGCAGAAGTTCCTCATGCGTGCCTATGCCGTTTATCTTTCCGTCGTCGAGTACGATTATTTTGTCGGCATCCTTAACGGAACTTATCCTCTGCGCAATGATTATGACCGTTGTGTCTTTAAGGTTTTCCCTGAAAGAACGGCGTATTTTTGCTTCCGTAGCCGTGTCTACGGCGCTCGTGCTGTCGTCAAGTATCAGTATTTTTGGGTGTTTGAGCATGGCGCGCGCTATGCAGAGCCGCTGCTTCTGCCCGCCGGAAACGTTTACCCCTCCCTGGCCGAGTTCGGTTTCATAGCCGTGTGGGAACCCGGAGACAAACCCGTCAGCCTGGGCATCCGCCGCCGCCGCCCTTATGTCGCCGTCTGTTGCGCCGGCGTCGCCCCACATGAGGTTTTCACGTATGGTACCTGAGAACAGCACGTTTTTCTGCAGGACTATGCCTATGCCGTCACGCAGTTTTTTAAGGCTGTAGCTCCTCACGTCGGCGCCGTCGACGAGCACGCTGCCCTCGGCAGCGTCGTAAAGGCGCGGGATAAGGCTTACAAGCGTGGTTTTTCCTGAACCGGTGCCGCCGATGACGGCGACCACCTCGCCGGGGTTTGCGGTGAAGTTTATGTCCGACAGCACGTTTTCGCCTTTACTGCCTTTTTGCGAGTAGTAACGGAAGGAAACGTGGCGGAATTCTATTTTACCGTTTTTGACTTCGCGTTCGCAGCCGGGGCCCGCGTTGTCCTTTATATCCGGCGCGGTCTCTATAACTTCCAGCACCCTTGACGCGCACGCCTGGGCGCGTGCGAAAAGGATGAAAACCATGGTGAACATCATAGTACTCATCATTATCTGCATGAGGTAGCTTAAAAAGCTGAGAAGCTCGCCGCTGCCCATCGAACCCGTACCTACGAGGCCGCCGCCGAACCATATGACGGCAACCGTTGCAACGTTAAGTATAAGCAGCATGCAGGGCATGATAAGGCTTATCATGTCGCCGGCCTTTATGGAGTCGTGCGTCAGGGCATCGTTTACTTTTTTAAACTTTGACTTTTCGTACGACTCCCGCACAAAAGCTTTGACAACCCTTATGGCAGTGAGGTTTTCCCTCACTGCGCCGTTGACGCCGTCTATGCGCTTCTGCACGAGCGTAAAGAGCCGTTTTGCGGCGCGGGTTATAAAGAACGCGGCTGTGATAAGCAGCGGAACCGAGATAAAGATAATAACCGAAAGGCGCATGTTTATATACATTGCGAACCCCATGGCGCATATAAGCATAAGGGGGGCGCGCATAAGTATGCGCAGCATCATCATTACTGTTACCTGGAGCTGCGATATGTCGTTTGTCAGCCTTGTTACAAGCGAGGCGGTCGAAAATTTATCTATATTTGAAAAAGAAAATGACTGCACCCTGTCAAAAACCGCTTTACGCAGGTTTGCGGCGAAGCCCTGGCTTGCATCTGCCGAAAGCCGCATGTTGCCCATGCCGAAGGCTATGCCGGAGCACGCGAGGACAACCATAAGTATGCCCATGCGCGCGATGTAGCCCATGTCTTTTGAAGCTATGCCGACGTCTACTATTTTTGCCATAAGCATCGGCATCATAAGGTCTGACACGACCGTGCCTGTTACAAGAAAAAAGCATAGGAAAACATATTTCTTATACTTTCCCATGTATTGGAACATCTTTTTAAACATTCATCACTACTCCTTTTTAAGCCGCTGCGGAGGAGTTGCGCCGGCGGCTTCCAAATTAGCTATCATCCTCATATAATAGCCTTTTAAGTCTTCCTTTTCGCGCGCGGAAAATCCCCTGAAGGTTTGGGAATCCAGCGCGGTAAATATCTCTACGCATTCCTTAACGAGCGTTTCACCTTTTGGGGTAAGGGCAATAAGGTTTTTGCGCTGGTCGCTGGCGTCAGAGGTTTTGCACAGGAGGCCGGCCTTTTCCATACGCTTTATGGAGATGGCCGCGGTGGGCGCGCTTATGCCTATTATCCTTGCGAGTTCCTTCTGCGAAGCCACGCGGCCTTTTACTTCGTAGTAAAGGGTAAACAGTATGGGCGGGTGGCTTGCCGTTGCAAGCCCGTGCCGCTCAAACTCTTTGCGTATGAGGTTGTGCCGCATGCGGCTGAAGGCGGCCAAAAGCTGTTCTATCCCGTCTGGGCCGTATACCATGCGGACAGTCACACCCTTTATAAAAAATAGTTTTACGGCTAATTATTTACAGCTTGATTTATTATATTTTAAACAAAATATATTGTCAACGGTTAAAGTATGAATTTTGCTTTTGCCTTACAACTTTATCGTAATCGATAAAATTGTCGCGGCAGCGTAAGCACAAACTGTTTATTTGTCGCACGGCGCAAAATGGCGCGCGTAGGCAGACCGGCTTGCCGTTAAATATAAAACGCATATAAATTTGGCGTAAATGTGTAATTTGTCTATAAAAACGTCTGTAAATATGCTATAATAAACCAACAAGAACTTTAAGGGGCATTTTCGATGGGATACAGAGAAGAATTTGAAGAAATATACCAGTCTAACATAAAGCGGTCGGGTTCGCGCGAACTGCTTGAGTGGCTGCAGAAAACGGACTTTTTTACCGCGCCGGCCAGCACACGGTTCCACTGCGCGTGCCTTGGCGGTCTTGTGCGGCACAGCGTAAGCGTCTACAGGGTGATGCGCGAAAAGCACTTTGACCCTGAAGCCGACAGCGAGGAGAGCTTTGCCATATGCGCCCTGCTGCACGATATATGCAAAGCCGGTTTCTACAAACCCGGTACGAGAAATGTAAAGAACCCACAGACCGGCGTATGGGAGAAAAAGCCGTACTATACTATTGACGACAGTTACCCTTACGGCCACGGCGAAAAGTCGGTTTTCCTTGTAGAGCGGTTCATGCGCCTTAAAACGTCGGAGGCCATAGCCATACGCTGGCACATGGGCGGCTTTGACGAAACGGTAAAGGGCGGCGGCTACTCGATAAGCCAGGCTTTCGACAAATACCCTTTGGCGGTAAAACTGCACCTTTCGGACCTTGAGAGTACATACCTGCGTGAAAAAGGAACGTCCGACGTAGCGCGGAAAAACTGAAACGCTTTTTCAGCCTGAATATATGCGCCTCTGCGATGGAAGGGCTGCTTCCCGCGGGGGCGCGTCTTGTTATAATACAAAGCCTAAAGCCTTTTTATAAAATTACCAGTGACGTTTGTCCTGTCGTAAAAAATTATAAAAGAGTGTGGGTCAAGCTCGGTCACGATTTTTTTAAGGCGCTGCTCCTCGTATTTTGATATTACTGTCACAAGTACGTTGACGGGTTCCCCGGTGTACCCGCCGCAGCCGCTTAGTATGGTCACCCCGCGCTCAAGCTCAGTCATTATTGCCTGTGCGGCGGCGCCGCTTTTAGTTATTACCACGGCAGATATTTTTATGTTTTGGTAGTGAAGCTTGTCAATGGTAAAGCTGCCTATTATATTGAATATTATAGAATAAATGGCTACGGTGTAGTCAAACTCAAAAGCGCAGATACCGAAAACGAAAACATTGAATATAACAGATATTTTCCCGACGCTTGCGTTCGGGTCTTTTTTTACCATAAGCATGCCGAGTATGTCGGTGCCGCCTCCGGAGCCGCCGGCGCGCAGTGTAAGCCCCGTGCCGAAGCCTTCGATGAAGCCGCCTATGATGCATGCTGTCAGCCTGTCGCTTATGACAGGCCCCGAACTGATTTTAAGGACTGAAAGGAAAAAAGAGGATGCCGTGCTTGAAACAAGCGTCCTGACAAAAAAGCGTTTTCCGAGCCGTTTAAATGCAAGGTACAGGAGCGGGACGTTGAGCATGAAGGTAATAAGGCCGGCCATGTCGAACATAGACGGAAAAGAAAGGTGCAGGTAATTTGTAAGGAATGTCCTTATTATCTGAGCTATGCCGACTATGCCGCCGCTGTAAAGGCCAAGCGGCACTATAAGTAAGTTTAGTGCCGCGGAGTATATGAAAGTGCCCGCGATAATAAAAAAATAATCTTTAAAAAACTGGCGCATGCCTGCGGACAACTGCTTCGCCCCCCTAATAAGCTTTATCTTTATATTATATATACTTATTATACACTACGCGGCCTGCATAACAATAATAATGTTATGCAGTAAACAGAATTTTATTTTAATTACACAAATTAAGGGATATATGTATATATTAAACTTTCATCTTACTAAAGCCTCGTAAAGTAGTACCGCATGACTTTTTTTATGCGCGCGCGCGCTTTTTTAAGGTGGCGCGAAACCGTAGACGGCGCGACGCCAAGTTCGGCGGCTATATCCGTTACGCTTTTGCCGCCGACGTACATGAGCCTTACGCACTGCAGCTGCCTTGCCGTAAGTTCACCTTTGGCAGCGCGTTCGGCGGCGTGTATCATGCGCGCGTGTTCCCCTCCGTCGTCAAGGCCGCCATGCGGCGCCTGAAACCCGACCTTGTCCCCTAAAAGTTCAAGGCTGAGCAGCTTCGTTTTCGGCAAAGCTTCCACCCCTTTTTTTAAGGCTGTTACCGATATGCGTACATTCGAGGTACATTTGCTCAAGCATGGCAGCGCGCCTGTAAAGCGCCGCCGCTTCATTGCCGGAGGCATGCTTTAATTCTTCTTTTACAGGCAGCATGTGGGCCTTTATGTTGAGCGCTTCGCTGAGGTACTCCTGTCCCCATTTTACGAAATCCAAAAAAAGCATCCCTTTCTGTACACGCAATGTGTAGTTAACTGCGAAAAAATTGCGGCCGTGAAATTCCGCACGCCCAATTTTTATAGTATCACCGTAAAAGCGATATTTCAATGTTTTAGCGGAAGATTCACGCGACCGGAAGAGCTGTGGGACAAATTTTGTACTCCCGTGCAGGCGGCGCTGTTTAAATATTGTAATTACACAAAACGTGTGATATAATTATGTGCGTATTTGGAAAAGATACGGATTGTGAAGTTTGTTTTTAAATGAAGGGAATGTGCCGCATGTTTGCAGAAAAACTGCGGCAGCTCCGCCTGGAGCACGGCATAACGCAGGCGGAGCTTGCCGAAAAGCTTGGGGTATCGCCTTCGGCGGTAGGCATGTATGAACAGGGACGGCGCCGGCCGGACGTAAAGACGGTAGCGGCGGCGGCAAAGATACTTGGGTGCAGTACGGACGAACTGCTCGGGATAGAGCAAACAAGCGACGTGAACGAAGCGATAGACGGCTTCGCGCGTACGCTGGAGCGGCAGCCGGGGCTTATGTTTAACGGGGAGCCTTTGAGCGACTCGGACCGTGAAAACCTTATTAACGCCATACGTGTAGCCGCGGCCATAACGGCCGGCAGGCAGTAGGGGGCGCTCGTGCAATGAAGGACGACATAGCTTATACGGCAGGCGAGTTAGTTAAAAAATACGGTACTTCTTCACCGTTTTCTTTGTGTGACTGCATGGATATCCCTATCGTGCGAATGGATATACCGGATTGCACGAAAGGCTTTTGCTTTAAAAACGCATGCGGCGGCCATGTCATAGTGCTTTCCGACAGGCTTTCGCGCCGCGAAAGCGGCTATTGCTGCGCGCACGAGCTTGGGCATGTGCTTCTGCACCCGAAAATGAACGCCAGGGTTATAAAGGACCTTACGTTCATGTACCTGCCTAAGTATGAAAAGGAGGCCGACTTTTTTGCGGCCTGCCTTTTTATAGACCCTAACCTTGAGGAATGGAACGAAACGTATGACCCGCTGACATTCCAGCAGATAGCTTCGCTTTCAGGGCTGCCGGAAAAAATCGTGGAGCTGCGTTTTGAACGCTGACCTGCTTTAAGTTAAAGGGAAAAGCGCTTGTTACTTTTGTTACTTATTTATTATATTGATATCGGGGGAAGGAAAAATGAAGCGTAAGGCTGCAGTGCTGCTTTTGTCAGTGCTGCTTTTGTCGTTTACCGGATGCCGTTCGCACAAGGCCGGCGCGCATGACAGCCTGCAGGGGCTGTGGCGCGACTCGTACGGCTTTACGGAGTATAAGTTCGAGCCGGGCGGAAAAGCAAAAGTCAAGGTGCTCAACCTCGGCTCTTTTAAAGGCACGTATAAGGTAAAAAACGATAAAATAACGATAGAGTACCGCGTCGTTATAAAAGACGTGGATGAGACCTACAAATATAAAATCGACGGCGACACCATGTACCTCGACGACAGAAAATTCACAAGGAAAAAGTAGCATGGCACTGCGCGTTTAAATGGGGGAGTGTACTTTGGAATATAAAAATAAAAAATACCGTTTCGGAGTAAATATGGCGGACTTTTGCAGGAAGCATGAAGCATATATTGAAAGTGAGGCCGGATCCGGAAAAGATGCTGGCAAATTGCTTTCATACCATATGGCTAAGCTCTCCTGGCTGCAGCATGAGAGGCTTGTACATCTTATTGTAACAATGTTTACAGCGCTTTTCCTTACCGCGTTCCTTATACTGCTGCATTTTATGCCGGGTCTGCCGGCCGCGCTGGCCGTGATAATACTGACCGTCCTGCTTGTGTTTTACTTTATTCATTATTTCAGACTTGAAAACACGGTCCAGCGCTGGTACATAATAGCTGGGGAACTGTACGAAAAGAGCGGCGCCGGACGCGGCTGACGCCGCGTGAGTCCACAGCGTTTCGGCAGTTTCAGCCTGCGGCTTTGCAGCCGGGATATAGTCAAACGGCCTTTCGCAAGCATATCCTGTTAATAAACAGAGAGGTGACTGCTATGGGCAAATATTTTGCCGTGGGCTCGATAACGAACGCGCTCAAAGGACGTGACATTTTATCCGGCAAAGGTATACATTCATATATAGAAAGGACACCGCAGGGCATGCCGGGAGGCGGATGCGGTTACAGCATATATGTCCCCGGGGATTTCCAGACAGCCGAAAAAGTACTGGACTCGGCCGGCCTTACAGGCGGGCGGAAGGAAGGTAACCGCAGATGATTTACCTTGACAACGCCGCCACGACTTACCCGAAGCCGCGGCCTGTCATAGATGCCGTGACACGCGCTTTGCGCGTGTACGGCGCCAACCCGGGCAGGTCGGGTTACAGCATGTCTATCGCCACTTCGGAGGAGGTTTACCGCTGCCGCACGGCAGCGGCCGGCTTTTTTAACGCGCCGGGTCCGGAGTGCGTCGCTTTTACGGTTAACTGCACAAACGCCGTGAATTATGTCCTTAAAGGGCTGCTTAAACCCGGCGACCATGCGGTGGTGTCGTCTCTGGAGCATAACGCCGTCATGCGCCCGCTTGACGCATTGCGTGAAAAGGGGGTCACATTCACTAAGGCGGAAGTTTTCCGGGGGGACAATGACTCGACCGTGGACTCGTTCCGCAAGGCGATAAACGGCAGGACGAAACTTATAATATGCACACATGCCTCTAACGTGTGGGGCATACGCCTGCCGGTTGAAAGGATAGCCGCGCTCGCGCATGAGTACGGCATCCGCATGGCAGTGGACTGCGCGCAGTCCGCGGGGGTGCTTCCGATAGATATAAACGGCAGCGGGATAGACTACCTGTGCGCCGCTGGGCACAAGGGCCTTTACGGGCCCATGGGAACGGGCATGCTCATAGCCCCCGACGGAGGGAGCCTTGCAACTGTAATAGAGGGCGGCACGGGCACGCAGTCGGCTTTAAGCAGCCAGCCTGTGACTATGCCTGACCGCATGGAAAGCGGCACACAGAACGTGCCGGGCATAGCGGGGCTGCGCGCGGGAATAGAATTTGTCAAAGCGCGCGGCATAAAAAACATAAACAGGCACGAGATGGAAATAATCCGTTATATGTATGATGAAATGAGTAAAATGAAATATATCCGCCTTTACACGCGTCAACCGCAGCCGGAGTATTACGTGCCTGTTTTGTCGTTCAATGTCGGCAGTATTCCAAGCGAAACAGCGGGCAGGCTGTTTGCCGAAAAAGGCATAGCTGTGAGGGCCGGGCTGCACTGCGCGCCGGAAGCGCACAGGTTTATGGGTACGCAGGAAAACGGGGCGGTGCGCGTCGCCCCGTCGGTTTTTACCGGTATAGGCGAAGCAAAGCAGTTCCTGTTCGCTTTGGGAAGAATAGCGAGGGATAATCATTAAATTTTTATAAATTATAATAATTATAGATTGAATATCGCCGCACTTATGGTAAAATAAAATTAAATATACACGGCGGAACGTACGCCTCCGGACTGCTGCCGGAAGCGGCGGGACAAAAAGTCCGTTAAACGGGCGGCGGGATTTTCACTGCTGAGCAGTAACCGCCGGCCGCACCGGATTTTTTTGCTGCCCCGGAAGGAAGGTAAAAATCATGGACTTTATAATCACGGTGTGGAATTCCATGAAACAGATAATTGAACAGTTCCGCTTTGTGGATGCCATTGACATCGCGCTTGTGGCTTTTATTATTTACAGCGGTATAAAGCTTGTGCGTGAAACACGCGCCGGCCAGCTTATAAAAGGCTTCCTGATACTTTTAGTGTTCTGGGGCATTTCGTATTTCCTTCAGCTCCATATGATGAGGACTATATTAAGCTATTTTTTCCAGTTTACGCTTGTAGCCCTGCTGATAGTTTTTCAGCCGGAGATACGCAGGGCCCTTGAGCAGATAGGGAGGAGCGACATAAGCGGATCTACACACAAGCTTTTTGAGTTTTCATCCGACGAGGAGGAAAAAATACTCAGAAGGAACCGCAAAGCCGTAAACGCGGTAGTGGATGCCGCGGCGGTCATGTCAAAGCAGAAAACCGGCGCCCTCATGGTCTTTGAGATGAGGACAAAACTCGGCGATATCATAGACACAGGCACAGTGATAAACGCCATGCCCTCCCCGCAGATAATAGGCAATATTTTTTTCAACAAGGCTCCACTCCACGACGGAGCCATGATAATACGCGACGGCATGATATACGCGGCGGGGTGCATACTGCCGCTGACAAAGGACGAGAACGTAAGCCTTGAACTTGGGACAAGGCACAGGGCCGCTATAGGCATGAGCGAAAATTCGGATGCCGTGGTAGTCGTTGTGTCTGAGGAAACAGGCCAGATATCTGTAGTCGTTAACGGCATAATAACGCGCAACTACACGCGTGAAACACTCAGGAGCGAGCTTGAGAACCTTGTACTCGAAATAAACGCCGAAACTAAAAAGCGCCAAAGGATTATCCCCTCTATAATGTCAAGGGGGAAAAAGAAATGAATATGAAAAGATTTTCAGTAGGAAAACTGTTTTACAATAATAAATTTGCGCTGGTCTTTTCAATCCTCGCGGCCGTAGTGCTGTGGGTAATAACCGTTTTAACCGACACGGAGTCTTACCCGCATGCCATAACGAACGTGCCGGTGAACATAACACTTTCAGATTCCGCACAGAAAAACGGGCTTAAGGTGTTCAGCCCCGTAAATACGACGGCAACTGTTTATGTAAAAGGGAACAGCATAGTGGTAAACCAGCTCAAATCCTCAGACCTGCAGGTTAACGCGCCCATGGCTTCGAGGATATCCGAGCCGGGGACGTACACGTTTACCCTTTCGGCCGTAAAAGAGGGGAGCCTTACGGACTATGATGTTACGGCTGTTTCACCGGAGCAGGCCATAATAACGGTCGATAAATATAAGGAAAAAACATTTAACATTGAAAGCCATATAACTTATAAAGATGGATATACCGCGGACCCGTCGTACTTTGTAAGCGCACCGGCGCTCAGTACGGAAACCGTTACGGTTTCCGGCCCTGAAAAGCAGGTCTCGCAGGTGAACAAGGTCGCTTTCAGTTACGAAATAACCGACACGCTCACGGAGTCGAAAAATTTTACGGCTAAGCTTGTTATATATGATGCCAATAACAACGTAATAAGCGGCAACGGCATAACCATGGATACGGATAAAGTCGAAGTTACAATACCCGTAATGCCGCGTAAGATACTTCCGGTTAAGGCCGTTTTTACAAACAAGCCTTCCGGAGTTAACTTTACGTCGCTTGACATGCAGATATCGCCAGCAAGCATAGAAGTGGCCGGCCCCGCCGACGTTTTATCCGGCCTTACAGGCGTTGAACTTGAACCGATAGACTTTTCAAATATAAGCCCTTCCCACAGCACGTTTACGGCTGACGTCAACCTGCCGTCAACATGCAACAACCTAAGCAGCATACCTACGGCAACCGTGAAACTTGACCTTGACGGATATACGGCGCGCACCATTGCCGTTACGGACTTTAACGTTAAAAATCTCGGAACGGGTAAAACCGCTACCGTGTATACAAAAAAACTTTTGGTCACGATAGTTGGGCCGCGGGATGACGTGGAGAAGCTGACGTCCGGCAATATAGTTGGGCAAATAGACATGTCGGACAAGACAGACGTAACAGGCCTGACGGAAGTGCCGGTAACGTTCAGCGTCAGCGGCAACACATGCTGGGCATACGGCAGTTATATGGCAAATATAGATGTAAAATAACCCCCTGAGGCCAGGTAACAATCAAAAAAACGCCTCGTAAGGCAGTATATGGAAAATAGTTAATAAACTTACAAAAGGTTAAAAAGGGAGGGCATATATATTTACGGAAGAGCAAAAAGGGGAAGAAATCGCAAAAAAAGCTTAAAAAAGCGAAAAAAGGGTTGACAATGGGGTGAA
>ENA-UOOM01003110-UOOM01003110.1-fermentation-metagenome-genome-assembly--contig:-NODE-3110-length-12562-cov-19.420325_pt1 | contig 12562 bp, 11 predicted proteins | sample MGYA00245781_ERZ724031 | MGnify/ENA primary metagenome ERZ724031 (study PRJEB28704, sample SAMN03018317) | fermentation metagenome | biome: anthropogenic terrestrial biome; feature: soil... | reverse complement strand
CCCCGGTAATGCAACCGGGGTATGAGTTTTTGTGAAGTGATTTTTTATTTTTTAGCAGGTTTTATTACCAGCTTTTCTTCATTTTCAGACAATACTTTCTTTAAATCGGATTGAAGCTTCTTAATTTCCCGTTCTTGATTGTGTATGGTAGTGAGTAGAGAGTTTAATTCTTCATTATCAACCGAATCGGGGAACTGGGCTTTAACACGATCGATGAAATCGCTCAGTACGTTCATGTAATTATTAAAAGCATCGTAAGGTGATTGGTACGGACTGAATTTGCTGTGCATCGACCCGTCGTAAAAATGCTTGGTGGACATGTAATAGAAATGGTCACTAGCTTGCAGGTACTGCCAATCTTTCTTCAATCGCCGGTCGTTAGTTAACCTTACTCTTTCGCTTATTTCGTAGAGAGCATTAAAAGCACTTTTTTGGAGCTTATTCCCTAACCATCTGCTTAGATCACGTTCTTCATCCGACCAAGAAATTGCCATCGGAACAGATACTGTACCGATGGGTTTATGAGTATCCATAATCTGGCTGGGCGTGGAAAACTCTATACCCTTATCGAAAGCAAATTTTGGGAGCGCTTTCATAAACTCAAATATTCCTGAATGCGATGGTTGAAGGTTACCGAATGTTTCGTAGTTCATGAAAATATTGAAAACCTCTTCCTGCTGCGAAGTGGCAGCAATCCACGATATGTATTTTTCGGCCGTAAGTGGATATTCTTTCCACGTGTAATCCGAGAAACGCAAAGAAATATCGTCGCTAAACTGTGAGTTGCGAAGTAGCAATTTCACGTTTGGCTGTTTTTCGGATTTATATACATAATTCGGGCTTCGCCACGATAGGATGAGTTTTGCTCCTTCCGAAATCATTTTGGTGTAGCCCATATTATATGCCATATCAGCAATGTCATCCGAAAAAATCATTTCGGTATTTCGCAAAACCTTTGGTTCCTGATCAAAAAGTAATTTTATCTTCTGCGTTTGTTGCTCTACCTGATTCTTGAATTCTATTGGATCGATCATGCTCGATAATGAATGTGCGTATGTTTCGGCTAAAAACTCAACAGCGCCCGTCCGGCTCAACTCCTTAAGTCCGTCAATTACTTCGGGCGCGTAAACTTCCATCTGGTCGAGTGCTACTCCCGATACCGAAATGGCAAATTTGAATTTTCCTTTGTAGGTATTGATCAGATCGAGTAACATGCGGTTTGCGGGAATGAACGATCGGGCAGCAATCTGCTGCATGATGTCTTCGTTTGAATAATCGTCGTAGTAATAATGATCCCTGCCGATATTGAAAAAACGATATCTTTTTAACCGGTATGGCTGATGAATTTGAAAATAAAAGCAAATTGTTTTCATATAGTAGTGTTATTTATTTTATTTCGTATGACAGATTCTGATGTAAGCTTCCTGTATGCTTTTCTGACGTAATGAACAAGTAAAAATCCTCCGATTACAATGACAGTTCTATAGGGTATAAAAGGGTTGTTGGGTAAGATATTCGTTAAAGAAATGACTATTAGCGCAAAATAGGCGATAACAATAATTACCAATAATATTATCAATAACTTTTTCGATGTCATTTTATATATGTTTTAGACGTTTAGACCACTTTGCTGACAGATTTCAGATCGCTTCGCTTTTAGATATTAATTGTCTGATGTCTTTGTTCTTTTTAAATTTATATTCGCCCAGTCTCCTTTTCGCCATTTCTCCCGGTCGCTCTTTTCTAATGCACCAAATTATCGTAAATCGCGCGTACTTTCTTGCCGGCATCTTCCCAAAGAATGTTGTCAACTTCACGCTTTCCTTCTTCTTTCAGAAATTCGGCCATTCCGGGATATGTGCAAATCGAGTACATTGCATCTGCCATAGCATCAACGTCCCAATAATCGGTTTTGATGACGTTATCTAATATCTCGGCACAACCTGACTGATAAGATATAATGCTCGGCACGTTGCATTGCATAGCTTCAAGTGGCGAAATACCGAAAGGTTCGGATACCGAAGGCATAACATACACATCACTCGATTTCAGCATCTCGTAAACTTGCTCTCCCCGAAGGAATCCTGTGAAGTGAAATCTGTCTGCGATACCTCTGTCGGCAACGAGACGTATCATTTGGTTCATCATATCGCCACTACCGGCCATCACGAACCGGATATGTTTACTCTTCTTTAATACTTGCGTTGCTGCATCTACAAAAAACTCGGGACCTTTTTGCATTGTGATCCTTCCAAGAAAAGTAATCACCTTTTCTTTTACCCCCGATATGCGGTCTATGGCCTCTATTTCAGGACTTAAAGGTTCTACGGCATTGTGAACAGTAGATACCTTCCACTCGGGTTGATGGTAGTTTTCAATTACGGTTTTGCGGGTAAGGTTGCTCACGCAAATAATATGGTCACAATGATCCATCCCGTTTTTTTCGATTCCGTAAACTGTTGGGTTCGGTTTCCCGCGGCTGCGGTCGAATTCTGTAGCATGCACGTGAATAACCAGTGGTTTTCCGCTTATACTTTTGGCGTGCAGGCCCGAAGAGTAGGTGAGCCAGTCGTGAGCGTGAATAATATCATAATCGTATGTCCTGGCGATAACGCCGGTAACGATGGAGTAATTGTTGGTTTCTTCCAGAATATTGTTCGGATATCTGCCTGAGAACTCTAAACAACCCAGGTCATTGGTATTCATGTAGTTGAAGTCGGCATAAATATTGTCACGCAGCCAGAAATATTCTTCCGGATTCATGAATTTTTCCAACCTTGCCTTGGCTGTTTCCCAATTTACATCGCGCCAGACAATGGGAGTATTGTTACAGCCAATTATTTTCAGAAAACTCTGGTCTTCATCACCCCATGGTTTAGGAATTACAAACAGGATTTCCATATCTTCCTGTTTAGCCATACCCTTGGTTAGGCCATAACTTGCGGTTCCAAGTCCGCCCAATATGTGAGGCGGAAATTCCCACCCTAACATCAGTGCTTTCATTTGTTTATGTTTTTAGATCCAAGAACCAAGACATTAGAACCAAGACTTTTGCGTTGAAATGTTCATTGTCGCGTCTGGCGCGTTGAACGGGAGCCTGCGTTTCTATTTATTTGTTTTGGTCATGGGAGTTTCATCTGTTTATAATTTATGGCTTTAGCCGTTGGTTTATTGCTTTTTGCTTTACGTTGAATAGGTTTAATGAGCCACGTAGAGCCCAATCTTTTTTAAATAGTTCATATTAAATTACTTCACTTTTCTGCTAAAAGCCAATGGCTAACAGCTATTTATTTAGCCGAATGATTTTATAAGTTTTTTTGCACGCAATGTCTCAGCTACACTCATAGCGAAAGAATATCCACCGTGGGCGTAGAAAGGTGGGTTGGAATCGTAAAACTCAGACAGAGTTCCGATGCAATCGTTTTGCATCTGGTCTTCCAACTCAATCATTAACCGGTCTGCCAATGAAAGACCGCTCATACCGAAAACTTTCAGATAAGCTTCAATGTAAGCACCTACGAGCCATGGAAAGGCGCATCCATTGAAATAGGCATATTCTTTTTCATCGGTTGTTCCCATATAACGTGGACGATAATTATAACCTTTAGGACTTAAAGAGCGTACACCTACAGGAGTGATTAATTCTTTGGTAACGAAATCGACAACTGATTTTTTCTGACGCCTGTCCAATGGCGAATAATCCATGGAAACGGCAAAAATCATGTTTGGTCGAACATTCCGATCGGCATATGTACCGTCTACATAATCATACAAATAACCGGCATCGTTTAGAAATGTTTCCACAAATGATTGCTGTACTTTCAGTGCTTTCTTTTCAAAAGTTGCTACCAGTTTTTCTTTATTCACTGCTGTGGCTACCTCCTCTGCAAACTTCAGTGTGTTGTGCCATAACGCATTAAATTCAACCAGATATCCCGATCGTGGAGTTACCGGTTTTCCTTCGTGTAGAGCGTTCATCCAACTGACTGCGACATCGTGGCCGAACGTCGCAACTAAACCGTTCTCTTTGTCAACAGCTAAATTGGAGTGTTTGTTCGACAAAATAAAATCGATAACCGAAAAGAGAAAATCGACATATTTTTCTTTAAAAATCTGCTTGTTCTCTTTCCAATATTGCTGTAATGACCAGATTACCCACAACAAAACATCGGGATCGTCTATTTGTTTTATAATGTTTTTACCGGGTTTATCATCCATGAAATCCAGAATGTGGGGTATGGCAGAATCCATGATTTTGAGAAAATCGTCTGGCCTGCCAACAGACAAAGTACAGCCGGGCAACGACACAAACTGGTCACGGGCGCGGACCTTAAACCACGGATAACCGGCCAGCAGATATGTCTCATCTGTTTTTGGAATATAATAAAACTGATGGCTTGAATTTTTCAGACAGTTGTAGAAACTGGATCTTGGTGTTCGTTTTTGGATTTCGAAATTAAATTCTTCAGCAAGAGTTGAAGTATCTACTAAAATATCTCCTGCCGAAAAGATAATCTCTTCACCTTTTGTTATGGGTAGCTCGAAATATCCCGGAACATAGAGGTCTTCTTTAAATGTATCTCCGTTTTGCATATCCTGAATATACTCCACACCCTGATTCCAATAGGGTTGATACATGAAATCGACTTTCTTGTTGAATTGCATGAAGAATTCCGGATATCCGTAATACATACTTGTGCTGATTCCGTTCTCTACACCACGATACGAGCGATCTACCTGGTCGTTTTCCTTGGTTAACTGAGAAATATTCCTAAAGGCCATATAGGGTTTAAACCGGATAGTAGTTGGAGAATGAGCATCCAGCAACTTGTAGCGTATCATCAGCCGGTTTTCTTTCGAAGAAAACATAATTTCCTTGGAGAGAATAACGCCACCCACACGGTAAATGGTCTTAGGTACACTGTCGCTGTTGAATTCCCGAATGTATTTATGTCCTTTTGGGCTGTAGTTGTCGTCGTTGTATTTATGAATTCCTAAATTAAATTCTGCTCCGTGCTGAATGACAGTTTCATCGATTGAGGAAAGGATCAGGTGATTATCGTCGTCCAGAAATGGAACCGGCATCACCAAAAGCCCTTGGTATTTAGACGTATTGCAACCTGAAATCGATGTGTTTTGATAAGCTCCTTTTCTGTTGGTCCTCAGTACGTTGCGATACAGGGAGTACTCCAGGTTAATCATCAGGTCCTTATCGAATTTTAGATAGCTCATAATAAGTAGGAATTAGAAATGTACCAAATTTGAATTGATGTTCGAAAGATAGTTAATTGTAGTTAATCTAGCAAATAATAAACTCTTTTTGTTTTTAAAAAGTTAATCAGATTTTGACGTGAAATGGTTCTTTTTAGTTAGTTTTGCAACATATGGATGGGGCAATGCAAAAGACCGAACGGTTGCAGAAAAAAAGAATTTGGCTGTCAACGATTCCCGCGTTGGTGATGTGTGTGATGGTTTGGATGGCTTTTTTAATCGATTATACCCATATTTTTCAATTTAACTTTTCTGTTTTAGGCATTTACCCACGACAGATAAATGGTTTACCGGGTATTATTTTTTCGCCTTTAATTCACGGATCTTTTTCACACCTTATATCCAATACTGTCCCGTTATTGGTGTTGTTTTCTTTATTGTTTTATTTTTATAATCAGATAGCTTTTAAATCGCTTGTATACCTTTGGTTGTTGAGTGGCTTTTTAACATGGTTAATTGGACGAAATTCATATCACGTAGGCGCAAGTGGATTAGTTTTTGCTTTGGTTTTCTTTCTTTTTTTCAGTGGTTTGCTCAGAAAATATATTCCACTTGTAGCGGTTTCAATGGTTGTGGCTTTTGTTTATGGAAGTACCGTGTGGAGCATTTTCCCGATAACCGAATATATTGACGTAAATCTTTCATGGGAAGGTCATCTGTCCGGTGCAGTTGCCGGATTCATCGTTGCCTTAATATTCAGAAATCAAGGTCCGCAAAAACCTGAAACTTTTTGGAATGATGAGGAAGTTAACGTTGATAGATTGGAGGATGAGGTGAATGGGCGGGATCGTGAGGAGGTTGAATGAAATTTCTTCAGGTATATTAATACGAAAAGAGAATGAGATCAGGTTTCATTCTCATTATTATTGTAGGCAAAGTACTAATTCAGAATAAATTATAGAGTAACCACAATAAAACAAGCTCTTAACCCCATGTTTTTCCTGTCAGCTTTTGGGTATTTTCCCGAAAATCCCAGATAGGCATATTATAAATTAAAATATAGTTGCCAGTAAATAATCTATACAATAAACATGATCTTCTGTTATTTGGGGATGTGTATCATTAAATTCTCCAAAGAATCTGCGATATTCTGATAAGGATATTTGTGAACTAAAAAATAGTGTTCCTTATTTGTGTTTGCATCCCACGAATTATAACCGGAAGAACTTACAATAATTTTTCCCGGTCCACACACGTAGAAATATCTTTCAGGGTCTCTGATTGCAGTAAGAACGGCAGTTTGATCCCATGACATTCTGTTTTTGACAGGTTTATTCTCGTAGGTAGCTAAATTATACTTGTAAGCCCATGATACGGGACTATCGACCGAATCTGTTTGAGATACTTTTGCTCCGGTTAAAATGGGCCAGCCAATTTCAAAACCACTTAATAAAATTGGAGTTGGCCAGTGTTCAAATGCGTAGGATGATGATGCGGCGTCTATACGTATATTAAATTCACTTCCTTCCGGAAAATGACCTGCCATAGCCACCCATTTTTTTACTTTTTGTTGCACCAATTCTGCACCGGATAGAGATGAATAATCGTCACTTCCCGTTTTAAGCAGGTTTGCCAGGTTTGTAGTAAACCCAACGGTTACGATGGTTACACTTTTGTCCGGTTGCGAAGCAAGAACTTTTCTGTAAATATCGCTAGCTTTCGGATAATCGGTTTTTGACTTTAAATCGGGTGCAAATCTCACCAGCAACGAGTCGTTCCAATTATTATGAGCGGTAAAATTTGCTTCGATATTATCAGGAACCCCAATCGGGATATTTTCTTTACCATAATAACGGTTGAATAGTTCAATTGTGGGTGCTATGCTTTGATGACTGTCACTGGAAAGCGTTGCCAGGATTTCGCACTCACCCAAATCGGCTAAAGCATGCAGAACTGCTATTGCGCCCACATCATCGTAATCGGGCCCCATATCGGTATCAAAAATTATTTTTTCTATTCCGGAAGCAGATTTTTTCTCTGAATTGGAATTACAGGAAAATAACATCAACGATAATGCCAGTAATAAATAAACGAACTTTGTTCTCATATATTTAAGATTTAAAATTGTGTTCTTAGTATAAATAAGAGTGAGGTTATTTCAAAAAATTAAGCACCTCTTCTCTAGTGGGAATGGAGGCTTGGGCCCCAAATCGGGTTACAGAAATAGCAGCTGCCGTATTAGCAAATGAAACTGCATCTTCTAATTTGCTACGCTCACTAATCATTACGGTCAATGCACCACAAAAAGTGTCTCCGGCTCCTGTCGTGTCAACTGCATTTACTTTAGGAGCACTTACCAAACCGGTGTATTCCTCGCTGAAAATAAATGCTCCTGTTGATCCCATCGTGATAATTACAATTTTTACACCTTATTTTGCCAAAACCGATGCTGCTTTCATAGCTGACGCTTCGTTCTTTACACTGATTCCTGTCAGCTTTTCAACTTCACTTTCATTTGGAATAATTATCGATATATTTTTATATAACCTGTCTGGTAAGACTGCTGCCGGAGCTGGATTTAGTATGATAGTTTTATTTAATTCCGAAGCATATTCCGTAATGAAATTTACGGTTTCAAGAGGTATTTCAAGTTGTAGTAGAATTACATCACTGGACTCTATGACATTAGAGATTTTTATGATGTCAGAAGGAGAAAGAGTATTGTTAGAGCTGTCTGCAACAATAATTGAATTTTCTCCCGAGTTATTGACCGTTATGACGGCAATTCCGCTGTGTTTCTTCGGATCGGTCTTAACATAGTCAACATTTACTCCTTCATTTTTCAGGTAATCCATAGCTCTTTGTCCGAACAGATCTTTTCCGACTTTTCCAAAAAACGAGACGTTACCTCCTAATCTCTTTGCAGCAAGTGCCTGATTAGCTCCCTTACCACCCATACTCATAAAAAAATCACCTCCCAAAATCGTTTCTCCCGGCAAAGGAAATCTGTCTGTCTTGATAACCATATCGGTGTTAGAACTCCCGATTACTAAGATTTTTTTATTTATTATCATGTTTTATTGAATCAGTTACTGGGCTAAAATATTTTATTCTTGATGTTTCTGCTTTCAGCGACTTTTTGATGGTATATTAGTTAATACAAAAATATATGAAAAAGCGAATCTCGTAATTAGAGGATAAAGATATGAAAAAAAGAAAAATAGACACTTTTGTATGTTGATTTATTGGTGATTAAAATTTATGTTTTGTGGTTTATGCTTAGATTGTCGCACGATATTATAAAAATATAAATTTCAGTAATCTATATTTGAAGGGATGTGTTTGATGACTTCAAATAGAACTTAGATTAATAATTCACAGAATACTGCGTTCAAAAAACCGTTTTTTTTACTACTTTTGTCATTGAAAAAATAATAAAAAATGGAAAAAATTAGAGCTGCCGTTATTGGTTATGGGAACATCGGAAAATATGTGATTGAGTCGTTGATCGATGCTCCGGATTTTGAAATAGTGGGAATTGTGCGTCGCGATGCAACAAATATTCCCGCAGAACTGAAAGAATATGAGGTTGTAAACTCTATATCGCAACTCAAAAACGTGGATGTTGCGCTGCTTTGCACTCCTACGCGAAGTGTGGAAAAATTTGCCAAAGAGTGTTTGGCGTTAGGAATTAATACAGTGGATAGCTACGATATTCACGGTGGAATTATTGACTTGCGCAAGTCGTTGGGCGAAGCCGCCAAACTTTACAGTGCTGTTTCCATTATCTCTGCCGGGTGGGATCCGGGTAGCGATTCCATCATACGCACATTGATGGAGGCTATGGCTCCAAAAGGGATAACATATACCAACTTTGGTCCTGGAATGAGTATGGGACATACGGTTGCCGTTAAGGCGATTGACGGTGTGAGAGCTGCGCTTTCAATGACTATTCCCACCGGAACGGGTGTTCATCGCCGGATGGTTTATATAGAGCTCAAAGACGGTTACAATTTCAATCAGGTTGCAGACGCAATAAAGACCGATGATTATTTTGCTCACGATGAAACACATGTTTTTCAGGTAGAAAATGTTGAAGCGTTGAAAGATATGGGGCACGGTGTTCTAATGGAACGCAAAGGTGTATCGGGAAGCACACAAAATCAGCTTTTCAAGTTCGATATGCGAATTAACAACCCTGCGCTAACGGCACAGGTAATGGTTGGATGCGCTAGAGCTGCTTTGAAACAAAAACCGGGTGCTTATACGTTAATAGAAATACCGGTTGTTGATCTTCTTCAGGGCGATAGAGAAAAATGGATTAAAAAGTTAGTTTAAAGTCTAAAGTTCATAACTCAAAACTCAAAACTTATACCTCACAACTTTTTTTATTATCTTTGCTCCAAATTCGATACAAATGAATACATTATTATCCGTAACTTGGAATGTAGATCCCACAATTTTTACTGTTTTAGGTCGCGAGATCCGTTGGTACGGGTTACTTTGGGTCATTGGACTAATCGTGGCGGTGTATATCGTACAGCGTATTTACAAACACGAAAAACTCCCTGAAAAATGGTTTGATTCACTTTTTGTGTACATGATGCTGGGAATTATTCTGGGTGCACGCTTGGGGCATTGTTTGTTCTACGAACCGGAATATTATCTGGCAAATCCAATAGAAATATTGAAAATCTGGGAAGGAGGGTTGGCCAGCCATGGCGGAGTCATCGGTATTATTATTGCTGTTTGGCTTTACTCGAAAAGAGTCACTAAAAAAAGTATGTTGTGGACTTTCGACAGAGTAATGGTTCCTACTGGATTTACGGCTGCGATGATTCGTTTCGGAAACCTGATGAATCATGAAATTTATGGTGGACCTACCGACTTACCCTGGGGATTTCGTTTTATTGATAACATCGGACAATGGATGCGCGGAGCAGAACCTATTTACACCGAGCCATCCCATCCAACACAAATTTACGAAGCGCTTATATATCTCTTAGTGTTTGCAATCACCATGTATATGTATTGGAAAACGAATGCAAAAGATCGCCATGGATTGATTCTGGGTGTAGGGATCGCTTTGATTTTCATTGCCAGGTTATTAATCGAATTTGTTAAAAACGTTCAGGTAGAATCGGAATATTCTCTAATTGCCAACACCGGATTGAATATCGGACAATGGCTCAGCGTGCCTTTTATCATATGGGGCATTTGGTTGATATGGAAAGCAATGAAAAGAAAGGTGGAGCCGGTGGTACAAAAAACAAGTGTGGATTATAGCGAAAATGTAAAACCCAAATCAAAATAAAAACTGAAAGTCCGCAAACTGATAACTGATAACTATAATGTACAAACCATTTGAAATTAAAGAGAACTTATTTTACGTTGGAGTAAACGATCGTACTAAACATCTTTTTGAAAATCTTTGGCCGTTGCCAAAAGGAGTATCCTATAACTCATACATTATTAACGACGAAAAAATTGCATTGATCGATACAGTCGATATTTGTTACTCGGATGTTTTTTTCAATAAAATTCGTTCTGTTATTGGGGATAACCCGATAGATTATCTTATTGTGAATCATATGGAGCCTGATCATTCCGGCTCAATTGAGTTGCTAAAAACCCGATATCCTGATATGAAAATTGTCGGAAATGCGCGTACTGCGGATATGCTGAAAGGATATTACGAGATAACCGACAATATTCATCTTATCCAGGACAAGGAAGAACTTAAACTCGGAAAAAATACATTACAGTTTTACTTGACACCTATGGTGCATTGGCCGGAAACAATGATGACCTACGTTCAGGAGTCGAAAACATTGTTTTCTGCCGATGCTTTTGGTACCTTCGGTACGCTGGACGGAGGAGTAACAGATATGCAGTTAAATCCTGATTGGTATTGGGATGAAATGATTCGTTATTATTCCAACATCGTTGGAAAATTTGGTTCACCGGTGCAGGCAGCGTTGAAAAAATTGAGTGGGGTAGGGATCGAAACCGTTTGCTCGACACACGGCCCCGTTTGGACACAACCCGATATCATTGCTAAAGTTGTTTCACTTTACGATAGATTAAGCAAATACGAATCCGAGAACGGATTGGTAATCGCTTACGGAAGTATGTACGGAAACACGGAGCAGTTGGCGGAAATCATTGCTGCTTCGGCAGCAGAAAATGGCGCAAAGAATATTGTTATGCACAACGTTTCCAAAAGTCATGAATCGGAAATTCTAAGAGATATCTTTAAATATCGTGGATTGATTATCGGATCGCCGACATATAACAACAAGCCTTATCCGGGAATAGAAAATCTGTTGTCGGCTTTGCAGAATCGAAACGTGAAAAATCGGTTTTTTGGGTTTTTCAGTGGACACACCTGGGCAGACGGTGCCAAAAGAGACTTAAAAACTTTTGCCGATAACATGGAATTTGAAATGGTATGCGAGTCGGTGGAAATGAGACAATCGTTAAATAAAAATGTGACTGAAAATGCTTATGCTTTGGGTAAAGCGATGGCAGAGAGACTCAATTCGGGTGATGCCGTTGTTCCAAATAAAGTTATTTGCCACTGAATGTTTGCGATTCTAATTTTTAATTTTTAAATATATGAGACTAATCATTCAACCAGATGCCAATCAAATGGCTCAGTGGGCTGCGAACTATATCGCTGCAAAAATTAACAAGGCGAAACCAACTGCTGAAAAGCCTTTTGTGTTAGGATTACCAACAGGTTCTTCACCACTTTTGACATACAAAGCGCTGATTAATCTCTACGAAGCCGGGGTGGTTTCGTTCGAGAACGTGGTAACTTTTAATATGGATGAATATATCGGTTTACCCAAAGAACATCCACAGAGTTATCACACATTTATGTGGAATAATTTCTTCAAAAAAATCGATATTAAGAAAGAAAATGCGCATATCCTGAATGGGATGGCCGATGATCCTGAGGCCGAATGTGCTGCATACGAAAAGGCCATCGTTGATGCCGGAGGCATCGATTTATTTCTCGGCGGAATAGGCCCCGACGGGCATATTGCTTTCAATGAGCCGGGTTCATCGCTTTCGTCGCGCACACGAATCAAAACGTTGACAACAGACACCGTTATCGCTAACTCTCGCTTCTTTGACAATGATGTGAACAAAGTTCCTAAAACGGCTCTCACAGTAGGAGTAGGAACGGTTCTCGACGCTAAAGAAGTGTTGATTCTGGTGAACGGACACCATAAAGCGCGTGCGCTTTATCACGCTGTGGAAGGACCAATCAATCAGATGTGGACAATTAGTGCCCTACAATTGCATCAGAAAGGTATTATCGTGTGCGATTACGATGCTTGTT
>ENA-UOOM01003108-UOOM01003108.1-fermentation-metagenome-genome-assembly--contig:-NODE-3108-length-12567-cov-4.078645_pt1 | contig 12567 bp, 10 predicted proteins | sample MGYA00245781_ERZ724031 | MGnify/ENA primary metagenome ERZ724031 (study PRJEB28704, sample SAMN03018317) | fermentation metagenome | biome: anthropogenic terrestrial biome; feature: soil; material... | reverse complement strand
GCGCGGTTACCGTGATATGGTAATACTTCCCGTCATAGGTTGTCGTGATGCCTTTGGCGCTGACTTTAGCGGAAAGGTCGGTTGCCGGTTTGATCGTAAAGATACCCGGCGTGACGCCCACACGGTAGTTCGGATTTGCTGTGTAGCTCACGTTAATGGCATAGGTGCCTACGTTTTCGCCCGCTACTCTGCTGACACTGATGGTTCCCAGATCATTTGCATTCACCAGCGTACCTGTCATGGTATAGGTCAATGTCGGGTCTGCTTCGCCGTAGAATTTTTCTGCGTTGTTGGCTTGCAAATAAATATTACGCTGTGTGATAACCACGCCGGCGCTGCCTGTTGATGCGTTGACGTAGTTAGGATGGGTGACTTGATAATATACTGTGTTGTTGCTTACATCGATGTAAGACGGATTCGTTGCCGTAAACGGGCCTGTTGGGCTCGTGCTGTAAGTAATCGTTGAGCCTGCGGGCGCTGTTACCGCGATGCTGTAGGCATTGCCGTCGTATTCCGTATTCACGCCTGTTGCGCTGACACCGGGAATCGGTTTTGTTGACTTTGTAATCGTAAATACGCCCGGAGTCACTGTTACCTCATAGTTTGCGTTCGGTGTGTAGGTAACGTTGATCGCATAGGTGCCGACGGCTTCTCCTGCCACCCTGCTGATGCCGATGGTGCCAAGGTCTGTGGGTGCCACCAGCGTACCCGTCATCGTATAGGTCAAAGCAGGATCTGCCTCGCCGTATTCTTTGGTTTTGTTATCCGCCGTCAAAGTAATCGGTCGTTTTGCAATCGTCAGCGTTCCGGGAACAGTATTAACAAAATACTGATCGGTCACGACAACGCCGTCTTTTTTAATGACCAATGTTCCGCTGAAATTAACGGGATACGTTGCCGCATTCGTCCCGGTGCCTGATGCCGTAAGTCCTTCAAAGACCAGTCCTGCAGGTACGCCTGTGTAGCCTGTTACCGTATGGGCATCACCATCATAGGTTGCACTGCCGCTATTGGCGGTAAGGGTAATCCATTTGCTGGGATCTTTGGCAAAGTTTGCCGTATAGGTCTGATTTGCAATGGTCGGCGTATTTGCCGCCGGCAAAGTCGGTGTCCACCCGGTGAACATATAACCCTTGTTGGCTACCGGAGTGGGAACCGTCACTGCCTGACTCCAAATTGTGCTGTATTGGATAGTGTCAAACACTGTTTGCCCTGTCAGCGTGCCGCCACTTCCCGCAACAAAAGTAATGACTACTTTTGGTATGGTATCCTGCTTTAATTTGATGTCGACGACGTAACTGAGCGTTCCGTCGGGCAATACGTCAATTGAACCGTTGCCCACCAAGTCGCTGGCGGTGATTTTGCGTCCCAGTATATCCGCCAATACGCCGTAGTCGTCATAGAGTTTTAAGGCCAAAGGCAAGTCCTCTAAGGCTTGGAGCGCCTCCAACTCCGTTTGTGTAATCCAAAAGGTATATGTTTTTATAATCGGCATATTATTATTGCTTCCGTTTTTCTCCCAGATGTTGACGACAAGCTTAATATTTGCATCATCAACCGCTACGAGATTCATCGGTATCATGGTCAGCAATAATGTCAGTGTCAATAAAAAAACTACCATGATGTTCAATATTTTCCGTTTCATTGTTTTCCCTCCTTCTGTATATTACGCACATAGTATGATGTAACATTTGGGCTGTCAAAAACGCCGGTTGTCTTACTATGTCTATATAATATGCACGGAAGGTTACAAGCGGATTACATCTTGATAGTTTTTTGTGTTTTTTTTGCACTTTTCTGCAAATTTTAATTTCTTTCTGTAACTTTTTGTTTTTCCTAATTCCTGTTATTGCGCAGCTTTCACTTTTGTCCAAATATCCGCGTAACTGGCGATAAATTGCCCAATGTCCTGGTATGCGGTGCACCTTGCCAGTATGTCATCGGTAGGGTTATAAGCAATATTATCATAAGCGGGTTCCTTGCTCGCTTCTTTCAGCGCGTTTTGGTTGGCAGAAGTGTATCCCACCTCCATGGTGTTTTTTAAGGAGATATCGTCTCTGCACATAAAGTCGATAAATTTCTCCGCCAGTTCTTTATTCTTGCTGGTGAAAGGAATGGCCACATTGTCAAACCACTGATTGCTGCCTTCTTTGGGTACTGCATAGGCCAGTTTATCGTTTTCGCTCATGCAGTAGACGGCATCTCCCGAATACACCACCGCCAGATCCGCCTCGTTGCCGATCATCATATCAATGACCTGGTCGTTGACATAGGCCAGTACGAGGGGTTTTTGCTGCACCAATAGTTCGTAAGCTTTGTTTAATTCATCCGTATTTGTACTGTTGATAGAATAACCAAGCAGCGCAAGCGCAATGCCGATACTGTCGCGCTGGCTGTCATACATCAATATTTTTTTTGCATAGGCTTCGTTCCACAATATGCTCCAGCTGTCCACAGTCTCTGTCACCTTTTCCGTGTTATACAAAATCCCCAGCGTTCCCCAAAAATAAGGAACGGAATATTGATTGCCCGGATCAAAGGGAATATTCAACAATTTGGGGTCGATATTTTTCAAATTCGGAATGTTTTGCTTATCCAACGGCAAAAGCATGTTTTCCTTAATCATCTTTTCTATCATATAATCAGACGGAAACACCACGTCATAGTTGGCATTACCGCTTTTGAGCTTATAATACATCTCTTCATTGGACGCATAGTTTTCATAAACGACTTTGCAGTTGTTTTCTTTTTCAAAATCCGCCAAAACCGTATTGTCTATATAGGTGCCCCAGTTATAGACATACAATTTTTGCGCATCACTCTGCCCGCAGCCTGTTAAACCAACTGCCAGCAACAGCACTGCACACATTATCCCAATTACTTTTTTCATATTCTCTCTCCTGTTATTTTTGTTTTTTTATTGTTACGCTTGTTGATAACAAACAACAACAGCGTCACAGTCAAAATCATTAAAGTTGACAGGGCGTTGATTTCGGGACTTATCCCTCTCTTTGCCATAGAGTATACATAAATGGATAAGTTGGATACACCGCTGCCCGTGGTAAAAAAGCTGATGACAAAGTCGTCAATGGAAAGTGTAAAGGCAAACAAAAGCCCCGTAACAATACCCGGTTTAATTTCTGCCAATACAACTTTTGTAATGATTTGCATGGGTCTGGCACCCAAATCCATCGCCGCTTCTATCAAATTGACATCCATTTGCCTTAGTTTTGGCAACACTGAAAGAATGACATAGGGAATGCAAAAGGTGATATGTGCAATGAGCATCGTGGCAAACCCCTGTCGCATACTCATAAAGGCAAAGAGAATCATCATCGATACCCCGGTCACAATATCCGGATTGATTACGGGGATATAGTTCACGTTGAGCATCAGCTTTTGTACTCTGTTGCCGTATAGAAAAATGCCGATTGAAGAGATGGTTCCCACAATGGTCGAGATAATCGTCGCCAATATCGCCACCAAAACGGTGTAGTAAAGCGCTGATTGAATATTGGAATCCATAAAAAGTCGTCGATACCACTCCAGCGTAAAGCCGCCCCACTGCCCGCGGGATTTAGACGCATTAAAGGAATAGACCATCAAAACGAGGATGGGCGCATATAAAAACAACAACATAATATACAGATACACATTTCGCAGCGCTTTTTTCATGCCAGCATCTCCATATTCTTTTGTTGTGTTTTGTCGAATCGATTCATGACTTGCATGGCAATTAAAATAATGGTCATCATAATCAACGATGCCGCAGAACCAAAGTGCCAATTGCCTGCCTGCATGAGCTGTTGCTCAATCAAATTACCGATCAGCATATTTTGTCCGCCACCCAACAGCGAAGGGATAACAAAGGTGCTCACGGCAGGCATAAACACCATGGTAATGCCCGTTATCACACCCGGAATACTCAAAGGAAACGTAATTTTCATAAAGGTCTGCCTGGGATTTGCCCCCAAATCCCCTGCCGCAATGGCATAGTTTGCATCGATTTTAATTAAAATAGAATAAATGGGATAAATCATAAAGGGCAAAAAATTATATACCATTCCCAAAAGCACTGCCCCGGAATTATACAACAAATTCAGCTGCGGCAGCGACAGTGCCTGCAAAAGCGTATTAATCAGCCCGTTATTGCCCAGCAGCGTCATCCATGAATAGGTGCGCAAAAGAAAATTCATCCACATGGGCAAAATAAACAGCAACAAAAAAGTATTCCGCGTTTTTTCGGAAGGTATTTTCGCAATAATGTAAGCCACCGGATATCCCAAAATAAAACAAATTACTGTGGAAATAAACGCCAGATACAGCGAGTTAAGTAAAATTTGAATATAGATAGGCGTAAAAAAAGATTTAAAATTTTCCAAAGAAAAATTGCCTGTGTTATTCGTAAAAGAATACACCCCAAGCAACACAATCGGCAAACAAATAAAAATCAACATCCACGCAACATAGGGCAGACCCAGCACCCGCATATTTTTATTCATCGCTAACCTGCTTTCATGATGTGAATATCATCCGGACCAAAGTCGAGTCCCACATCTTTTCCGATTTCGTGATAGTCCGTGGTATGCACCATAAAATCATAGTCATTGCACTGAACCATAATCTCATAATGCACGCCTTTAAAAACAATGCTGGTCACCACACCGTTGATGGTGTGCTCTTGGCGCTGTCCGATTTCTATATCCTCTGGGCGAATCACCACAATCACGCGATTGGTTTGCTGATCGGGTTTTTCATCCACACAAATAAATTTTTTGCCTAAAAATTCCACTTCAAAATCCTTTGTCATGCTGCCGTCTATGATGTTGCTCTCTCCGATAAAATCCGCCACAAACGTATTGACCGGTTCATTATAAATATCCGTGGGCGTGCCGCTTTGTTGGATTTGTCCATGATTGAGCACGATAATTTTATCCGATAACGTCAAGGCCTCTTCTTGGTCATGGGTTACATAAATAAATGTTTTTTTAATTTCCTGCTGTATTTTTTTTAATTCTACCTGCATCTCTTTGCGCATCTTTAAGTCCAGCGCACTGAGTGGCTCGTCCAACAAAAGCACTTTGGGATCGTTGGCAAGCGCCCTGGCAATGGCTACGCGTTGCTGTTGCCCACCTGACAGCGAAGAGACATCTCTTTGTTCGTACCCGCCCAGGTTCACCACATCCAGCAACTGCGCAACTTTCTTGCCAATGCTGTTTTTGTCCTGTTTTTTCAGGCGCATCGGAAACGCAATATTTTCAAATACGTTCATATGGGGAAAGAGTGCATAATTTTGAAATACGGTGTTTAGCGGACGCAAATACGCGGGGATGTCGTTAATCACTTTATCATATAAAAATATTTCACCGCTTGTTGGCATTTCAAATCCCGCAATCATTCGCAGAATTGTTGTCTTGCCACAGCCTGAGGGCCCCAAAAATGTTACAAACTCATTTTCGGCAATGGTGAAATTGATGTGCTTGACCACTGCTGTTTTATCAAATTCTTTATACAGATTTCTTGCTTCAATAATCGTCTTTTTCATTCAGCTGTTTTTTTACACCTCAAACAAATACAAAATGAACTACTTTGCGTTTTAGTATATAACTTTTTTTAATATGATACAATCATCTTCCCGTTTTTTTACAAAAAAACAATATAATTATTCCAAAAAAACCGCCCGTCGAGATATTGCTGGAACTCAATGCCGTTTCTCATGTATAATGTTTATCAGGAGGATAGTGATATGCGCATCTTCGACATCAGCCGAGAAATGACCACCGCTGTTTTATACCCCGGCTCACGCCCTGTGGCACTTGAAAAGCTTTGCTCCATGGCCGCAGGAGACAGCTATAATCTTTCCGCCTTCAGTGCAGATTTACACGCAGGCACCCATGTCGACGCGCCGCTGCATTTTATTGACGGTGCCGCTGACATTGCTTCTGTGCCCTTAAGCCGCTTTTTCGGTCCCTGTCATGTGATAGAGCTTACAAATAGGCTGCTTACTGCCGAGTCTTTGTTGCCGCTCATGCCGCAAAAGGCCGAAAAAATCTTATTAAAAAACAGTGTTGCCGCCGTCTTAACACCGCAGTGTGCACAGATGCTGGCAGAGCGCAATATCACCACCCTGGGCACCGAAAATCTTTCGGTTGCGCCATTTGACAACGAAGGCGAAATCCACACTATTTTGCTTTCAGCCAACATCGCCATCATTGAATCATTGGATTTGTCCCATGTTGAGGCAGGCGAATATTTTCTCAGCGCCGCTCCCATCAAAATCAAGGGTGCCGAGGCCGCCTATGCCCGTGCGGTTTTAATTTGCTTCGAATAAAAATTTATATAATGATTATAGGAGATTGATTATGAACGAACACAAAAGTTATGTTATCGACCAACGCATTGAACGCACTATTGCCAACCTTACGAAAAACAACATGCTGGCTTGCTATGTCAAAACAAAGGAAGACGTGATTCCAAAGGTGCTCGAATATTTAAAAGACGGAGATACGGTTTCGTGCGGCGGTTCCACGACCCTTTTTGAAACAGGCATCATTGAATATCTCCGAAATGGAAAATATAATTACTTGGATCGCTATGACCCCTCTATTCCCGCAGAGAAAATGGATGAACTCTTTACCAAAGCGCTTGCTGCCGATACTTATTTTTCTTCTTCCAACGCCATTACCGAACAGGGAGAGTTGTTTAATATTGACGGCAGAGGCAACCGTGTGGCCGCCTTGTTATATGGGCCCAAAAGCGTTATTGTCATCGCCGGTTACAACAAAATCGTTGCCGATGCAAAGGCTGCTTTTGCACGCGTCAAAGAAACTGCTGCACCTGCCAACGCGCGCAGATTGGGTTATAAAATTCCTTGTGCCACCACCGGCAAATGCATGGATTGTAATTCACCCGAAAAATTTTGCTGTCTTTTTACGCTCATAGGCTATCAACTCCCTATCCGCAAAGATCGTATCAAGGTTATCATCGTCGGCGAAGAGTTGGGCTATTAACAACGATTGTTTTAAAAAAACCTATTGACATAGTGTATTACAACAAAAGAACAAGGGGTGCATGCACCCCTTGTTCTTTTGTTGTAACCTTTTCAAACTCTATTTTTTTAAATCGTCTTATTCTACGTTTGCAGCCGTCGGCATCGTCATCTTACCGGCTTCGCCTTCATACAAAATGCGATAATCCGCAGGTCGTTTGTCGACAATTAATGTAACAATCCATGTGACGATTGACACGATCAATACTGCATAAATGGGTTGTCCGCCAATGATCAGCTGAGGAAGAATCGAAATTTCCAATGCCGCATAAATACACCCGACGATCATTACCGCAGGCCCGGTGCTCTTTCTCGTAAATTGAGGAATATACACCACCAAAATCATCATAATGGCCATCGGCGCCAGCATCGCCAGCAACCTCATCAGCGTTGAGACAATCCCGCCCATTAACAGTGCTGCCGGAATAGAAAGCAGCATGGCAACAGCAATAATGGCACGAGACAAATTAACCTGATTGCGCTCAGACATATTCGGTTTAAAGTAGCGTACAATCAAACCCTTTGTCAACATAGAGGTCATACCCATAATACAGGCAGAAGCTGTGGATACGTCAGCTGCCCATAACCCTGCCAGTGTAAAGCCCGCCAACCAGGGATTTAATTGAGACACTACTGCGGGAAGAGCCAATTTTGCGCTTTCCAATCCAGGGAAGCTGCCTGCGGCAACCATGCCCATATAAGCCGCTACAAATCCCGCAGGTGCCATGACCACAGCCGCTACAATGTATCCTATTTTTACCTCTCTTTCATTCTTCGAAGATACGACCGTTTGCATTGCCGCCGCTCCGGAAAATGCCTGCATAAACATCGTAACAATCCATGCCATAATCGCCCCCATACCCATACCGCGCGTAAAGTGCATCCAGGGAGTTGCAGGTTCTGTCACAGGCAGTCTGGCCTGAATGGCTGCCACACCGCCAAATTGTTTGATGATTACAATAATCCCCAGCGTCAGTCCCAACAAAATAACAATTACGTTTACTACGTTGGAGAGTGATGCGGCCCACATTCCGCCAATCAGCGAAACAATACCGAACACAACTGCCGAAACAATAATGGCAGTGGTCAGCGTAAAGGTTCCGGGCAACAGCGCCGTCAAAATGGAACCGCCCGCAATAACCTGCAAGCAAAATACGCTGAAATTTACAACGATTTGCACAATAACCGTGATAAGACCGGCTACACGGCCACTCGTTTTTTCAATAAATTCGTTGATGGTATAAAATCTGCATCTTCGAATTTTGCCGACAATAAACATACCGGCAATGAATGCGCCAATACCCCATGCCAAGTCATACCAACCGGCCGAAAATCCGCGCGTGTATGCGTTTTCCGCAACACCCACTGTTGATACACCACCAATTGCCAGACCGGCAATCATCATCGCTACCAAAAACCAGTTCAGATTTTGACCTGCCAGCAAATAGTTAACTGATTCGCCTTTTTCTGTGGCTTTTTTGACCAGCCGTGTAGAATACCAGGAAACAATCAGCAATGTAAGCATGTACAAAATAACAATAATTAATGCAGTATTCATTTTTTTCCTCCTTTATTTTTTTAACGGTGAATAATTTTTATACGCTCGTTTTTTTAATACATAGCAAAGAAATCATCTACGCTTGCGCCTTCAGGCAGCCGTTTGTATTTGATTGCCAAATTGGTCAAGTCTTGCTGCACAACAGGGTTGATTGGCACAATACCGTCTTTGAGTCGTTGAACCGTATAATTATGCTCAATTTCTCCCGGCAGGAAAATCTCGTCTACGCCGGGGCGTTTTTTGGAATTTTTGATCTTTTGATAGTAGGCATCCACGTCCTCTTGGTATTCTTCAAAGGGTCTGAATTTGTCAATGTCAATTGCCAGCATAAAGTATCCCAGCCCTCTGCCGGTTCCTCCTGTTGCCCCACCGGTCATCACCGCGGAAATCATTTCCATAGCCACTGTCAGGCAGTATCCTTTCACACCGCCCAAGGGCGAAAGCGTACCGGTGATTTTGCCTTTGGGATTTCTGTCTTCGAAAAAGTCCAGCGGATTGGTCGTGTCATTTCCGTCCCCGTCTTGTATCCACCCTACAGGAATGTCCTTTTGTGCACGAACCGCCATTTCAATTTTGCCTCCCGCAACCGTGCTGCAAGCCATGTCATACATAATACCCGGAGAAATTTTACCTCCCGGAAATGCCCAGCTGTTGGGTCCGTTGCCAAGCACCGCCTCAGCGCCTCCCGTAGGCGCAATCAGCTGAACAGAACCCGATGCGGCATATCCCGCCAAATTTTCTTTTACGGCCATCAAGGAATAGTATCCCGCAATGCCGAAATGATTGCCGTTTTTTGCACCTGCAAGACCAATGCCTGTCTTTTTCGCCATTTCCACCGCTTTTTCCATCACCAAGGGTGCCACAGTGATGCCGCAACCGTAGTCGCAGTCAAAATTTGCCGTGCTTGCTGTTTCATTTACAATGCGCACGTTGGGTTTGGCGTTTACCGTCCCGTTTACAATGTCGCGTTCATACATAATCAAGCGCGGCAATCCGTGTGAGCCGACCCCGCGAATGTCCGATGCAATCAGCACATCTGCGCCGCGCACTGCCGCATCTTTTTCAATGCCAAAGGACATCAACGAGTCTTCCGCAATTTTTCTTGCTGTCTCAATACTTACAATCCTTTCTTCCATTTTTTTACCTCCTTTTTCGTCCGTTTTCAGTGTATGGCTACACTTTTCATATCCCAATTATATCGTTTTCATTTTGCTTCTCCAAGCCATCTTTTGGCGCGCAAACGACCCTCGTTTTTTTCAGGAGTCAAATTTTCAGAAAATTTCGTGTTCTTGAGCAAATCCCGTAGCATGAAACGCCGATTCTGCGGTTTAATGGGAATAAAAAAGTACATTAATACTACAGAATGTAGTATAATGAAATTATTATTAAGAAAGCATGGTATTGGGTATGAATCCACGGTTTTGTGAAATCGCAAGTGAGTTTCCTTTGGAGTCTTCCAACAAGCTGGTCTATAAGTTTTTATATCGAGAAATTATGTCACTTGATCTAAAGCCCGGCACGCGACTGAACCTAAGTCAACTGTCCAAAGATTTAGAGGTCAGCCGCACCACCGTACGCGATGCCGTGCTGAGTCTTGTAGATGAGCATTTAATCGAAAAAACCTCTGACAATAAATTTATCGTCAGCGAACTGAAGACAACCGAAGTAGCCAATCTCTATGCGTCAAGGCGCGTCATTGAGTGCGGCGCAGCAGAAATTTTGTGCGAAGTGATTACCGATGGTGGCATACAGGTTTTTAATTCATTGCTGACCCGCATGGAAGAAGCCATGCACGCCTCGGATTTTGACACTTTTTCCAAACTGGATTTGGCATTTCACCGAAATATCGTCACACAGTGCAACAACGAATTTTTAATTTCCATGTATCAAAATATTGTCGATCAGATTCGTCGCTACCTCAGCTATGCCAGCTTCATTGACTACCCCAACGACATAACGCCCTTTTCGCCCATCATCGTGCGCCAACATCGTTTGATATTGCGCTCTTTGGAACAAGGCATTCCGGCCAATGTCACCTACTTAATTCAAAAGCATTTTTCGGATGCCGAAAAGCTGATTTTGCATCCGGACTACCGCCTTGCCTTTACGAGAATCAAAAAATAAAATACGATTATTTCACAACGAAAAGAGCAGGAATATATTCCTGCTCTTTTCGTTGAAACTCAAACGACACGGTAAAAAATCATTTGTGTATTTCTGTTGTTATTAGGCTTCTTTGGACAATTCTTCCTCGGTTTTATACAAATTTGCAACCGGAGCGGGCCTCTTGTCAAAAATCGCACACAAGATAAAGGCCACCAGGGAGGCTATGAACACCGTGTATATCGATTGTCCTCCGATTGCCAGAGATTTGACGAAAAATTGCGAAAGTACGAAAAATCCCAAGCCTACTAAGAAAGTTACCCATGCCGAAGACTTCTTGACTGTTTTCGGCATTAAAAACATTGCTGTCATCAATATCGCATAAGGCGCAAACATCGTCAAAGCCACCATCAATGTACCCAAAACGCTGGAGACCTGGGTGGCAAGGATGTAAGCTGCAACGGCGCAAAACAAAATCATCCAACGCGACGTTTTCAGCTGGCCTGCATCCGACATATCTTTTTTGAAATATTTTACAATAATATCCTTTGTTCCCATGGTTCCCAGTGTAACCATCAAACCGGTTGCCGTGGACACATCCGCCGCCCAAAGACCCGAAAGCAACAACCCTGCAATGACAGGGGATACCGCAGCGGTTACAACTGAGGGCAGCGCCAGTGCGCTGTTTGCCAAGTCCGGAAATTGGCTGGCAGCCATGATACCGAACATTGCCGAGATAAACCCGGCGGGTGCCATTAAAATCGCGGCAAAAATAACGCCTTTGCGCGCTTCTTTGGGACTCTTTGCGGCAACCACACTTTGCATGATACCCGCATTGGGAATACCTTGCAACAGCATTGTGATAAACCAAGCCAATATAACGGCCATACCCATACCTTTTACCAAGCTATACCAATGCGAACCGTCTCCGCTGATGCCTGCAGGCAGGGTGGCATTGATGGCAGCCAGACCGCCAAATCCTTTTATCGCGGCAACCACACCCAAAATAATGCCCACATAAATGACAATCATGTTGATGATGTTTGACAGGCTCGCAGCCCACAGTCCGCCCACAATGGCGATCAATAAAAACATCGCGGCCGAAACAATCAGCGCGATTTGCATCGTAAAATATTGCGGCAACAGTGCTGTCAAAATTGCTCCGCCTGCCACAATTTGCAAGGCAACAATTACGAGAAGAATCACAAATTGAATCACCACGGACACGGTTCTAAACCCTTCTCCGAACACTCTTCCCCACATTTCATTTATGGTTTTAAATGTGGATTTTCTGATCTTTTGAGCCAAAAATATCCCCGTAAACAATGCACCGACCGCCCAGGCCACATCATACCAACCTGCTGAAAGCCCGCTGGCATAGGCCCTTTGTGCAATGCCAACTGTAGAAGAGCCGCCCACGGCAAGTCCCGCAATCATAACGCCAATCAGCACCCAGTTCAGCTGCTGATCCGCAAACAAAAAGCTGTTGGAGCCGCCTTTTTTTTGCAGTCGTGTCGACCACCATGAGACGAACAACAACGAAAACATGTAGATGATAACAATAACCAATGCAATTTGCATTTCCATTTCCTCCATTTTTTTATTTTACAGTTGAATTTTTACTGTAATGGCACTTTTTTAATTCTTTTTAAATACATCTTCTACCGTTGCGTCTTGGGGTAAAATCTCATATTTCACCATTAGTTTCAAAAGCTCTTGCGCCACAACGCCGTTTAGTTCCACGCCTTCTTTTAATCTTTTTTGTGTGTTGTTGTATTCAATTTCTCCCGGAATATATATTTCATCTACACCTTTTGCTTTGGGGCAGGATTTTATCTCTTCGATTAATTCATCCATC
>ENA-UOOM01003107-UOOM01003107.1-fermentation-metagenome-genome-assembly--contig:-NODE-3107-length-12573-cov-4.080524_pt1 | contig 12573 bp, 9 predicted proteins | sample MGYA00245781_ERZ724031 | MGnify/ENA primary metagenome ERZ724031 (study PRJEB28704, sample SAMN03018317) | fermentation metagenome | biome: anthropogenic terrestrial biome; feature: soil; material... | reverse complement strand
CTTGCGTTGGATGCCGGTATTCATATATTCAAATCCAACGAAAAAGAAGACAGGATACGTCTTCATTTCATAGATGCCGATGCTTGCAGTCTTACTCCGGCATCAGAACGAAAAATTGAAAATCTGTATATACGTGATGATTTTCAAAGACAGGACTATCGTGAAATCAAACGGGTACACAGCTTATCTGATATTCCTGTGTTTTATATTCGTTCCCTGATAGACCTTATAGATGCAAAATCTGTCAGCAAAAAGAATTATAGGATATTGATAAACACAAGCAGCAACAGTCTGGTCAATTATCTTCTGCATCAGGTATTAAAGGAACTGGACTGTGAAGTCGTAAAATCCAAAACCAGACAAAGTCTGGAGAAAGAGTTACAGGCGGGTGTATATGACCTGGGATGCGTACTAGATTCCAATGGAGAAACCATCAGCTTGTATGACGAGAAGGGAACGCCCATCGGTAAGGAATTGCAAAGTGCACTGGTCAATCTTATTTACTTGAAAGACAAACCGGAAGGAAAAATTGTTGTACCCTATACCGCCTCCGGCGTGTTGGACAAATTAGCTGAGAACTATAATTGCAGTGTTGTACGAACTAAATCCAGCAAACAAGCTGTGATGATGGAGTCAAAGGGGACAGGCTTGTTTTTGCTGTATTTTGACGGCGTTGCAATGCTGGCAAAACTTCTGGAAAGAATGGCATTGGATCATTCCGTACTTTCCGAGCTGATAAAGGAAATTCCGGAATTTTACATGAAGGAAAAGGAAATTCCCTGTCCTTGGAATAAAAAGGGAACTGTTATGAGATCTCTTATAGAAGATGAAAGCCAAGGCGATGGTAAAGTGGAGTTGTTTGAAGGCATACGCATCAGCAGCGATAAAGGCTGGGCATTAATTTTGCCTGATTCAGAAGATCCTGTCTGCCGAGTATACAGTGAAGGTATAGATGAAGAGTACGCTGAGGAATTGGCAGTGTTTTATGAGAATAAGATACAAGCCATTCAGGAAGAAACCCTGTCTGGAAATAATGTAGACAAATTAATACACTGAGACCTGATAAGAGACCATTCAGAGAAACTTCCAAGTTGGATTTGTAAATTGGAAAAAATTGAAGTATAATTAGAATATTGTTTATGAGCGGAATATATACATGAATAAAAAGGAGGAGAATTTTTTTAGTGTCACCAAAAACTAAATTATTGAAGGTCATCCCTTTGGGAGGACTGGGCGAGATCGGAAAGAATATGACAGTGATAGAATATAGAGATGACATCATTGTCATAGATTGCGGTGTCAGCTTTCCTGAGGATGAAATGCTGGGGATCGACCTTGTAATTCCCGATATTTCCTATTTGATGAAAATTAAGGATAAAATCAGAGCTATCGTGGTCACCCACGGTCATGAAGATCATATAGGAGCGTTGCCCTATGTACTCAAACAAATCAATGTACCGGTATATGGCACCAAACTAACCCTGGGGCTGGTAAAAAATAAAATGGATGAACACAAAATGGATAATGTTCATCTCCAAGTGATAAAGCCCAAGGATATGGTTCAATTTGGAGTCTTAAAGGTAGAATTTATCAAAACCAGCCACAGCATACCTGATTCCGTGGCTCTTGCTATTCATACACCAACAGGCATACTTGTCCATACCAGTGATTTTAAAATTGACTTTACACCTATAGATGGAGAAGTAATGGATCTCGCTCGTTTTGCCAGCCTGGGAGAAGAAGGCGTACTGGCATTATTTGCCGACAGCACCAATGTAGAACGACCCGGCTTCACCATGTCTGAAAAGACTGTAGGTACAGCCTTTGAAAATATGTTTGATGACGCCGAGGGTAGGGTTATTGTTGCGTCCTTTGCATCAAACATACATCGTATACAACAAGTTATCAATGCAGCAGAAAAGCATGATCGCAAGGTTTGTGTGTCGGGACGCAGTATGGTTAATGTTGTAAATGTGGCCACAGAGCTGGGTTACTTGAATATACCTGGTAATATGTTGATAGATATTGAACAAATCAGCAGTTATCCAAATGAACGTATTGTCATACTGACTACAGGCAGTCAGGGAGAACCCATGTCTTCCCTCGCAAGAATGGCAAGCTCAGAGCATTCAAAAATAGAGATCAAGCCGGATGACATGGTTATTATTTCTGCAAATGCCATCCCCGGCAACGAAAAAATGGTATCGAAGATTGTCAATCTGTTATTTAAAAAAGGTGCAAATGTTGTTTATGAAGGTGTCATGGCAACCCATGTATCCGGTCATGCCAGTCAGGAGGAACTGAAACTGATTCACAGGCTGTTAAAGCCCAAGTTTTTTGTTCCGGTTCACGGTGAATATCGTCACTTAATGCAGCATGCCAAACTGGCACTATCGCTGGGCATGCCCAAGGAAAATATTCAGATTGCCGAACTGGGGGATGTGATTGAATTTACTCCAAAAACTTGTAAGATAAACAGCTCTGTAACTGCAGGCAGGGTGTTGGTCGATGGTTTGGGCATCGGTGATGTGGGCAGCATTGTTCTGCGCGATAGAAAGCATCTTTCTCAGGATGGTCTGATGGTGATTGTCATTACTATCTCCAAGGATAATCACAGCATTATTTCAGGGCCTGATATCATTTCCAGAGGCTTTGTCTATGTACGCGAATCCGAAGGACTTATGGAAGATGCCAAGGATGTTGTAAAAAAAGTTATGGAAGAATGTGAAGACAGGAATATCAGTGATTGGAGTTCCCTCAAACTGCACATACGTGATGCTTTGCGAACATTCCTGTACGAACGAACCAAGCGCAAGCCTATGATACTGCCGGTAATAATGGAAATATAGAGGTGTTGCCAAACGAGGGACAGGGCGTTATAATATTAATATCCCAAGTGATGCAACTTTCCTGTTAGGAGGTATTCCATGGCTGATTCAGCTACAGTCAATAGTAAGGAATCAACACAAACAGAAACTAAAAAAAAGAAAAAATATGGAATGAAACCAGTGCTTAAAAAAGCACTTCGCCAGTTGCTCATATTCCTGGTTAGTTTGGCTATTGTATCAGGCTTCTTTGTTCTTGCAGTTCGAGAAGTGTACGACAGGTATATTAAACCTGTAGATCCTGAAGATCATACCAAGGTTACCATAGAAGTTCCTATGGGTACATCCATAAACGGTATATCTGATATTCTTTTTGAGAACAATTTAATTAGAAATACCGGTGTGTTCAAGTTGGCTGTTGATCTATCGAACAAAGCCAATAAAATGCAAGCAGGTAAATATGAGCTTTCCAAGTCCATGACCCTGGATGAAATGATTGACGAATTGATGACAGGTCAGGTATCGGTTATTTCAGTTTCAGTCACCATTCGAGAGGGTGATGACATTGAGAAGATGGCATCACGGCTGGTAAATGACTATAAGCTGAAGTTTACAGAAGCACAGTTTATAGCAGAAGCCAAAAAGATTGAAAAATATGAGGTAGATTTTCCATTCCTCCAGGGCATCCCAGAGGAAAGACGAAACCTGGAATTTCCTTTGGAAGGTTATCTTTTCCCGGAAACCTATTATGTTTATGCTGACTCTGATCCAGAACGCATTATTCGCACCATGCTGAGAGAATTTGATAATACCATCACTCAGGAAATGCGAAATGCTGCAGAGGATATGGAGATGACAGTAGATGATATGGTAATTTTGGCTTCTATTATTCAAAACGAAGCAATAAATGAAGAATTTACCAAGGTATCCGCTGTATTCCATAACCGTTTGAATATTGGCATGCGCCTGGAGTCATGCGCTACAATAAATTATGCGTTGGAAGACAGGGTAGTAGATCAAATAACTCTCACCAAGGAAGACATAAATACCGATTCGCCATATAATACCTATAAAGTGGATGGTCTGCCCATTGGTCCGATATCCTCACCAGGAGAGGCAGCTATGACAGCAGTCTTAGACCCATATGTTGAGTATATGGATAAGGAAGAAGGCGAATTCATGTTATTTTTTACTCTGATAGACCCTGAAATAGGTTTACATGCATTTAACAGCACCCTGGAAGGTCATAACAAAGACACACAGAAGTACAGTGTGAATTGGGATTAATATGAAACTACAACTACCCGAGCTTCTGGCACCTGCTGGAAATCTGGAAAAGTTAAAAATAGCCCTGGCATACGGAGCTGATGCGATTTATCTTGGAGGCAGACAATTTGGTCTGCGTGCCTATGCGGACAATTTTAATCTGGAAGATATGAAAGTAGGCATTGATTATGCTCATGGGCTGGGGAAAAAGGTTTATGTTACAATGAATATCTTTGCCCGGAATAATGATTTTGACGGTATGGAAGATTATGTCCATTCACTAAAACAAATCAATGCAGACGCTGTTATATTATCCGATCCAGGTATATTGGAGCTTGTAAAAGAAAGCGAACCGGAGCTTGAAGTTCACCTGAGTACCCAGGCTAACAATACCAACTACCGAAGCGCCATATTCTGGCATAAACTTGGAGTCAGGAGGATTATTCTGGCACGTGAGCTGAGCTTGGATGAAATTAAGTGCATACGCAATAATACACCGGATACATTGGAGTTAGAGGCTTTTATCCATGGTGCCATGTGTATGTCATATTCAGGCAGGTGCACAATCAGCAATTACCTAAGCGGGCGGGATGCCAACCAAGGGGAATGTACTCAACCATGTCGATGGAAATATAACGTGGTGGAGGAAAAAAGGCCTGGAGAATATATGCCTATTATAGAAGATACGAGAGGTACATATCTATTCAATTCCAAAGATCTATGTATGTTGGATCACATTCCTCAGTTGTTGCAGGTCGGTTTATCCAGCTTAAAAATTGAAGGAAGGATGAAATCAGCTTATTATGCTGCCAGTGTAATAGCGCCTTATCGAAAGGAATTGAATACCTTTGCCAGGGATCCCGATGGATATGTTTTTGATCCGAAAAGCATGCTTGAGCTGAAGAAAGCCAGCCATCGGCCCTTCACTACAGGTTTCTATCTTGGCAAGCTGAAAGCTGAAGGAAACCAATTTGAAGACAGCAGCTATAACAGATCTTATCAATTTGTAGCACGATTGCTGGAAAGCCAGGAAGAGCGGCTGAGAATCCTTGTAGAACAGAGGAATCATTTTCAAGTCGGAGAGAAATTGGAAATTATGCAGCCAGGGGAAGATTTTCTGGATTATACAGTAAGTGAAATGTATGATGAAGAAATGAACCCCATAAGCACAGCACCTCATCCGCAACAGAAGATTTATCTGCCATTTCATGGCTCATTGAAGCCATGGTCAATTTTCAGACGAAAAAACAAATAAGAAGGTCAGGCACAATTCCAGATTAACTTTCATATATTAAAGAGCAAATGATATATGGAGGTGACATTATGGAAACTATTACCGGAACCTTGTTTTTCTTAGCCAAATGTCTTTATGTTCTGGCACATGTCACCGGCAGCAACTCCTTTCCACAACCCCTTAACCAGGAAGAAGAAGAATACCATCTGAAACGATATGCAGCAGGCCATGAAGAATCCAGAAATATACTTATTGAGCACAACCTGAGACTGGTAGCCCATATCGTTAAAAAATACACAAACACTGGAAAAGAGATAGATGACCTTATTTCCATCGGAACAATCGGACTTATAAAGGCTATCTCCACTTACGACATGGAAAAGAAAACCCGCTTGGCAACCTATGCAGCCAGATGTATTGAAAATGAGATTCTCATGACCATCAGAGCCTCCAAAAAAACAAGAGGAGAAGTATCCCTACAGGATCCAATAGGTGTTGATAAAGAAGGAAATGAAATTACATTGATTGATATATTGGGTTCCGATCCCAATACGGTAACAGATCAGGTTGAGCTTAAGCTGCAGACAAAGAAAATGTATAAGATTATGCAGTTGGTCCTGAAAAAGAGAGAACAGATTGTATTGGAAATGCGATACGGACTGACAAATGGTAAAATCAAAACCCAGCGCGAAATTGCACAGCTGCTGGGAATTTCTCGATCCTATGTATCCCGGATCGAAAAAAGAGCAATCCTGAAGCTGGCAAAGGCCATGGACCCGGAATCGGAATTGAATCCAGGAGGAGAAAAATTCGGCGGGCAGGATTAAGGTCAGCTATTTACTAAAAAAAGTTGGGACAAACATTCTTATTCATTGACATATACAGCTTTTTTCTATATTATATAAAATATAGAAATTTATTAAAGTAAAGGAAGATGATTTTGTGGCGAATCCTGAAACCCCGACAGATGACAGCTACTATCTACGACATCAACTTACAGCCTCTTTGGGATTCTGGCTATCAATACATAATAATTGATGTCGATAATACCATAACAGCATGGAATAATTATCAAGTAAGTGATGAGTTGATGAATTGGATTAAAGACGTTAAAAAAATAGGCTTTCGAATTTGTCTGTTGTCGAACAATCAACAAAACAAGATACAGGAATTTGCTTCGGAACTGGGTGTCATAGCAGCACCCAATGGCGGCAAGCCTTTCTCCCGGGCGTTTCAAAGCGCTCTAACTGCACTGGGAGCTGCCGCAAATAACACACTGGTCATCGGTGATCAACTGTTTACCGACATCTTAGGCGGCAATCGAGCAGGTTTGTACAGCATATTGGTAGAGCCTATTGACAGAAATGAGTTTATAGGAACTCGTGTAGTCAGGTTTTTTGAAGGTCTGTTTACCGGAAGGAGGTTCATATGGAATTCACACCGGCAACAAAGGTAGTCGGTCTTATGGGGCACCCGGTAGCTCACAGTCTTTCTCCTTCGCTGCACAATCATTTATATTCATCATTGGGTATTGACATGGTATACCATGCATTTGATGTCCAGCCAAATCAAGTGGAAGCAGCGGTAAATGGTTTCCGAGCTCTTGGCTTTGCCGGCTTCAATGTTACAATACCTTACAAGGAGGTAGTTTATGGGCTGCTTCAGTATATTGATGATGATGCTCGGGTAATGGGAGCTGTCAATACAATAAAGATGGAAAACGGAAAACTGATTGGATATAATACAGACGGGCAGGGCTTTCTTCAATCTCTCAAGCAATCCGGTATTTCTGTTTATGGAAAAAAAGTGATTATCCTGGGAGCCGGCGGAGCAGCCCGATCCATTGGAATTGCAGCAGCAGGAGAAAAGCCTGAATCCATTACAATTGTCAATCGAACCTTCCAAAGGGCGGAAGCCCTGGTAGATACCATCAATCATTATAAAAAGAAAAAACTGGTCAGAGCTGCTCAAAAGATTCCAAATGATGCGGACATTATTATCAATGCGACTCGTCTGGGCATGTGGCCTAACATCGAAGGCAATCCGCTGAAAGGATATACACTGGATAAACACACCGTCGTTTGTGACATAGTATACAATCCAAGGGAAACAGCCATGCTGCAATACGCTAAGTCGCAATCCTGCAGGACAAAGGGAGGGCTTGACATGTTAATTGGACAGGGGTTGCGGGCTGTTGAAATCTGGATTGAACGTCCACTGCCGACTTCAGCCTGGCAGATTATGATAGATGCAGCCAATCAACGACAGTGAGGGAACCAATTGTTTAATTAATAAAAGGAGGTTGTCGTTTTGACACTACAGTGGGTAAAAATTTTTGCCACAGCGATAGAGCCTTATACTTTGATACTTTCCATAGTGATCATGATTTTACTTTGGCTTTTATTTTTTATCCGATATCATCTATGCCTTATCTTGCCCATATCAAAGGAATTGGAAAGGTTTTCTCTATATCTTTCCCGGTTAAGCAACTCGGAGGAGCGCAATGAATACCTTGTGAGTAAATATATGAGTAATTTGAGCGACAATTCTGTCCTGAGTTCCATTTGGAATGATTTTCTAAGGAGCCGTGAAGCAGAACCAAAACAGGAATCATATTTTAGCGAATTGTATGTCATTGATATCCCTGCAAAAAAGGAGGGAGCTGCCTCAGTACCAACTTTTTTGTTGACCATGGGGCTGGCAGCATCTTTTTTACGTCTTTTCTTTACTTTTGTCGTTCTTCCGGAAGGAGCCGATCTTTCTGCTGCCCTCTACCCAGCAGTCAGCGAAGTTATCCTGATTATCTTATTTGCTATTTTGATTTCCTATCTATTTGCTATATTCAATCGTTCATTTTTTGGAAAAGCAAAAACTTCGTTGTATGAAATACGAAAATTGTTTAACAGGAAACTGGTTCAGACGCAACAAGAAAACCAATTTGCAGAAATAAGCACATCCATTAACAATATGACCAGCAGCCTGTCCAGCTACGCCCAATATACAGCAGACATGCAACGCAACGGTATGAATCAACTGGCCGATTCCTTCCTGCAAAGTCTCTATGGAGAAACCCATGGTCAAATACAAAGCCTGGGAGAATCTATTCGAAAATTTTCTGCAAATCAAGCCCAATCAACAGAACAAACTCAGGCTCTTGTCAATGAATTAATCAGAGGAGTAGAGAATCAGAAGAATATAAATAATGATTCCAGCTCTATTGTTTCAACCATCACCCAATATCAACAAAAAATGACTGACAGCAGTCATCATTTATCTGCCGGTCTTCAGGGACTGCAGCAGCTTTCCAATTCCCTCAGCGATATAGTCAGTATTAACGCTGAAACATTGGAAACCATGAAAATAGAGCAAGAAAAAATGAAAGAAAAGTACGAAAATTATATTCAGTGTTTATACCAGCAGATGAAAGGGTATCAAGAAGATACGTCTGCTGAATGGGAAAACGCTATGACTCGTTTTTTTGAAATGGCAAGCTCAGGCTATACCCGATTTGAAGACTCCTTTACCCAGTCCATTAATGCTTTGCTTCACTCCAATCAAAGCTTAAACCAAAGCTTAGAGGAGCAATCTCAAGGTATGAACTTTGTTTCCAATGAAATGGCTCTGAGGCTCCATGAACTTAATGGCAGTTTGAAGGATACCATGAAGGAATTTACCAGGGCAATAGGGGAAGGTACAGGAAAAACCATCAGCGAATTCGATCAGGGTCTTTCAGAGATTACCCAGCGTCTAAGTCAAACCATCATTGAAATCAGAGATTCCATTGATGATTTGCCAGTAGTAATTGAATCTCTGAAGAAACATCTGGAATGAACTCATTGTACTCTGCAACATACAGCAGACTGTTTCATGAAAGAGAGGCAGGCATAAACAATGAATAAAAAATACTCTCATTCCATATGGAATCATATCACTGTTGCAGCAACAATATTATTATCTTTGTTGATTTTTTTCTTGATGCTGTTTTCTGCTTTTCAAAACGCAAACGGATACACCCCTGCAGTTTCCGATAAAGACAAACAAGGCAGCAACATACCACTGACAGATAAGGAGCTCAAGGAAAAGGAACAACAACTGAAGACTCTGGAATCCGATCTAAGTAAGAGAAATGATGTTCTAAACCAGCGCGAAAGTCAAATAGCAGCCCTGGAAGCTTCATTAAATAAAACTAAAGAGCAACATAGCAATATAATCCAGGAATTGGTAGATCAATTTTCTGAATCCAATCAGGTATTGAGCATAGACAATCAAACTGGTGCCATTGCTTTTTATAATGGAATTCTTTTTGAAACCAGCAGAGATACAGTCACGGAGGCTGGAGCAAATTACCTGAAGGAATTTATACCTGCATGGCTCTCCATACTGTTAAGCGAAGAAAATCGAGATTATATAGCTGAGATAATTATTGAGGGTCATGGTGATGATATAGGCAGCTATTTACTCAATCTGAATCTATCACAAAGCAGAGCGCTGGAAGTGACACGCTTTATATTAAGTGATGAAATGCCCAATTTTGAGTATAAGGATATGGTTCCAGACTATATAACGGCAAATGGCAGATCCTTCAGCCAGCCCATCATATTGGATGGTATCATAGACAAAGAACAATCAAGAAGGGTAGAGTTCAAGTTTCGTCTTAGGGATGAAAGAGCCAATAAGGAAATACAGAAGATAATAGAGGAAAGGATTGACTCATAATGGAATATGCCATCAATGTTCCAAAGCTTGAATTTAATAATGCTCTCAATTCCGTGCGGAAAAATCACCCTTATGCAGAAGAAATTATCCGAATGGACAGGAATGATGAAGTAAATGAGCTGATCCATCAAATAGATTCGTTGAATGGACAACAGTTGAAAGAATATGCCAATTCATTATCAAACAGTAATCAGGAATTGGTTTTTCATGCTTTGATGAAAGATATTACACAAACTCAGAAAAACAAGCTTTTTACCATTATATCCATACGCATGAAAAAACGTTTCTATAATTATAACTGGATATTACTTCAAGAGCATTATAATAACGCAAATTTAATCGAATCTTTGGCCTTGATAGCAGAATATATTAAAGAGAAGATACCAACAAAATACAAGCTGTCCCTGGTTAGCAAGCTCTCGGTTAAGGACGGTAATCTGGTAGCTCAGACCTTGGATGTTTTACAATCTGAAGAGAACACATTAAGCGATTTTTTTATTCGCTATAACATCAAGAATGAAAGCAATTTTGCCAGAGCCCTAGTAGAAGAATTTTTCCTGCACTGCGACAAGGAGGGCTTTCAGCGAAATTTTGTGTTGTTTATTAAGGAAATTCAAAATCACAAAAACCCACCCTATCCACAGATAAGCCATTATCTTGAAGACATGAATGTTCTGGATTATGTGGAGGAAATCAACAATTATCTCTTAAATCTGTATAATGATTCTAAAAATACCTGGTTCTGGGATAATATCCAGGACGAATTGAAAGTAAAACTGCTGCATTGGAACAAGCTGAAGGATATCGGTAAGCATATGGGAATACACTCTGAGAAGTATTTATTTTGGAAAAACTACTATCAGATAATTGAAAAAACCAAGTACTATCCAGAATTACGACTGCTGTTGTTCCATATACCGGGACATGTAGTTGTAGATACCGAAAATGAAAAGGATGCATCCTATCTCTATAAAAAGGCTGCATTTGAGGCGGCTTTTCGAAACTTGGACAGTTTTAACAATCGAATTTCCTGGTCATTGGATAAAGACTCTGTTATTTCTATGAAGGACGCCATATTGGAAAATAAACGTTCCGAAATTTACGAGTTGAACTATGAAGGACTTGGCAAGCTGTACATACGGGATTATCTGGATGCAAATATGTAAAAATTGAGATAGAAAATCAAAACTCAAGGGGGCTTATATGGTTAATAGAAGTAAAAGAGGTTTAGGTGAGATCCTGATGGACTCCGGCATCCTTACACCCGCTCAACTGGATAAGGCACTGGAAATGCAGAAATCGAATGGAAAAAAGCTGGGAGAACTCCTTATTGATGAAGGGATCATCAGTGAGCAACAGCTGGTGGAAGCCTTGGAATATCAGCTGAAAATTCCCCATATTGATTTTACCGCACACAGCATTAATCCAGATGTACCCAGATTGATAAGTGAAAGTCTGGCTAGAAGACATTTACTCATACCCGTAGAAAAAGAAGGAAATCAACTTACGGTAGCCATGGCTGATCCTCTAAATATATATGCTATCGATGATGTGAACATTGCCACCGGCTTGAGTGTAAAACCTGCTTTGGCATTGCGAAGCCATATAGATACTGCACTGGATAAATATTACAGCAATGAAAGTGCGGAAAAGGCTGTAGAGGATTTTGCCAAGGAAGCTCGTTTTGAGCAAATTTCTGAAATAGAAGAGGAAATATTAAATGAGGTAAACAATGCTCCTGTTGTTCGTCTGGTTGATTCCATCATTCAGCATGCTGTCCGTGCACAAGCCAGTGATATACATATTGAACCATATGAGAAAAAAATCCGGATTCGTTTTCGTATAGATGGTGAGCTTCAGGAAATTATGAGCTCATCGAAAACCACCCATTCAGCTATTGTAACACGTATTAAAATTATCAGTAAAATGGATATTGCAGAAAAAAGAATTCCACAAGACGGCCGCGTCGAAATGCAAATAGATGATAAGGATATAGATCTTCGTATATCAGTGCTGCCTACTGTATATGGTGAAAAAATTGTTTTGCGTATTCTAGATAGAAGCAGTACAATAATGAGTAAAACCCAACTGGGGTTTAGCGAAGAAAATATTGAAATGTTTGATAAAATTATTCAAAGCCCCAATGGAATCATACTGGTTACCGGTCCTACAGGAAGCGGCAAGACAACTACTTTATATGCCGTATTAAGGGAACTTAACAAGATCAACAGGAATATCATCACTGTGGAAGATCCTGTTGAATATCGGCTGGACGGTATCAACCAGGTACAAGTCAATGTCAAGGCCGGGTTGACCTTTGCCAATGGATTGCGTTCAATTCTGCGCCAGGATCCGGACATTATCATGATTGGTGAAATACGTGACACCGAGACAGCAGAAATTGCGGTTCGGGCTGCAATAACCGGTCACCTTGTTCTAAGCACTATGCACACTAACGACTCCGCCTCAACAGTTTCACGTTTGATAGATATGGGAATTGAGTCATACCTTGTGTCATCGTCTGTTGTTGGT
>ENA-UOOM01003105-UOOM01003105.1-fermentation-metagenome-genome-assembly--contig:-NODE-3105-length-12577-cov-47.193659_pt1 | contig 12577 bp, 11 predicted proteins | sample MGYA00245781_ERZ724031 | MGnify/ENA primary metagenome ERZ724031 (study PRJEB28704, sample SAMN03018317) | fermentation metagenome | biome: anthropogenic terrestrial biome; feature: soil... | reverse complement strand
CAAGCCTAGTTGGTATTAAAATATACGATTTTAAAAAAGAAGCTAGATATCTAGCTTCTTTTTATTGTTTTACGGGCATTTGAATGATTTTTTGGTTATAATAGATTTGTATATGAATTTTATTTAAAAGAGGTAGCTATGAACAAAGAAGAACTTCTTCAATTATTGCACCCAATGAAGCTGATTGGGTTAAGTGGGAATCCTGCTTTAAACGAAAAGATTGCTTCAATTCTACACAAACCACTGATTGAAACAGCAGTTCATCATTTTAGTGATGGTGAAATTCAAGTTAATATCGGTGAAAGTGTACGTGGGTGTGACGTCTTTGTAATTCAATCAATTCAAAATCCAGTAAATGAAAACTTTATGGAACTTGAAATTGTGTTGGATGCATTGCACCGTGCGTCAGCACACCAAATCAACGTGGTAACACCATATTTGGCATATTCACGTTCCGATACTAAAACCCGTTCACGTGAACCAATTACTGCTAAATTAGTTGCAAATCTGTTACAGATAACCGGGATGGATCACTTGATTGCACTGGATTTACATGCTTCGCAGATTCAAGGCTTTTACAATATTCCAGTTGATCATTTGCATGCAATGCCACTTTTGACCCAATACTTCATAGATAATGGTATTGCTACTAAGGAAGATAATGATTTGGTAATTGTTTCTCCAGATCACTCTGGTGCTAAGCTTGCACGTAATTTTGCGCAATACTTTGATGCACCAATTGCAATCGTTGATCAACGGGGTGCACGTTATGATGCGGAAACCCATGATGTAATTGGAGACGTTAAGGATAAGAAATGTATCATTGTAGATGATTTGATTGATACTGGTTCACGTATTTCTTCATCGACTAAATCGGTTATGGCCGCAGGCGCAAAGAAGGTTTATGTTGCCGCAACGCATGCGCTTCTTTCACAAAACGCCACTGAAGTACTTAATGAATTGCCGATTGAGCAAATTATTGTAACGGACACGATCAAGCACAACCATTATCCAGATCGAATGGTACGTATGTCTGTTGATTTGCTTTTGGCACGTGGAATAGATTATGTATATCATGATCGTTCAATCCACCAAATTTATGATGAACAAAATGAGATAAAATAATTCATGTTTGTTTGAAACAGATCAAATAATCCTCGTTCAAAGTGAGGATTATTTTTTGTGGTAAATTATGTGTTTTTGTATGTATTTAATGTTCATCGTTGGTATAATTGAAGTTAATTGTATAGAAAAATGAATTCGAGGATAGGTTAATGGCAAGACGGAAAAATATGAAAAGGCGAAGAATTATTTTGGGTAATACTTTTTACCTAATTAGAGAGAATGGAATGGATAATGTTTCTTTGCAAATGATTGCTGAAAAGTCGCACATTTCTAAATCTCTACTTCAATCATATTATCCCCATAAATCAAAATTAACTAGTGACATTGTTCATAACTTGTTTAATACTTTGGCTGAACAAGTTAATAGCTATGATGAAGTTAATCGCACTAATCCATATGCACGTACCAAAGCTTTTATTTATACCATTGCTTCTTTAGGGATGAATGATGAGGGCTTGGATCGGATTATCTCAGAGGTCTTTATTAGTAATGCATCTTTAGATAATTGGGGCAGTATGTTAAATAATTGGTTACAGGTTAACCATCTATTTGATGGATTGAATATTGATGAAAATGAGTTGAGATTAGGGATTGCATTTATAACTACAGGTGCTGGTCGTTTATATTATGAACGTAAGAGATACCAATTTACGGCTGAGAAATTAGCCGATTATGCGACAAGTGCACTTATGTTTAGTTTTTTGCATTGCTCAACTAAAGAAATCGATCGTACTTTAAAAGACGGACATAATATTATTGAGTCAGCGGATATGAATTCCGTTCATCATGCTATTGATACAATGTTTGATGAGGGAAAAGAAATTTTCAGTTAGAAGGAAAATATAATGGTTGACAATGCAAGAACTGATTTACGACGAATAAATCATGAGCAAAATAACCAATATAAACGAATATTGGCCTTTATCATCTTTCTAATCGTCACGCTTATTATGATAACAGGGACCTTTTTAAATCCCTTTTTTATGAAAAAACAGATTAGGACGAGTAATAACCAGGCAGTAATTGTCCGGCAAGTTAATGGTAATTTTGATAACCTGGCTGATATTATCGGTGCCAACCATGAAGCAAACGCAAATTTATTAACAGTCAAACAAACGCAACCAATTGCAGATCACGTTATCGATTATTCATTAGGACTGCACTGGTTTAAAGTGAATAATGTTGGATTAGCTAAGCAAATTTTGCATGATATTAATTTAAATATTGATGAAGGCTCTTCAAGTGATGCGCAACAAGTGGAAGCTAAATTGAAGAAGCAAAAAAACAATGCGCCTTATGCGGTTATTTCAGCCTTTAACTTAAACACCGTAACTTTGGGCGCAAATATAGCGGTAATGTTATTCCTTGTAAATATTATTATTGTTGTCGTTACTATTATTAGTATGCTCTCATTAATCAGTGATATGCGGTCAAGAACTACCATTAAAGCGCTTGTCCATGATTGTATGGCAGCTGGCATGTGGGCTGGCTTTTGGATGATTGTAATTTTTATTGTCTTAGCTTTGATTCCGGTCGTCTTTAATGTAGAATCTCTGGCTACGTTCGGTTATTTGATCGAAATAAGCAGCAGTATCTTTTTGGATAACGTTGTTGCTGGTGTAATAATTTATATTCTATGTGCAATTCCATGGCAGATCACGTCGGCGGATAATTAATTTTTAACCATAGCTAAAGTAAATAGCTATGGTTTTTCTAATAAAAATATTAAGGGAAAAAAGAATGAAAAAAATAAAATTTGCTAAAATCATCATGGTATTGGTCATGATGATTTCTATACTTTTTACATTAAGTGCACCTACATATGCGGCTAGTAACAAAAATATTGGCAATAATTCTGTTTTAAGAAAAATAAAACGGTCAAAAAAGTTGGTTGTTGGGACTTCTGCTGATTATCCACCACTTGAATTCACTACTAGCGTTAACGGTAATACCAAGTATGTTGGTGTTGATATGGAACTGGCTAAGGATATTGCTAAGGATTTACACGTTAAACTTGTAGTTAAAAATATGAGTTTTGATTCATTATTAGTAGCGCTAGAAACAGGTAAGGTTGATATGGTTATCTCGGCCATGACTCCAAGTCCTGATAGAAAAAAGAGTGTCACTTTCTCTAAGATTTACTATAAGCCAAGTGGTGAATTTTTCTTAATTAATAAAAAAGATAAAGGTAAATACAGAAAAGTGCAAGATTTTAAGGGTAAAACTGTTGGCGCACAGACTGGGAGCATGCAGTACCAATTGATCCAATCACAAATGAAGGGGTCAAAGGTTAAAGGGTTGAGCAAGATCAATAACCTGGTTTTGGCACTGCAATCTGGTAAGGTGTCCGGCCTTGTCATGGAGGAATTAACGGCTAAAGCTTACGCACAGAATAATAAGAGTTTGCTTGCCATTAAGAGTAACTTAAAAGTAGCCCAAGAAGGTAATGCTGTTGCGTTAGCTAAAGGTCAATCTGATCTACTTAAAGCGGTCAATAAGACGATTAAGCGGGTACAGAAAAAAGATTTGGTTCATAAGAAATACCTGCCAGAAGCAGCCAAAAATATGCAGACAAGTAAAAAATCCAATATGTTTACTAAATATGCTCCCTATTTTGTTAAAGGAATCGGCTACACCATTGTGATTACCATCTTTTCTGTGTTGATTGGGGTTATTTTAGGAATGCTCTTGTCTTTGATGCGCTTATCACAGAATAAACTGTTGCATTGGATCGCGATTTGTTACATTGAATTCGTTCGGGGAACTCCGCAAATGGTTCAAATTATGTTCGTTTATTTTGGAGTTGGTGTTTTAATTTCTAATTTGTCCGCGGTAATGGCAGGGATTATCGCAATTGGCCTTAATTCTGGAGCTTACGTAGCGGAAGATATCAGGTCAGGAATCGATTCGGTCGCTAAGGGACAAACTGAAGCTGCTCGTTCTTTGGGTTTAAGCCAATCTAAAACTTACCGTTACGTTGTTATTCCCCAAGCATTAAAGAATATTTGGCCTGCATTAGGTAATGAATTTATTACTCTGTTAAAGGACTCGTCGCTGGTTTCCGTAATTGGGGTAACAGAGTTGATGTACCAAACAGAACTGGTTCAAACCTCGACCTACCAAGGTGTACTGCCTTTGTTTATCGCAATGGTTATTTACTTTATTATGACCTTCACGTTGTCTAGATTTCTTAATTACTTTGAAAGGCGGATGAAACACAATGACTGAGATAATTAAAGTTGAGCACCTTAAGAAAAATTATGGCAAGCATGAAGTTTTAAAAGATATTTCTGCCACGGTTAATAAGGGACAGGTAATTTGTATTATTGGGCCATCAGGAGCGGGTAAAAGTACTTTCTTACGTTGTTTAAACGTATTAGAACGACCAACTGCTGGTAAAATTATTTTTAATGGAACTGATTTGGCAAAATTAAAAGATGGTAAACAATTAGATAATTTACGACAAAAAATGGGGATGGTTTTCCAAGATTTTAACCTTTTTCCTAATATGAATGTCCTTAAAAATATTATGTTGGCTCCAATGAAGGTGAAAGGAAGCAGTGAATCCGAAGCAAATCAAGAAGCATTACAATTACTAAAGCAAGTTGGCTTAGAGGAACAGGCACAACAATATCCAAATAGTCTTTCCGGTGGTCAGCAGCAACGGGTGGCGATTGCACGAGCTTTAGCAATGAAACCAGAAATGATGTTATTTGATGAACCGACAAGTGCGCTTGATCCAGAAATGGTTGGAGAAGTATTAAAAACTATGCAAGATCTAGCTGAATCTGGCATGACAATGGTAGTTGTTACGCATGAGATGGCCTTTGCAAAAGAGGTAGCTGATGAAGTTTGGTTTATGGCTGATGGATATTTACAGGAAAAGGGCAAGCCCAAAGAAGTGTTTGACCACCCCAAGAGCCAAAGAGCAAAAGATTTCTTAGCAAAGATTTTATAGTATACAAAAAGGTGAGATTTAAATATCTCACCTTTTTTAATATTAAATTGATTCATTAGTCATTTTGAAAAATGAATCTATTTATAAAAAAATTATTTTGCCACTGTTTTCCTTTTAAAGCATCTAAATATTTTCCATTTTTAACTGGATCATTTTTCTTTTGCTTTAAGGTAGCTGATAGTTTTGCACTTTGGTCAAAGAGAGCAGAGTTGGAATGGGCATCCTTTTGCAGGGATGCAATTGGTTGATAAGACTGTGGTGTAGCTTCTTGATTAGCTATTTGTGCTGTATCCTGTTCAAATAATTTGAAACTATATTTATAAACACCGTCGACATTAATTTCATATTGGTGACCGACAACTATCGGCGTAGCACCAGGGGAATAAGTTATAATGGACTTAAAATTGCCGAAAGCTGAATCACTGTAGTTTTCTACGTGGGTTCCACTATAAGATTTTCCGGTATCTTCGTCAGTGATTGTAACTTTGGGATTCTTGTTGACAGTCTTATCTGATAAATAAAGCGACCAGGCAACATTTTCACCCTTTGCTAGCTCAATTGGGAAAATTCTTGCGCTTGGGTAGGCTACAACCGGTTGACTTGCTTCTCGAAATATATCATTAACGTTCAATACTTTTTCTACGGAATAACGATAGCCGTTGCTGCCGTATGCGGCCCCAATTCCGGTTGAGGACAAACGGCTAGATAAGAGCCAAGCTCTATGTCCTGTGTCTGAGCCGGTTAAGTTATAACGGTCGGTTATTAGATCGGTAACAACGTCACCAGCTGATTCATTGTTAACGTTAAAGTTTAAGTTGGAAGTTTCAGAAGTATCCTGGGCTAACTTCCAAAGTGATTTGCCGACAAATGCTGGTCGTTTATCACCGGGTAAACCATGTTGGTTAACGAATGGATTGGCGTTAATTGCTGCCATAACAGCGGCAGTCTTTTGGGCATTTTTTTCAGCCGTCTTATTTTCTGTTATCGGATTTAGGCCAAATAAACTGCGGTAATAATTGATATAAGCAAGTTGGTCATTGATGTAGGCTGGTGCAAGCACACCTTCCTTAAATTTCCTTTTTAAGTGCGGCTTTTGGGCGTAGATGTTGTTAGCATCATACTCAGTCTTACTTAAATCGGAATATTGGTTTTGAAAGTGGTGCACCTGTTTTACTTCAGTAGAGGTAAAAGTAGCAGCCTGAGTTGTTTGGCTTAGCCCACTAAATGGTGCTGCGATGATTAGTGCTATAGCAGCAATAGAAAATTTGCGTAGAAGCATAGCTGTACATCCTCTCTTTCTTTATAATATAATTATAAACCAATGTGAAAAGACTTTTTAGTAAAAAATGTTCTTAGGTTTACGGCTTTTCCTTCATTTATTGCGTATAATAAAGGATTGATAACAATAATCAGGAGGTAAAAAAATAATGACTAAAAAAACGCAAGTAGGATTAATTTTTGGTGGAAATTCATCTGAATATAGGGTATCCATTATGTCGGGCCATAATATTTATAAGGCAATTGATAAGGATAAATTTACGGTTCACCCAATTTGGATTACTAATGACGGTTACTTTGCTGATGAAGATGAGTCACTCAAAGTATTAAAGAATCCATCATACCAAGTTAAGAATCCGCATAAGGTAACTAATATTTCTAACTTAATTGAATTAACTAACTTACCAGAAATTGATATTTTCTTCCCAATTGTTCATGGTAACTTAGGTGAAGACGGCAGCTTGCAAGGTTTGTTTAGGGTTTTGAATAAACCGTTTGTCGGGGATGACGTTTTAGCAGCAGCCGTAACAATGGATAAGGAGTTTACCAAGATTTTAGCACAACGTGCCGGTATTCCTGTAGCTGATTGGATCTCCGTTAAGCGTTATGAATATAATGATAAGAATAATGATAAATTGAATTATAATAAGGTTAGCCAAAAATTAGGTAAGGACTTGTTTGTCAAGCCTTCTAATCAAGGCTCATCAGTTGGTGTTAACCATGTGACTAACGCTGAAGACTACAAAGCGGCTTTAGATGATGCCTTTAAATATGATGATAAAGTTTTAGTAGAAAAAACAATTCATGGTACCGAAGTTGAAACTGCTGTTTTAGGTAATGACAAACCGATTGTATCCGGAGTTGGACAAATTATTAATGCTAAGGGGACTTTTTATACTTATAAAAATAAGTATGAAGATAACTCTACTTCTAAGTTGCAAATCCCAGCTGATTTACCAGCTGATGTTGTTAAAAAAGTCAGATCGAATGCGTTGAAAGTTTATCAGGCTACTGAATGCAGTGGGATGGCCCGGGTCGATTCCACCCTGCAAGATGGTGACAACAAAGTGGTTTTAACCGAAGTAAATGCTTTACCCGGTTTTACTAATATTAGTATGTATCCAAAATTGTTTGAGCAAGCGGGAATTTCTTACACTGACTTAATTACCCGTTTAATTGAAGCCGGTCAAGAGCGTTTTGATCATAAAAAGACTTTGTTACATAAGCTTGGATAGAACGTAATTTGGGAATAAATCGTAATGACAAGTAATGAACATAACTTTGAAGAACTTATGGCACCGGCAGCTACAGCCAAAAAGTTGGGTATTAGTGTGGCTACGTTGCGTAAGTATTCGCTTATTGTTGAAAAGGTTACTGGTAATAAAAAATATTATGAACGGACCAAGCAAAAGGCGCGTTTATACCATGAAAAAGATATAAAAGATCTGGATGCTTTTCATAAATTAGCGAGGAACAGTGGCCTGACCCTTCAAGAAGCAGCACGGCAGATTTATGAGGTTAGGGATAAGAATGATCCTGATCAGAGTAAAGATGCCGAAGACAGGGTTCAAGATAAGGCATTGATGACTACGCCACAGGTTGTTAAATTACTAAAGGCTCTTCAGCAAACGATTGGTAACCAAAATAAGGCAATTGATTCTTTACAGAAACAGCTTAGTAAGATCGAAAAGCAGAATAAGGAGCTTTTAGATAAAAAGCAGGTAGCTGCGCCTAAAGCTGATGATAATAAATTTTCCAGTTTACCTGATATTTCGGGGATTGTTAGTACTAGTAATGTAGATGATAAACCTCAAGCTGCAACTAAAAAAGAACACAAACCGATGACGCGTGAGGCCAAAAGGGCGGAACTAGCTCAAGATAAAAAGAAGAGTGAAGCGGAAGTTCATAGCGAGATTATTAATAGAGCTAAAGAAAATGCTCAGAAACGTGCCAACGTTAATGTTCATCGTACTCTCGCTGGCATGCAGGTACAAAATGAAAAGAAACATTGGTGGCAAAGGTTTCTAAACTTTTAAGAATTAGTAAGCGACTTTTAATTAGGTCGCTTTTTGTTTTAAAGTATAGGGACAACAGGGAGATAAAAATATGAAAGCTAAAAATAAGAAGCGCTATATAATAGCACTTATTGTAGCAGTTATAGGTTTGGTTTTAACTGCTTGTACCTATTTTGCCACTAATATTTATTCTAGAGATGATGTAGCAGTAATTACTGATAACGTCATTAAAGACCGTTTGATTGAAAAAGATAAGGATGTTTACAACAATGTCGATCAGACACGGGAACAGACGTTACATTTAAAGGTTTTGTCTGGTAAGTATAAGGGGAGAACTTTTACTACTAAGAATGTATATTATCCTTCGCAGATGGTGTCACAAAAATACCGCGCACGGCAGCGGATTTTCGTTAACATTAAGAAGGGTGATCCAGCAATTGTGAATCCCAAGCGTGATTGGGTACTAGTTCTTGCCTTGACGGTGACCATTGCACTAATGATAGCTATTGTTGGTCGGCATTCGTTTGCGCTAATTATTTCGATGGCGCTAAGTTGGTTGATTTTTTATTTAGTTATTGTTTTAGATGTCCACATGAATGGTGCACATATTATCCTACTGTTTAGTTTAGCTGACATAATTTTTTCATTCTTTGGTTTACTAATAGATCAGGGATTTAATAAAAAAATGCTAGCAACGTGGCTGGCGACACTTCTTGGGGTCTTTATTTCCTTTGGCCTCTGTTATTTAGTAATGCAATTAACGGGTGAATCAGAAATGAAGTACGAAACCGGCGACTACGCCACTCAAGATCCGCGTGGAATTTTCTTAGCCCAAACCTTGCTCGGTATTTTGGGTGCCGTAATGGATGAATCAACCGATATTATTTCCAGTTTGTATGAATTGGTTCAAACCAGGAAGGATATTACGGTTAATCAGCTGATTAAGAGTGGCCGAACGATGGGACAGGAAATCATGGGTCCATTAATCAATGTTTTGGTATTGATCTTTATCTCAGGTGCACTTCCTATGACTATTATTTATTTAAGAGATAATAATAGTTTAGGTTCAGCTTTTGGTTTTACTTTGTCTTTAGGAGCTACTCAAAGCGTAATTTCCGCGATTGGGATCGTACTTACTGTGATCTTCGCGACGGGATGCAGCCTACTATTTTTGAAGAATAAAAAATGGAAGTGGGGTAAGAAAGAATGAGTACGTTAACTGCCTTAATTATTGTATTAGCGATTTTAATGACAATTGTTGGCGGAGAGACTGGTATTCGCAGTTTCTTCAGTGTACTGATCAATACCATGCTTCTAATTTTAGTGGCAATTCTGATATCTTGGGGAATAAGTATTCCAATTTTAATTTTGATCTTTATTCCTTTGAAATTAGTTACTATAATTTTCTTAGGTACACATGATTATACTGTTGCTAAAAATTCATTTTATGCAGCCTTTCTCGTGTGCTTGATTGTTAGTGTATTAATCTTAGGCTGTCAATGGTTGGCTCAAGCTGCTGGAATGGGTCCTGAGGCTGGCGAAGTCTTAGTCGGCTTATCGCAAATGCCGGGCTTGAGTTACCCAATGATTGCGGTAGCAGTTGCCATCTTCTCATCATTAGGTGCGATTGCTGAAGCGGCTGTGGCCATAAGTTCTGGACTTCTGGAAATAAAAAAGCATAACCCAAATATTAGCCGGATGAATTTAATAGCAAGTGGTAACAGAATCGGTAGAGATGTTTTAGGTACGGCGATGAATACCATTTTATTCGGAATGTTTGGTAGTTTCTTATCTTTATTCTTATGGTATTTTCGTTTGAATTACTCAATGGGTGAGGTTCTAAATGAAAAATTGTTTGTAAATGAAGCTCTGATCATCATGTATTCCCTGATAGGGGTATTATTAACTGTTCCTCTCTCTACAATCTTTTTAAGTAGAGGAATGAATAAAAACGAGGTAAAAGATGGAAGTAAATGAATTAACGCTAAAAAATTTTAATGGTCGTGAATTTAAAATTCATACGTATACGTTGAAACAAATTGCTGATTTGGTGGAGCCCAAGCATCCATTGGCGATTGTGGTTCCAGGCGGAAGCTTCGATCATTTCTCACAACGAGAAAGTGAACCTGTTGCCCTTGCTTTTAACAGCCGTGGCTTTAATAGCGTAGTAATGGATTATAATTTGGTGCAAGATGAAGGCGATATTTATCCTGACGCCGGATTAGACGTTTTAGCGACGGTTAAATATTACCGTGAACATGCTAAGGACTATAATATTGATCCTAAAAAGATTGTGACAATTGGTTTTTCTGCCGGAGGTCACATCGTAAGTATTGCTAATTATATGGCTAATGCTGATAAATATAAGAAGCTGTATAACTTTAAGTCGAAAGATGTTTTACCGAATAAGACAATCTTAGGGTACCCATTAATTAATATTGCTAAAATTGGGATCGATATCCCTGAAGATGAGCAGGCTAAAGTACCAGAGGATAAAGCTTTACGTGATAGTGCCTTGGGCGTTACACGTGAAACACCTGCTACTTTTGTCTTTCAAGCATGGGATGACCCAATGGTTTTGGTTTCTAATTCAATTGAATATATCCAGGCTTTATATGATCATCAGGTTCCTTGTGAGGCACATTTATTTAATAAGGGTGTTCATGGTTTTTCATTAGCTCGACCGGATATGGTCGTAAAGGATCGGCCGTGGCAAGATAATCCGCATGCTGCTCATTGGTTTAACTTAGCGATGGAGTGGTTAGATAGCGAATGGAAATAATAAAAGAGGTCGACGGACCTCTTTTATTATGTTTTAAATTTTAGAAATTACTTACTTCCCTTTTATTATAAATCCTGGGATAATAGTCTTAATATGGTTATTAAGGGTGAAAAGTATGAAAGATTTTCGTTCACGGTTTGCTGATAAAGTTTATCAACGAGGCGTTAAGTATCAAAAAGATGGTAAAGTTAATGGCATTGGATGGGGTAAAGACGGGCATTTTATTGCCTCTGTTCAATCGTCAGACCGTTTTTATTACTATCGGGTAACTGGTGTTTATAAAAATGGCAAAGCTTCAGAATTAAAGTGTAACTGTCCGTGGGCTCAAGCGGGCCATAATTGTAAACATATGGCAGCCGTTCTTCTTGAAATTAAACAAAATGAAGATGCAAAGAATGGCAATGGTGAAAAGCCGCGGTCATCAAGGATTGCTTTTGTTGATGCGGTTCCAGATGATTTAAAGGCTAAAATTGCGGATGCACACCTCACGGTTAACCCACTACAATTGATTACTGGCAGAACATTTACCAATTCTGATTACAATAAGGCAAATGCTTTAGAAAAAGAATATACCTTAGTAAATGAGGAATTGACCCAAACTAATGATAATCGTTATCTTTATACGACTGAATTTAGGTCAAGGTACGGTTACTTTATGGTATATATCAACTTTAATCTCGAAAAAATTACGGATATTACCGCTGAGTCACGTATAAACAAGAATATTAATCAAGATGTCTTCTTTATCATGGGATTGCTGCATTTTGTTTTATATTTTCTTAAACATGATCCCTTTGATCAGACTAATGATGCCGCTAAACGTTTATTAATGTATTTCCAATCTAGGAACAGGCCTGGGCAAGCAATTACTTTTCGTGCCCAAATTGAAAATGATCAGGGAACAGTAGTTTTATACTTTAAAATTGGTGAAGACCAGCATTTGTATAAAGTACAGAACCTGCAAAATATGGTTAACTCTGCCCGTGAAGGAGAAGTAGTTAAATTTGGTAAATATTTTGACGATGTTGTCGATCCTGACAGGATGGATCAAGATAGTTTAACCTGGTATCAGTTTGCACAAAAATTAGTCGATATCCAAAGTGCTACTAGGATTGATGATTTTAATGAACTTAAGCTTAAGAACATTCCGTTAAAGGGTACCCTTGCTGATCAGGTTGATGAGATGATTTCTTCTGGGTTACCGGCTTATGAAAACGGGACACGGATTCGCTACGGTACGGAAAAATTAGATTTACCGATTGATATTAAACTTAACAAAAATGGGAATTCAGCCATAGTTAACGTTTTTCCATTTCAAACTTATGAGCGAATTTTTGCTGGTAATAAAAATTATTATAGTTGTAAACTTAATCGTTGGACTAAATATACCGGTTTAACCCCGGATGCCTTGGATCAAGT
>ENA-UOOM01003104-UOOM01003104.1-fermentation-metagenome-genome-assembly--contig:-NODE-3104-length-12579-cov-5.784813_pt1 | contig 12579 bp, 8 predicted proteins | sample MGYA00245781_ERZ724031 | MGnify/ENA primary metagenome ERZ724031 (study PRJEB28704, sample SAMN03018317) | fermentation metagenome | biome: anthropogenic terrestrial biome; feature: soil; material... | reverse complement strand
AATTTAAATAAAATCGTGCATTTACACAAGAAATAATCGATATATTTTACTGTGTATCAAAATAATATGTCTTTTTCAGCAGACCCTATTTAGATTCCATTCATCTATTTGGTGTAACCTCATCAAAAACCCTGACATAGTCAACAATAAAGCAGTCAGGCAGTTCTGCATCGAACAGGGCAGGTACGGGTTTACCTCCCCACCCCTTTTCATCGGTTGACTCCAGATCTGAATTAAATGCACGGTGATATCCGTGACATTCGGTCGAAATCAGGATAAACTGATCAACTTCAGATACCGGACAATCGGGAGCCATCTGACGGCCAACCTCTTTCCCGTCAGCATAAAAAATATAACCTTCGGGTGACCAGTCCACTGCGTAAGTATGCCAACCATCTTCTGTTTCTTCATAAGGAAACCAGATATGGCCGAACCATTTTCCCTCTTTTCCATAGCCTCCCCAGCCACAACCACTGCCAATGGTTCCTTCAGTATGTTGCCGGTAGTTCTCCATGATATCGCACTCTACTCCGGCATACCTGGGATCAGGGTGTGCCCCAATAGAAGGTGACTGCAACCAGAATGCAGCATGCCAGCCATCATTTTTGGGAAGCTTACAGCGAATCTCATAGTAACCAAACTTATGCATAAATTTGGCCGGCTCCTTTGTTCCAAATGGCCAGAATCCTTTCGCATTCTTATCCTTTGGAATATCAAAAGTATTCGATCCTGTCTGCAGGTGTCCTGAATAAAAATCATCCCCCTTACGTATAAGGTTTATCTTCAAATGCCCCTCACCATCGAGTTCAACGCCCTCTTTAGTGAAAGTGGGAGATTTATATCCCCAGTAATTGAGGCGATAATTCCATTTAGTGCTGTCAAGTCTCTTCCCTTCAAATTCATCATTCCAAACCAGCTTCCATTGTTTACCAGGAGGTAAAATACTCTTTACCTCTAATTTATCATACAACTGATCAACTTCTCCTTCAGTTGCTACCTTTTTCTCTGTAGGGAAACAGGAAGCAAGTGTTAAAATAGAAATAAGCAGATAATGATTAATTGTAATTCTTATTCTCATCTTATGTAATTTTTGGATTCATTATTGTTTTAACGGAACCTTTGAACGTTCAGCAATCATCGTGACACTATCCCAGACAGGAAGTTTTTTGAATACAACATCATCTCCTTTATTTTCCCAATCCGATTTATCAATCTCATAAACCTTACCTGATATCATTTCAACATAAACAGGATCCCTGTAATTCTTACCTTTTATTGTAAGGCTCACTATGTCCCATTCAAAATTATCATCAGGGATACGGTCTTTATACCAAACCAATGCAACGGGAGTACCCTCTTTTTCAAATCCGGCAACTGTCATCTTCCTATAAGCATTAGAACTATAATCCAATTCACCCTCAGCTTTTACTTTGTCATCAAAAAAGGCTGCCATATGCTGTACTCCGTAAAATTGCGGACGTTTATAAATAATTTCATTTAATAAACTTGACCGTATTAAACCAAATGATTGCAGCATATTATAATATTTCAGATCTATCATGGTAAATACAGAAGAACGGATATCACGGGCTCTGTCACCAGCCATCCTGCGCATACGCCATTTCGCCTGACTTACCTCTGTCCATGGATAATATGAAAGAGCATGTGTCCATTCTAAAATCGAGGGGGCGCCAACTTCACCCTGGAATAATTTTATCTCAGGATTATAGGAATGTGCCATCTCCCTCAACTTATCAACCGTCGGATAACTGTCATCAGGATTTCGTGAATAAGGATGATATGTCAGATAATCCACCAAATGTAATTTGTTATTATATTTCAAAGTATCAAAAATATCCTCCGCAAAACTTAGAGGAATTCCTGCCAAAGAGAAGCCAATAATAATAGCATCGGGCTGCACTTGCTTAATTCTTTCTGCTGTTTTTATGAGCAAATTAGCATAAGCACCTCGCGGTTGATGCCTTGGTTCATTCCAAATTTCCCACTCTTTAACATCGTTTTTATAATGCTTCACTGTGGCCTCAACATAATTGAGCCAGGCAGTCATTGTCGGTTCATCTGTAAAGAGACCAGCGCCTAACCGTATTGAAGTTCCGTAAAGCGGATTCCCATAGCACAAACAAACCCACGGTTCAACTTTTTGCTCAAGCAGGCCATAAACAATTGAATCAAGCCATGCAAAATTATAAACACCTTTTTCCTGCTCACATTTAGCCCAACCACTTTGTATTCTGGCGGATTTTATACCTAATTCACCTACATAATCTTTATAAATACTAAACTTAGCGTAGTCGCGGTCAAGTGTTTCACAACCAATAGACCACCAGGGTGAGGATTCAACATCTTTTGAATGCTTTGTGGTAATCCAGCCAACTTGCTTTAAGCCAGGACCGGAATATTTAAACTGCTCCCATGTTATTGACCTGTGTTGTGCTGTAGCAAAAAAGCCAATTAAAAAAACTGAGCAAAAAAGAATAATTAATTTTTTCATAAAAATTTATTTTGATTTTTTTTATTAAATTAAAGTAGATTCCATAAAATACCTAAAAGAGATGCTTCTTCAATATTTTGAATTTTTGAAATTGACTGAAGCGATACTAATTTTTTAAATCCAAAAACTAAATTACGGATTCTCAATAAAAATGAAGTCATCCAAATCCCACCCAATTTTCATTCATTCTCATGGGTGTCAAAAAATTGTCATGTAGGTTTCATTTTATGATAAAAAATTAAATTTCACTCTGCTGACGGGGTAGCATATCCGGGATTTTGATCTAATTGAGGATTTTTCACCAAGTCGTTCAGAGGTATGGGAAACAAATAATAATGGTCTAACCATCCTTTAGGTTCGTCAAGATAAACTACATATCCTTCTTTGTCTCTACTTTCTTCGACTGTAGCAAATCCTTCAATTTTTAATGTGTTGTTATAATCTGCATTTTTAACCCACATTCCTTTAGGTCGAGTATTATAATATTCTCCCTTTTTCCATCTACGTACATCATTAAAAAGAAAATTCTCTCCAAATAATTCAACCATACGTTCGCGACGTATTTCCCATAAAATGGGAGGAACAGTTTGATCACGGTTCAAATCAAATGTTTCGTCAATTTCGGAAACATTCATGTTGGCTACATTCACACGATCCCTAATCTTGTTTATGGTCCGGTCAGCCACATCCTGTGTGAATTGACCTAATTCAAATTTGGCCTCGGCATAGTTCAGCATTGTCTCCTCAATCCTGAAAATAGGCATGTCCTGTGAATTACTCGATTGCATGGGTGGATTTGTATCATAATATTTCCAATACCAATAACCATGTCGACCACTAGATGGAGCAATACCTTCTGGAAAACTCCTAAAGCGTGGTGTATAGCTGGTTGCCAGCGTATTATTCCATGCAGTCATTGGTAGGCTCTTTTGTTCCGGCTTGGATATCTTTGTCAATATATCAATATACTCCCTAAATATGACACTGTCCTCTTTTGTTACTGGGCGTGAAGGATTTGCTCCTATTTTTATTTCATCTTGTGTTGTCAGAAATCGCCATTCAAGAGAAGTTGCTGTTCCGGGTTTATAAACCCGCGATGGGGGTAATACTGTAAAAAGTAGCCGATAGTCGCGATTTCTGAATTCATCGAATGGAGTTTTATCGCCATTGTACAATGGACTGGTTGAAATCGGTTTCCCATCAGAACATAGATATCGTTCGACCATCTCCTTACTTAATTCATAACTACCACCAGATGCCCTTGAAAGATTGCGTTGGGCATCGTGTGTAAGAACGTTTTGAGCATATTGTCGGAAAAGTATCACACCCTTCATCCCTGTAAGATCCTGTGTGTTGAATAATTCATCGTAATTGTCGTGCAACTCGGTGAAACTTTGCATAAGCTTTTCTGAAGCATCTATACAAGCATTCAAGTAAATATTGGCATCATCCAATCCATGATATTTTCTCCAGGTACCCTCGAACAGTCCGAAACGCGATATTAAAGCTCTCACAACATGTACATTGATTGTATTCAACCCATCACCATCAGGTTTAATGTGTGACTCTGCATATTGTAAATCGCGCAGGATATTCGCGGCAATCACGTCCCGTGAGTCCCTTGGTCCATAAACTATATCTTCGTCTTCTTCTGTCACCGTATGCTCAGCCCAGGGTACTGCACCATAAAACGACAGAAGCCGGAAATAATTGAATGCGCGAAAAAACAAACCCACGCTTTGCCAATGCTCTTTATCACTTTGGCTCATTTGCGATTGTTCAACATTATCAAGCATAATATTACAACGACGGATATGATCAAAGTGCCATTGATTATTACCGGTTGACTCTGTTACTCTCTGGTATGCCCATACATTACCATTGGTCGACATATTATTGTTCAACCATGGCGTATAGTCATCCCGACGACAAAATTCATTCATACTTTCAAAAGAACTTGCATATAAACCCCAACTATAGGTTAAAAAATTGTCATAGGTCTTGAACAACGTTTTTTCAGTCTGTAAATTTTTAGATTGTATATCCAGAAAATCATTAATACAAGAGTTTGTCGTAAATAATAGCCCGATTGCAAAGACTGCCAGCATTATATTTTTAATATTTTTCATAATTAAATGATTAACTAATTAACTAATTAAAAACTAATTTTTAGACCACCTGTAAGCATACGCATGAATGGATAAGTTGCTCCATCGCTACGTGTCCTATTATCTGGATGTATTCCTTCGGGAAAATGATTGAAAGACAATACATTTTCGCCACTTATAAAGAGGGTAACTTCATCCAATTTGATTTTAGAAATCAGAGACTTAGGCAAATCGTAGGATAAAACCACACTTTTGATATCCAAATACGCCGCATTCTGCAAGAATCCGCTTTGTGTCTGATAGTTAGCATTAGTATTGTGTGCAGCGCTGGCATATATACGTGGGAAATTGGCATTTGTATTATCAGGTGTCCAATAATCCAATTGATATTCATAGAGACCTACCATCCAGTTGTGAGTGTATGGAAACATGGTAACATTTCTCAACCAAACCTGCCGTTTACCGGTTCCCTGTAACAGAATAGAAAGTCCAAAACCCTTCCATGAAACATCTGTATTAAAACCAAAAACATATCGGGGACTGCTGTTACCAATAATCCTGCGTGATCCCGGATTGTCAACTGTATTATCTGCTCCTTGCCAAACCTCACCGTTTTCATCTGGATATTTATAAAGAACATCGCCGGGATTTGGATTGTATCCTTTAAATTTAGCTATGCCCGGTTTTAATGTACCACCCATCAACTGGTTGTCAAGAGTTCCTTCAACAAAGTCGTCCACCGTGTAGAGCCTGTCGGTTACATAACCCCATATTTCCCCTAATATCTGACCCTCGTAGCGATCGGAGAGGACTTTCGATTCGTTTTTGAATTTTTTAATCTTGGATTGGTTATCACTGATATGGAATCCCACACCATACGATACATCTCCTACTTTATCTCTCCAAGAAATTTGTAGTTCCCAACCTTTGGATTCCATATCAGCGGCATTTTGCAATGGGGCCGAAGTGCCAATAATGGATGGATAATCCAATCCGGGTGCTAACATATTCAGCGTTTCACGATTGAATAAATCAAACGAAGCGTCTAATTTCTGACGAAACAATCCAATGTCGATACCGAAATTAACAGTACGGACTTCTTCCCAGGTAAAGTTCGACCTAACCAGTGCAGGAGGATTGAGTGAAGTTGGCTTTTCGTCGTTACGAAGCCAAGCAGCTAAATAACTTTCCATTCCCGGGGTATACTGATAAGGTGAAATATTCTGATTACCTATACTGCCCCACGAAGTCCTGAGTTTTAAATTGGAAATAACATTGCGGGAAAAATCCATAAACCCTTCTTCGCTAACGCGCCATCCAGCCGAAAATGAAGGAAAGAATCCAAACCGGTTATCTTCAGGAAATTTGGATGATCCGTCATAACGTCCTGATGCTTCAAAAAGATACTTGTCTTTGAATGCATAATTGAAACGATAAAAGGTGCCAAAAATTGCATATTCCGAAAAATCGTCTGTGGCAGTGATTAATCCAACTCCCTGACCAATTGAAGGAAGCTCGTCATTGATCATTTGAATTCTGTTTGCTGCAAGAGTTTCATGATCGCTATGCTCCGTATTAATACCTGCCATTAATGAGAGGTTATGGTTTTGAATCCTTTTGGTATAAGTTGCAAATAAATTTAAAGCGTTATATATGGTTTTTTGCTTTTCTTCATTATAAGACGATTGGGTAACGTTTGAAGGTAAATAATTCAAAGTCATACCATCCATAAGATCGTGGATTGGCTTACGATATTGGGTGCTAGATCCAAAAAATTTGTTTATCGAATATTCACCGGTAATATTCAAACCTTCAAATGGAGTAAGAATGACTCTTCCCAGAATATTCAATCGGTTCGATTTTGAAATATCAGGAATCGCAACATCCAATATATTCCGCGGTGTAGCAAAAAGGCGATATCCGTCATCAGTATCCATTCCTCCTATGGGATGAAATGAAGGTTGGAAAAGCGAGGATGACCACAAGTCGCGCGCTGCTGAGAAACTGGTGGGATCGGATTTTTTGCTATCAGTATACATCAATGATATTTGTGTGGTCATCCATTTGGTAACATCAGTACTCAGAAATGAGGATACACTGTTACGTGTATACTTGTCCTTATTTGTAAATAATATACCATCATTATCAAGTATACCCAAAGAGATTCGATAAGAGGATTTATCAGAACCACCGCTAACTGTGAAATCATGTATCTGTTGTATCCCAAAATTGTCCATCATATCCCTTGTCACATCAGTCTCTCTCAGTTGGTAAGGAATATTATCACTATCAAACATAAAACCATCTGGATAAAGAGATGGATTTGCATTATATTCGTTTAACAGTTCAAGCCACCTGTCAATATTCTGTCCAGCTACCCACAGATTCTCCCACCCAGCGTCTTTCATTGCTTGAACCGTTTGTAGAGGAGAAGCCCTTGTGGCTAATTCCTGTGGTTTACTAAAAGAAGATTTTGCAGAATAACTGAATTTGTTGGGCTTGTCTTTTTCAGATTTTTTTGTGGTCACCAAAATTACTCCAAAAGCGGCTCTTGCGCCATAGACAGCAGATGCAGATGCGTCTTTTAATATTGTAATGGATTCGATATCTTCCGGATTAATATATGACAGATCCATCGGAACATTATCCACAATAACTAACGGATTGCTACCATGAATACTTGATGTTCCTCTAATATTAATGTTGTATCGTGAGCCGGGTTCACCTGAAAATCCACTAAATACCAGTCCTGGAACACTTCCCATTAAAGCGGTTGAAGCAAATGATACGGGCCTATTTCCTAATACTTCATCCATTTTAACAGACGTTACTGCACCCGTTAGATTTACTTTTTTCTGGGTACCGTAACCAATTGCCACCACTTCCTCAAGTTGTTGGCTGTCTTCAACAAGAGTCACATTGATTTGGGATTGGTCTCCCACTATAATTTCTTGAGTTTTCATCCCCAAAAAAGAAAATACCAGGATGGCATCCGTAGAAACATTCCCAATAGAATAATTTCCATCAGAATTGGTTACAGTTCCCTGGGTAGTTCCTTTAACAACAACCGTTGTTCCTGGAATTGGTTCTCCGAAAGTATCTTTAACATTTCCGGTAATAGTTACACTTTGTGCATTAACGGTCGCTCCCAAAATACCAACTTCTAATACTAAAACAATGGTTGTCAACAACAATTTCATTGACTGCCTGAACTCATTTTGTTTAGATTTTTTTTTCATAAACTTTAGTTTTAACTATATTTGCACTTGTTAACCACACTACATTAAAGCTAACACAAATTTTTTTGGTATGGTGTAGTGTGGTGCAAATTTAAAGGTTTTTTTATTATACAGCAAAAAACAATTAGATATTAACGTTTAATTTATAATTATTATAAATAACAATACTTCGGTAAATATTCATTTAACTAATTAATTTTCTATGATTTACATAACTAAATTTAACATTACTGTCCAATTAAAATCTAAAAATGTTCTTTAATATTTTTGAAATTTAGTTCGATACATCGACTTTTAGAGCGCGACGATTTCAATTTCTAACTTTGAGTCCTCTCCGATAACCCTGTTTTTCTAAATTGCAGAAAACCGCAGGTTTTTTTGAGGAATGTAAATTATTCTGTCAATTGAAAATATGTTCGCAATATCACGGATATTGAAGCATAATTTTACTATATATTGAGGCATTTTTAGCCATGAAAGCGCTCTTTTACTTATTTGCGTATGATAATTCATTATCCTGACGAAGTTTATCCACATCGATCTGGAGTAAGCCCATAGTTTCTGCTTTGTAAGTGTCCTGTACCTGCTTTTGTTGTTGGGGTAATGGTACCCTAACTGGAATATGGTCGCCTCCAGGTTGTTTCGGATCCTGGTTTCCTCCGGTGGCATTGCCTTGAGCTTCTGCCTGATCAGCGAGGTCCTGAGGTTCTCCTCATCGAAGTAGCGATACTTGCCTTCTTCGGTCTTGATCCTCCATCTTTTCAGGGTTTTATCCTTGATGGGTTTAGACGGGTATGAGGGGATGGTTTCACCTGTCAAGGTGTCCGTTACGATCAGGTTGTCCGGGTCTTGTCCATCGGGCTTCAGATCATATCTCGAGGGGAAGCCCTGCATGCCGGTAAGCTGCAGGTTGATTTCGTTGTCCTGGCAATACACCTGGTTCACGGGGCTGTTATAGGCTCCATTGGCATACACCTTTTCGATGTTCCCGGACAGTATCTCCCCTGTTCGCTGCAAGGCCCCGGTCAGGAAGCTGCTGTCGGAAGCGGAAACCACCTCCACGCTGGTATCGGTGATCAGGTTCAAAACCGGTGGTGCATCGTATCCCGTCTGTCATGGGCGTATTGTGAAAGCAGGGTAAAAGCTCTATTTTTGCAGGTTTATCCATTTATGGGGTAGTAATTCCGACAAGTGTGAAGCTTTGTGTTCAGGTATTCTGCTTATGACATCTGTTAACCACTCGTGAGGATTTACATCGACATTCTTACAGCAGGCGAAGAAGGAGTACATCATCGCATTGTATGCTGCTCCCTCGTGGCTTCCGGCAAACATGTAATTTTTTCTCCCTTATGTTGGCAATGCAGTTATGTTGGCATCATGATATAGATTGCCTTATTTCAGTAATTTACCATCACATATACCAACATAACCACACCTTCATATTGATTTCAGGAACGTCAATAACGATTTATCTCCTTTCCATGTTCGGCCTTTTCTCAGTCCCCCTATTTCACATGTTTTCAGGGCCTCGGCTTTCATCCGCATATTGACTTCTGCATATAAATTTGTCGTATTGACTGAAACATGCCCCAACCATGAGCGTATTGTATTGATATCTACCCCCGCCTCCAGAAGATGGGACGCCGTCGAGTGCCTGATTATGTGAGGGCCCACATTCTTGCCGGCTATTGTCTGCATTACCAATGATGCTTTTGCGGCATGTCTTGAGACCATTTCATATATTCCGAACCTTGTTATCGGCTCGTTATACCTGTTCAGGAATAAATGTTCATCTTTTGATCTATCAATAAGCGGAAGCAATAATTTGACCGTGCTTTCCCAAAGAGGGCAGACTCTTGTCTTATTCCCCTTTCCGAGTATTGTCACCTTTGGCATTTGTCCGGAAGACCCTGTTTCAAGATTGCCTATTGTCATACTTGCCACCTCAGAGGCGCGGGCTCCCGTATTATACAGGAACATCAGGAGTGCATAGTCACGGGAGCCTTGTGCTGTTTTTCTATCCGGTGCATCAAGCAAAGCCTTCATTTCATCTTTCTCGAGGTACATGATCCTGGGAACAGGTCTTCCGTTGATTTCCCTTGGAACATTCCGCTTGGCGGGGATAGATTTCAACTTATGGAACCAGTAGACATACTGGGGATCAGATATTGCGTATCCCGTCTGTCATGGGCGTATTGTGAAAGCAGGGTAAAAGCTCTATTTTTGCAGGTTTATCCATTTATGGGGTAGTAATTCCGACAAGTGTGAAGCTTTGTGTTCAGGTATTCTGCTTATGACATCTGTTAACCACTCGTGAGGATTTACATCGACATTCTTACAGCAGGCGAAGAAAGAGTACATCATCGCGTTGCATGCCGCTCCCCCGTGGCTTCCGGCAAACATGTAATTTTTCCTGCCCAGCGCCAAAACGCGGATGCGGTTTTCGATTAAATTATTGTCAATCTCGTAGAGCCCGTCTCTCATGATTCGCTCCAGGCGTTCCCAAACATTCAACGTGTAAGTCGTGGCAATGCCTATCGGTGAGCGGGGGAGGATATTCATGCGCCACTCCTCTAACTGCTCTTTCAGTTCTTTCATCACCGGAACGGATTCCTTGATACGTAATTCATGACGTTGTTCCGGGTTCAATGCCTTCAGGCGGGCTTCATCCTCTATCTTGTAGAGACGGGCAAACAGCTCCAACACGCGGCGCGAACGCGCGGGGTCACTCTCTTTCGAGTGTTCAAATTTACGCCTGCAATGCGCGGCACAACCCAGCAGGGTAACCCCCATCCGGTTTTTATACCGGTCATAGCCAACGTATGCGTCCGTCTGTAAAGCGCCATGGTAATTCCCCAGGAATTGGTCAACGACTTCTCCTGATCGCGATTTGTCATAGCGAAAGCATGCCAGTCCGCTTCGCGGCGCGTTAAACACCCACATGTACCCCTTGTGCGTGGCACCGGGTTTATCTGCTGTCAATACCGGGATAGGTGATTCATCGACCTGGAGGTATGCCTGTTTCCTGATTTCGTCGGATAGTTTTTCATAAAGCGGCTCCAGTAATTGGCAGGTGGCGCGAAACCATCCTTTGATTGTAGACTCCGAAACCGGGATTTTATCCCGTTTAAAAATCTTGGCCTGCCGGTAAAAAGGCAAATGATCAATGAATTTAGAGACACAGACATGGGAGAGGATACTTGCCCCGGCGTTCCCCTTCTCGATAGGAAGACAGGGCATCGGGGCGATCACCACACAGCCTTCACCCTCTGATCCGGGAACAACATATTTGGGGCGTACAATCCTGCGCACATATACCTCTGCCGGCTTGTATTCAAGAATTTCCGTTACAGACTCTCCTATCCTGACGGCTCTCGGGGGAATGGACTGTGGCTCTATTATTTCTTCTTCACGATGCAAGTGCTCCGGAAAGTCAGAACGGACAGGCCTTTTTTTCACCCGGTCACGCTTGTAGGATAGAGTCGGGATTGCTTCCGGTGTTGTTTCCATGCCGGTCGCTTCCCCTGCCCCACAGGCAAACAGTTCCAACTGGAGAGGGTCTTCTTTCAAGGAATGGAAGCGCTCGCTTTTAGTCCCGAAGAGCGCGCGTTGCAACTCGGCGAGTTGAAAACAGACATATTGATAATCGCACAGCAGTTTGTCATATTCCTCCCGGGATACGACCGCCTCCTGCATGTTTCCTGTCCTGATTTCCATAGCGTAAAGGTACAAAAAAACAATTAGATAAACAAACGTGAATCCTTTTATTCATGCGGTTTTATAGCTTATTTCAAGACGTTTTTTCCGGGTTGTTTTTTCCAAAGAAATACCCTCTACCATCAGTACCAGGTCATGCCATGAAATCGAGTAACTCTTCCTGGTGGCGTCGTACCGGGGGAGAGTAAAACGATTTTTCTCCAACCGTTTGTGGTAGATGACCAGACCGCCACGTTCCCAGTGGAGCAACTTGATCACGGTTCTCGATTTATTCATGAAAATGAAAACTTCACCGCAAAGCGGATCCCGGCCCATCTGCGAGGAGACCAGCCCGCATAGGCTGTCAAAACCTTTTCGCATATCGGTAGAGGAGGTGCATAGATAAAATTGCTGGGAGGCATTTAATGAAAACATAGGATACTTTCAGATTAAGGGTTCATCAATAATCGTTCCAATACGGAAACATCACGCAAACCCTCTTCCACGCGAAGACGGGTACCGCCGGGATAGTAAATATCGAACGCCGGCATGCAGGATACTTCTGATCCGGGGGCATGGTCTACTTCCAGTGGATGCAGTAATGATGCTTTACCCCTGTCTGTGTTGTTCTCCTGATATGCTGCCGACGTGCCGGAGTGTTCCTCCAGATAAAGGCGTTTCCACTTATAAAACTGCCATTCGCTTATCTCGTGGCTCTGGTAGTAATCAATACCACTCATCCCGCTTCGTAAAAAGTCTTCAATAAACCCGAAACCTTCCTCTTTGCTTAAAGGGCGGCTGAGCTCCCTGGTTGGTGTTGCCATAAACTGTTTTTACAACAAAGATCGGCAAACAAAATAGATGGATAAATACGCCCATGACAGACGGGATACCATTCACCAGGTATTGCAAAAAGTCAACAATCATCGATTCTGAAATTTTACGAATCTCTACCTCATCATAATAATTGTAACTACTCAGGTACCCCCTGTCATAGACAGAGAGTCCTGACTACTCGTCAATA
>ENA-UOOM01003103-UOOM01003103.1-fermentation-metagenome-genome-assembly--contig:-NODE-3103-length-12580-cov-5.205030_pt1 | contig 12580 bp, 7 predicted proteins | sample MGYA00245781_ERZ724031 | MGnify/ENA primary metagenome ERZ724031 (study PRJEB28704, sample SAMN03018317) | fermentation metagenome | biome: anthropogenic terrestrial biome; feature: soil; material... | reverse complement strand
GGCAGTCTATTCATTTAAAGAAACCGACATACCTTCTTTCGACCTGATGGAAGGCACTGTTTGGTCTGAACTGAAAGAGGACTTTATTGAAAAGTATCAAATGTCGGATATTGAGCAGATACAAACTGCTCTCGGCAGTGATTTCAGGTGGATGATTTTTCAATCAAGTCACAATACAGCACCGGTTACCAGCAACGGAATAATAGATTATTCAGGCAAAAGCTTTACAGATGGAATTGGTTTTCGACCGCTGAAGGCAGTGGAAACAGTTGCAGGGTTACGGAATATAATGGGGCAGCTTGATCCTAAAGAGATAAAGATACCTGACTTTAAAGCCTTTCGTGATAAATATCCTGATAAGGCTTTGATATGCTGTCCTGCATGGCTTCCGGCATTTTCCGGTGCTTGTAATGATTTTGGCATGGTAAAGGCTCTCAGCTTAATGGCTGCAGAACCGGAAATCATATACGAATATGTCAGACTGAAAAGCAAATATGTAGTAGGTCTGATTCAATGCTGTATAACTGCAGGAGCTGCAAAGTATTGCGACTTTTTATGGCTGGGTGATGATTTTGCGGGGGAATCATCCTTATTGCTATCTCCTGCTATGTGGCGAAATATTTTTAAACCGGCATTGAAAGATCAGGTACAGGAAGCACGTAATGCCGGTTTGATGGTAATGTTCCATTCCTGTGGTGATGTAGCGGCAGTGTATGAAGATTTCATTGAAATTGGCATCAATTCACATATTGGTGTGCAAACAAGCTGTCCTGGAATGGCTCCCGAACAGCTGTCTGAAATCATTGGCGGAAGGTTGGTTATACATGGTGGGGTAGATGCACAAAAAACATTGGTGAGTGGTGACTTTAATGAAGTTGTCAGACAAACCAGGCGTAATATAAAGTGCTTTTCTCATTGCGGCGGTTATGTGGTTTCAAATTCTCATCACGGAATGCCTGATATTGGTGCAGAAAAAATTGTTGCCATGTCAGTTGCTGCAGGTCGGTGGAGCAGATCTCAGCTTGGAAGGGAGGAAAAATAATGAGGCATGGGGATGAAACAATAGTGCAGTTTGATAAAAATAAGCAGTATATAATAAAAACACCCTTTGGTCCGGTGTCTTTCGGGATGATTCTCAGCGGATCAGTAGTATCATGGACAGATAATAATTCAAAAGACCTGGTTATTGGTAGGTGTTGGGATGGTGTTTACTTGTATCCTTCAAAGAATCTAAATGATTTAGAATTAATGAAGAGTCATTATATGATAACAGAAGAACTGGGATGGTTGACCATTGCGGCTCCTATGGATTGGAATAAAGACGGTGTGGAAGACATGATTATTTCCAATGGCTATTTTGGAATATTGTATTTGTTTGAAAGAAGCGATAAAAACGGCAGCTTATTCTTTGAAAATAGAGCATTGTTAAAAGATTCTATCTATAATTTACCTGTTCTTATTCCTTACTCCAATGCGGAACACAATTCTAATGACTTATCCGGGTATTTCGAGCCTTTCTTTCATGGATATCCGCAGCCTCTTGCTTATCCAATGAACGACTTGGATACAAACAACTTAATAATAGGAGATTTTGGTGGAAACTTGTGGTGGCTCGAAGATAAATCCCATGGAGAAAGCATACCCGAATATAAGGGCAGAAAGATTACTATAGAAAAAGAAAAACTTGTGTCACAAATGGGTAGGGATTTTGTAGGGAGAATGGGAGATGAGTATGTAATACCTGAAGAAAAGATTTGCGATGCATCAGGAATTCCTTTTACCCTGGGAGATGGTTATGACTCAGGTGTGGAATATAACGGCGGTATAACCCGTCCTGTCTTATATAAAAATGAAATAACCGGTTCATATGATCTTATTGTTTTAGCAGGTATGAGGAAACCGAAGCTTTATTATTTGGAAAGGGTTGACAATGGGGAATATGGTAAGCCGGTTTTTAATAATATAATGGAGATTGACACATGCGGCGTTTTCCAGCCATATAAACTGGCTTATTGCCATTCAAAGCTGATAGTTGTAAATAATGATGGCTGGAATGATCTTTTAATTACTTTAGGCAGCAAAATTGCTGTTCTGAAGAATAAAAGAACAGGAAACATCCTACCCGAATTTGAATACAGCCATACTATAAGCGGGACCGATGTATCAACTTCAGGTAATAATTTTACTGTTATATTGGAGAACAAAAAACTGAAAAAGAAATATTTACTTGACAATACTACAAGTAACACCTGGGAATTGAGAGAAATTATTTATAGTAATGATTTAGTAAAAATATCTTCTGAAATCATTTATGTGAAAGATAAGAATAATATTTTCAAAGTCGAAGGCGAAACAGATCCCCAAGGTGGTAAATATTATTATGGGTTCAATAGAGCATTTTTCTGGAACTATGATAATAGCGGAAAACAGCACTTGATTATCGGAACAGACAGAGGATATTTTTATCTTTTGGAGGTGGAAGAAAGTAACGAGGAGAAAATACCTTTTAAATTTAATGCAATAGGTCCTCTAAAGTGTTCGAAAGACAAAATCATAAGAACTCACAGTAGAAGCTGTGGATGTGGAATTGATTTAAACGCAAATGGCGTGGAGGATCTTGTGGTTGCAGGAATCAGCTATCAATTAGGCATCAAGTCAGACCCTATTCCAGGAGGGGGTGTATACTATATACTCAATAAGGGGTTAGACAAAAGCGGTCTGCCTTTGCTGAGCGAACCAAAACCATTAAAAATTAAAGGATATGAATTTGAAATGAGGATAAACTCCCATATTCATATACAGGCTTTGGATATTGATAACGATGGTGAAAAGGAAGTTATAATCTCAAATCAGGGGGATGAGTTTAAGGGGCTGGTATTTAAGGTATGCAAAGATGAAATTGCTCTTAAGTATACTGGTAAATACATAGAACACATATCTATGGAGGAAAATTTGCTTGACATAGATAATGACGGGCAGCTTGAGCTTGTTTTTGGAGGCGGGGAAAATGGTGTAGCTGTCTATTATAAACAATCCCATAGCTGATGCTGCTTGTTTTTAACAATATTATGTTACCATTCACTGCCTGAAAATTATGAATTGATATATGCATCGAACTCCCTGATTGAATTAAGCTGCTATGTATCGGAAGCTCTTAAGATTGATTTACTGTAAGAATTGCACATATCAAATGCACTATATTTATAAAACAATAGAAATAATCAACTTTTTAGTAGAATATGCAAAGAAATTTTATGTATTATTTAGTATATTGCTAATGGACAACAATTTAATTATACAATAAGCATCTTCGATATACCATATAGCTATCTGCAAGCTTATTATAAATACTTAATATGGAGTGAGATTATGGTTATACAACAAACACTTAAGAAGCAGCAAAAAGATTACAAGCGAAAATATCTGGCTTCAAATTTAAAACGTAATTGGACACTGTATACGATGGTTTTTCCTGGCTTCATATTAATTCTTATATTTTCCTATATACCCATATATGGTATTGTCATGGCTTTTCAAAACTTCAGCCCTGGTCTTGGGTTTTTCCGCAGCCCATGGGCTCATCCATGGTATGGTCATTTTCTAAATATGTTCAAAGATTACTATTTTGGACGCATCATGACAAACACACTCAAGCTCAGCATCTATGGTCTGCTTTGGGGTTTCCCGGCTCCTATTGTTTTAGCGTTGCTATTTAATGAAATCAAGCACAGTGGATACAAACGAACAGCTCAGACTATCTCCTATATGCCATACTTTCTCTCTACTGTTATCATTGTCGGCATTTTGAAAATACTGTTTGCCTCAGAAGGTCCTATCGTTTCGCTTGCTGCGTTTTTTGGCAATGATATGGGAAACATTTTTATGGATCCAAATGCCTTTCGTACACTTTATATAACCAGCGGCATATGGACCAGTGTGGGATACAGTTCAATAATCTATCTGGCTGCTATTGCAGGCGTCAATCCCGAACTATACGAGTCTGCTGTTATTGATGGTGCAAACCGTCTGCAGCAGGTAAGGTATATCACCCTTCCCGCTATGGTTCCCACCATTACCATATTGCTCATCCTTAGCGTATCGGGAATTATTAATAATGATTACCAGAAAATTTTGCTTATGTACAACCCTGCAATTTATTCTACTGCAGATGTCATTGGCACTTATGTTTACCGGATGGGAATTTCCGGTGATGCAGGTACAGGAGGAACTGGCATTATAAACCAATCCTACGCAGCAGCAGTAGGATTGTTCCAATCGATAGTCTCATTTTTATTGTTAGCAATCGCAAATCTATTTGCACGGCATGTCGGCGAAACATCCCTTTGGTGAACGAAAGGAGTAGTAAAATGGCACAAAGTAAACTAAAACAATTTAATAAATGGGACGCCCTGATTTATGCAGTTATTGGGATACTGTCTGTCGTCTTTCTATATCCGATATGGTATTGCCTTATAACCTCTATCAGCAGCGGCGATGCCCTCAATAAGAACATCATATTGCTGTGGCCTATGGATCTTACTTTGGAATCATACAAATACGTGTTTACCAGTGATGCCAATATCTTTTTTTACTACAGAAACAGCATTTTCTATGCCGTGGCTGGTACTGCTCTTTCTTTAACCGTTACAGCCATGATGGCTTATCCCTTTATCATTAAGGATTTCATTGGTAAAAGGTTCCTTAATGTTTATATGGTGATTACCATGTTCTTTAGCGGCGGATTACTGCCTTATTTCATCCTTGTCAGTGAATTGGGCATGCGCAACACCGTGTGGGTGATGATAATACCGGGGGCACTGAGTGTGTATAACACCATTATATTCAGAACATTTTTTAGAAGTGTGTCTTCTTCACTTAGAGAGGCGGCTTATATCGACGGAGCCGGTCATTACCGGGTATTGGCTCAGATTGTAGTTCCAGTATCAAAACCATTGTTTGCTACTTTCGCACTTTTTGGCATGGTAGGCAAGTGGAATGAATGGTTTACATCATATCTTTTTATTACAGACCAGACTCTTAAACCGATCCAAATATTCCTGCGTGAATCTCTAACGACAATACAGGGTCTTTCGCAGCACTTTAGTGTTGCACAAATGACTCAGATTAGGGTATTACCTCAAAATGTCAGAACTGCCATTGTAATTATAACTATTCTTCCCATTCTTTGTGTTTACCCGTTTCTGCAGAAATATTTTGTAAGCGGTATCATGATTGGCTCCTTGAAAGAATAAACCTTTGTCTGCAATGGCAGCAATTCTGCCATCAGAATATACTTCTTTTGCAGTACTTATAAGCTATCAGGAACGTTAAAAAGGAGAAAGGAGTGGTAATAGCCGGCGGTTTATCTTTGGATATGAAGGGACTTATAAGCTATCAGGAACGTTAAAAAGGAGAAAGGAGATTAAAAAATGAAACGAAGAATTCTAGCTCTATTATTGGTGGTATGCATGCTGACGCTATTTGCATGTACCCCTGAGGAACCAACTGTCAGTGACCCGACAAAGAAGCCGGATCCTAAGGACAAAACAACAGAATCCCTAGCAGAGGATAAGTGGTCTTTACCTTATCAAGGGGAGGAGGTTCATATAAGGATTGCTGGAGAGATGCGTCCGTCTATTGAACCAGACAGTTTGTTCGGTAAATATTATCAAGAACAACTTGGCAACCTATATACGGATATAGAGCAACCTGGTGAAGACTCCAGTGTTCTGATGAGAACATATCTGGCATCCGGTGACATGCCGGATATCCTGATGTACAGGGATGTCAATGAATTTAAAAATTACTATAATGATGGTGGGCGTACAAAAAACCTATACGATTATAAAGAGTATATGCCCGAATATTTCGAACGCAGGGAGATGTACCCTCATCTATCATGGTACGATGTAGATGATGAGACCTTCTATCTTTTCGGTACAACTTGGAACGATACACCCAGTGAGGTGTGGTTCCAGAACCAGGATCTAGTGGATAAATACAATCTGGAAATACCCACCAACTACGAGGAAATGAAGGCCAATATGAAGATTGTATGCGATGCCGAACCGGATGTAAGCGGTATTCTCTTGATCCCATGGGGTTTTAATTACCAATTTACGCATTATGGCAGACTTCACGGTGTATATGTTACTTCATGGTCAGCTTCCGCCATTGTTTGGGATTATGACAATGATAAATGGGTATATACCCTTTATGATCACCCGGAAGCCTATAAACAAACTGCTATTAATATGGCTGAGGCATATGAAAATGGCTGGATTCATAAAGATTTCATAACAATGGACGGCGATACTTATAACAACTTAAGTTACAATGGAAACTGGTTGTATACCTTTATATATTGTAACGTAACGAACCAATTGATGGAGAGTAATTATACAATCCCCCTCACTTATATCGATCCTCCCGCAGCAGAGGGCGTAACACCTTCCATCAAAGTCGACTTCACTTCGGATAACTGGAACTACCATTTTATGATAGCGAAGGACACAAAATATCCGGAACTCTGTGCTGGTGTGCTGGAATTGGTTACCTCTAAAGAATTCACAGAAGTTTATTACTGGGGCTGGGAAGGTGAAACCTTCGAATGGAATGATGATGGTACGCGTTCCTATAAAGAAGAATTTTTAAATATGACACCGGAAGAAAACTTGGAGAAAGTTGGTATAGTTGGCTCAGCAATAGGTGGTTGGTTCCACAACTTCACTTCACAATTTGCTGTCCAAGACGCTATGACTCAATCCTATGCACCAGAAATAAAGAAAGGTCTGGAAATTGCAGCTGACAAGGTTGAAAGTGGAGAATATAGAGTCTACTATAATAGGATTGGACCGGATTTTGAGCAGCAGGATAATGATGAAGTTACATCCATACTCAATTCAGCAGCTACCTATGTTCAGGAAGGCATGACAGACTTTGTTTTAGGAAGAAAACCGTTAAGCGAGTGGGACAGCTTTATAGATGGCATTAAAGACATTGGTGACATTGATCGGGTACTGGAGATTTATAATAGTTACGAGCCGGGTCCTTCGCGCCCCACGCAATTTGAACGTAAATATATACGTCCATAGTCAAGCATACAAGTTAATTTGAGTTGTCTTTACTGTACAGCATGAATATTGGTACTGTATAACAGGTATAACCATGCATGGAGGACCTTGAAAAAGGTCCTCCATTTTCCCGGGCGATAATGTATGTAAGTATTAATTCTTAATGGATATATTACTTTTCAACCAAAAACGAGAGGTTGGGTATGAAAACAAAATCTACTTTTTTTAGTCCTGAGACCTTGGAAAGAATTCGTAAGAATGCAGAAGAGACAGAACTTAAACAATCAATACTTGATAGTACAGAAAAATGGAAAAAAATGAGCAATGATCAGCTGTGGCACTCCATGTTCGGCAGTGAATTAAAACGTTCTCCCATGGTTCTTTCTTATGGATGGTGTCCTGAATGTGGAGAAACAGTAGGCTTATTTGGATGGATTTGTGACCCTTTTGATAAGCCTTGGAAAATGTGCTGCCCTTATTGCAAAGAATCATTTCCTAAAAATGACTTTGAAAAGTTTTATAATTCCGGTCTTGACGAACATTACATATTTAGGTATGAGTTGGCGGATAGAAGCTTATTGTACAATGAAGATGCCCCATCCATTAAAGATGAGAAACACCTGTTATACGTAGATGACGGAACAGGTTATTGGGAGGGGAATGACAGATGGTCATTTATTGCCACATATGTTTTGACAGGCTTATGGAATAAACATATTTACTCATCAATTGTAACACTTGCTCGTGCATATGTTCTAACTGGCGAAAAAGATTATGCTGTAAAATGCGGAATTATTTTAGATCGTGTGGCAGACTTATTTCCGGATTTTGATTTTTATGAACAGGGAATTATGTACGAAGAGGAACATACATCAAGAGGATATGTAGATTACTGGTGTGATTCTACACTACAGTTAAGACAAATGCTGCTTGCATATGATGCAGTTTTTGAAGTTCTAAAAGATGATAAGGAATATATTTCATTTGTAGTAGAAAAATCAGAAAAATATAAAACCCCCTATAGAAAATACAAGTTTAAGGATATTCAGTGGAATATCGAACACAGGATTTTCGGAGATGCCATCAACAACAAATGGAAAATTGAAGCAAATTATCCCTGGACAGAAATGGTTATTGCTGTTTCAAAGATGGTTTTAACAGACTGGCCTAAGCACCCGGGCGATATGGATACAGGTGTATATAATACAATGTGGTGGGCGGCAGAAAAGGATCTAAATGCCATATTGGAACAAGCTCTAAAAGTGGACGGGCTTTCAGGGGAGAAGGGATTGGAAGCATACAGCGCTATTGCTCTTGAAAGTGTTGGCAGATTAATCTCATTATATAGTTTGTACGATAATGAGTTTACACAAAAGATAATACAAAAACATTCCAAGCTGTTTCAAGGCATAAATTTTTTCATTAATGCATGGTGCCTCAGCCTTTTCTATCCTGGAAGCGGGGATTGTGGATATTTAAGCAAGCCTAACCGAGGCATTCCCATTTCTTCAGGCTATTCTCTTTTTGAACCACTAAATATGGATACCAATTCCTTCCTATTCTCTTTTGAAGGTTTTATGTGGACCCTATATAAATTAACGGGAGAGCTCAATTTTATTCGCTATATTTCTAATGCAGATAACTATGATATAAAAAAATGCTTTACCGCAGATTTTAGTCTCAAATATAAGCCAAAAGAATTACAGAAGAAAGTAATTGATTTGTTGGAAGAGCATGGCTCAGAATTAAATCAATGCAGTATGAATTTTGAACAATGGAAGCTTGCAATTTTACATTCAGGGAAAGGCAAGTATAAAAGATGTGCTTATCTGGATTATGACTCCGGTGGAATACATGGGCACAATGATGGGATGAATATCGGAATCTTTGCTAAAGGTATGAATTTCATGCCTGACTTGGGTTACCCGCCTGCCCACAGACCCGGCGGATGGAACTCCAAGTTTTTCTACTGGTATCGCTCTGCAGCTTCCCACAACACTGTAATAGTAGATGGGAAAGAGCATAGGGATTACTGCTATGTACAAAGAAATGTTAAGGGCGGTCAAGGTCTGGTAAGTGAAAGCGGTGAGACCAGACTATGGGGCATAGGTCAATGGGTAAAAGTAATAACAGTTAATGATCCTCTTATTACGAATACTGAGCGATTTGAGAGAACTCTAGCTATAATAGATATTTCCGAGGAGGAATGCTATTTCGTGGATATTTTTAGAATAAAAGGCGGATCAGAGCATGTTAAGCTTACTCGTGGATCTATTTGTGACATGAAGATAAATAACTTGAATATGAAACCATATACTCCTGAAAAGGATCCTTTCGGAATGGGCTTTATAAGAGATGAAAACAGAGCTGAAAATTTTTCTTATTCATTGGGTTCCGATTTTAAATTTGTTAGAGATATGTATATCGATGAAAACCCGCCTGAAAACTGGAACGCAAGGTGGAAATATAAGGATAAATTTAAGGGATACTTAAACACACCTAATGGAAGAGAAATATTTCTAAATTACAGGGAATTGACTGAGGACATAAAAGTTATCAGCTTTACTTCTTTCTTCGATTCATACTACGCCGTTCAAGCTTGTTATCCTGAAGAGCTGAAAGAAAAGAAAGGGCATCCGGAAGAAATGCTTCCGGGGGTAGCTGTGCTTCGCAGGGGAGATTCTGGACTGTCATCAACATTTACAGGGATATATGAGCCTTGCGAAAGCAGATCTTCTATTTCTTCTGTTAAAAAGCTTAAGGTGTTGAATATAAAGGATGGATATGGCAAAGAAGCAGCTGATAGAAATGGCTTGGAGACAGTAGATATTAATAAAGAAGATCATGTTGGAATTGAGGTGCTTTCAGTCAACGGATGTAGTGATGTGATAATTGCTGCCGATATGGAAGCTGTTGGAATATTGTACCAACCCGAATGGGATATTGAGACAGATGCAGCATTTTGCATAATACGCGAGGATGAAAACAAAGATTATAAGATTACTTTAATGAAAGGTAGTTACTTAAAATTTAAGGATTGGAAACTTGTGTTAGACGGTGTAACTGATATATATGAGACTCTATTGAAGTCCGTATAACAGAATAAAACTCTCAACTTTATGAGTTGTTCACCAGCTTTAATCTCAAAATATTTTCTGATTAAGATTTCTAATAAGATAAGAGGGTGATAAACGTGAGCATTTTTGATGTTCCAACATGTTATTATGAACAGTTTGACGCAGATTACAGGCTAGATATCCCTGGAGAAGGATACGGAGGTTGGAAAAAAACATTGCTGCCTCTAAACACTGAAAAAACTGCGCTGGTGATAATGCATGCTTGGGATTGCGGAACTTATGAACAGTATCCGGGATGGTACCGTGCAGTTGAATATATACCCCGAGCTGTTCAGATAAGCAGGACAGTATTTCCGAAATTGTTGACTGCAATCCGCAATTCGGGTATAAAAGTTTTTCATGTCTGTGCTGGAGATAATGGTTATTATAAGGATTATGAAGGATATAAACTGGCTCAGAAATTGGCTCTTAAAGCTAACAGTAAAGATTGCATACCTTGTGACAAAACTACACAAACCTTGGAAAAAGATGATGTATATAATGAATTGCTTGAGTTTAAAAAAAGTCTTGGAAGTCATAACCAGCAAGATATAGAGAGAGGATTTGCAAATTTAGATTTTTTACATGAAGTAAAGCCTGTGAGCAATGAAGGTATTGCAGATGATGCGAAACAACTGTCAGCACTTTGCGATTACTATGGTATTAACCATTTGATATATATTGGTTTTGCTATAAATTGGTGTCTCTTGCTTTCTCCTGGTGGCATGTTTGAAATGAATAAAAGAGGGTTGTTGTGCTCTACAATTCGCCAAGCGGTTACTGCAGTTGAAAATCGGGAGACTGCAAGACATGAATTGTGTAAAGATATTGCTTTATGGCGTGTAGCTTTAGCGTTTGGATATGTTTATGAGTTAGATGACTTATTAAGTGTATTGCGACTTTTTCAAAGAAATCAATTATAAATGAAAAGAGGTTTAATTATGAGCAAGAAATTACGCATAGGGATTATAGGTACAGGCGGCATAGCCGGACCACATATGGCAGCATACAAACAATTTGACAATGTAGAAGTTGTTGGCGGTGCCGATATAGTACCGGGAAAAGCAAAAGCATTTTTTGAAAAGTGGGATGTGCCTGATGCACAGGCCTTTGAGAGTGCAGAAGAATTAATTAAAAATGTTGAAATGGATGGGGTAAGTGTCTGCACTTATAACACTACCCATGCAGAATGCACAATTGCAGCTTTGGAAGCTGGATTGCATGTTCAGTGTGAAAAACCTATGTCGTTTACATTGCAGGAAGCTGTTGATATGGTAAAAGCTTCTAAAAAGGCTGGTAAAATTTTAACAATAGGATTTCAACCAAGGTATAGTTATATACGAAAAAAAGTAGATCATATGATTGAATCCGGTGCGATTGGAAAGGTCTACTACATACAAAGCGGGGGCGGACGAAGAAGGGGAATACCTGGAAGTACTTTTGTTGATGCAGAAAAAGCTGGCTTTGGCTGCCTTGGAGATATTGGCTGTTATTCCATTGATGAATGCCTCCATGCTGTGAAGTATCCCAGACCTTTGACTGTTTCAGCTGTTGCTACAGACTATTTTGGTAAAAATCCTAAATATTGGTCTGGTGCAGATACCTTCAATGTAGATGATTTTTCTGTTGCTTTTGTCCGGCTGGAGGGGGACATCACTTTTGTATTTAAACAATCATGGGCAATGCATGCCGACTCGCTTGGAGATACACTATGGCTGGGTACGGAGGGCGGCATTAAAATTGTCAATGGCTTCAACTACTTGAATAAACCATCACAGGTAATGTATTTTACTGATGTAAATGGACTGCAAATAGATAGTCAAATGCTGCCGTCAATGCCATTTGATCCATATGCAAGTCCTAGTAATGAGGATGCTTTTACAGCTAAAGTTCGTGACTTCTGCGATGCAATTATTGAAGGTCGGTCTGCACCAATACCTGGTGAAGAGATAATATACAATCAGGCAATTCTTGATGGAATTTACAGATCAGCCAGACTGAAAAAAGAGGTCGAGATTGAAATACCAGAGTTGTGATAAACATGAGGAGCTATATTCTTGTAGTCTGAAATTGATATAAATTGTAAAGAAGGCGATGATAGGAATATGAGCAGCAGGGAACGAGTAGAAGCTGCATTTTTGCACAAGGAACCGGACAGGACGCCAATATTTGAGTACATACTGCTTTCGCCAGTAGCAGAGTCATTTTTGGGTAGGCGCTATGTGGATTTTTGCGGGCAATGGAGTATGTGGCTGGCACTGGCAAAGGAGCAGGGTTATGAGAAATCAATGCGTCAATATGCCCGGGAACGGGTAGAACTGGCGGAAGTCCTGGGGCACGACCTGTTGTATTGCATGCTCAGCCCGACGGCTAAAGAAGTTGAACAGGCGG
>ENA-UOOM01003102-UOOM01003102.1-fermentation-metagenome-genome-assembly--contig:-NODE-3102-length-12582-cov-28.981161_pt1 | contig 12582 bp, 10 predicted proteins | sample MGYA00245781_ERZ724031 | MGnify/ENA primary metagenome ERZ724031 (study PRJEB28704, sample SAMN03018317) | fermentation metagenome | biome: anthropogenic terrestrial biome; feature: soil... | reverse complement strand
GGGCTCTCGTTGAAATAAAATCATTTCGTACGTTTATTTTTATTTTGGTAAGGTACAGTCCACTATAAAAAGTCGCCGACTTAAATTTTATTGTTTTTATTTCGTTTTTGTTGATAGAATGCTCTAAAAATCCTTCCCCGGCCGACGCATTTTTCGGTCCTGAGCGGGAGAATTACCGAATCGGTCAAAATAACATTTATAAAAATGAGAGGTATTGACAAAGCCGGATAATTTAGATACCGAGTCTATAGAAAGGGTGGTGGTTAATAGTTTTGAGCGCGCATAGTCCATTTTTTTGCCCATCATCCACTGATAAGGTGTTATGCCTAAATATTTCTTAAAGTGGCGTGTGAATGTTTTCAGAGAATTGTATCCGCATTTTTTCGCAAGCATCGATACTGTGGCAGGTTTGTTCATCAACGTATTCATCTTAACGTTCACTGCATCGGCAAAAAAACGATTCTTCGCTTCCACATCCAAATATTGCAATTTCATATAGTTCTTCGTTTTTGGCAACTCAATAGTTTTCCTGCTACCGTCGGCAAACTCAAGCGAACACGAAACTACGTTCGAATATAAATAAGATATCTCTTTTTGGTTTGACATACAAGTTAATGATGTTTGGTGTTTAATGGTGATTCGTAGATTGTTACTCCCCAACCTCCAACAAATACTTTATATCTTCTTTTTCCATAACTTAGCATACAGCATGCTGATTTCTTGTTGTAATGTCTGTTGCTTCTCGTCTTCGCAAGTAAGTTTATGTACTGTTGGATGAACGAAACACTTGTCCGTCTGAATTGCCACTGAAGCAATGGAGAAATACGCCGATACCTTACACAGGCTTTCTGTCGCCTTTCGAGCCTTTCGTGGGCGACTTCTATCATCAAAAAGAGCGGATAGGCGACGGTGGAACTCTCCTCTTAATTTCGGACGCAACGAACAGGTGCCATACTTGACGCCTTAGAGTGATAGTTATTATTTATATAACCAACAGCTGTAAAAACATTAAATACCAAATAATTTGTACCCGTTGATAAGTATTTAAAATAATCAGAAGCAAAACGATAAACATTCGTGGCATCTACTTTTTGAACAGGAGTATACATCCCGCTTACCGGGAAATAACGCACAACATCTTGCGCGTTGTTTTTGCTCCAATACGTGTGTGGCACCAAGTCGGCAACAGTTATTTTGCGTCCTGCCAATCCCAAATAGCGGGAGGTGATTTTAAAACAATCCACCCCGTCTATCGTTACTTTTTCCCACCGGTAAGCGGTAAGCATATCCCAGTTGTTGTCTTGAATGAATTTAAGTCCGTACGTTACCCCGGCATTGGTAGTTTTTTGTCCACTGTATACCCCCGTTTTACTGCCCACATTTATGGTTGCGTCGTTGGTTTGTATTGTTATTGCTTGATACTCTGCGTCATCCGGCACGTGCCATCCCTGCGGGCAAGGGTCTCCTGAAAGGTTACCCAGGTAGTCGGTATTGTTGCCGATATAGCTTTCGGGAGCTATACCTATGGCAGATTTCACCACATCAGTCCATGTATAGCTGGTATTTATATTATTGAAAAATGAGGAAATGACGGTGACATTATTTGTTGTTGTCTTGACCATTGTGCCAGTTTCCCACAATAAAGGGTCGGTACAACTAATGGCACCTGCTACCACCGCCGTTGGAACAGCGTTTGGAAAGGTTTTGTTGCGTCCCCACTGCCAATAAGCTACCGGGGCCTGCCACTCCGGGCCCTCAGCAAATGTGTTCAAAGCCGCCAAATCATGGGTGGCAAAACGGGCCAGCGCATTGTTGGCAACCAACACGCGTTTATCGCTTTCCATCATATTCCTTATTACCACGTTCAGGGTGTAGTGATGGTTGCGCCTGGTGTTGAAGCTGTAGGTGTCGTTTTCGCCCAGAAAGATGCGGTACAAAACTGTTTGTGTTTCTTCGCCCTGTGCTCCCGGCTTGGTGTAGTCGCCCGTAATAACAATGTTGGTGGCAAATTTGGGCGCGTTGTGCGCTCCTTTCATCCCCGGTTGAGTTACGGCCGGCACCTCTCCCCTCATGCTCTCGGGCATGTACCAGGTACATGAAGCGCCGGGGGCAAGGTTCACCATGTCGTAGTCCGTAAAATTCACACCCTCTTCGGTAGGGAAAACGCCTCCGGTGAGTTGCCCGGCATAAAGTGCTGTACGGGGAATATCCTGCAACTGCACACTTTTGGCTACAAAGCTATGCCCCGCCGGGAGGAGAGTAGTGTAGCTAAAGGTTATCTTGGATACCATGCGCGTTACTGTGATGTTCTTAAGGGCCTCCCCCGGTATGCCCGTGTATTTGGCTGCCATGGGCAATGTTGTTCCATTGGAGGTAACCTCCAATTGGTCTGCATACTGACGCGAGGGTGTTTCCTCAAAATTGGCCAGCGTGTATTTGTTGAGTTGAAGATCACTAAAAAGTGACGAGTTATTGGTGTTTACCAAAAAATAGATGGTTTGCTCGGTACTGTTGTGTAGCAGTGACGGACGGACGATGTAATCACTTCCCAAATCGGAGAAAAACTGCCTTAACACCAGTTTAGCTTCCGGGTTGGTGCCATCGAACTGCAATACCCACACGTTGCTTACGCGTTCTTCGTTATTTTCCGAAATATCGCCTGACGCGCGAGTTTGAAGTTCACGCTTGTCGCGAGTAAAGGTTACAGTCATGGCGTCATCCGTTTCCGGTACCTCACAAGCCGCAACGGCAGCCCCGCGTGTGAAGTATTCCTCCACGGGCTTCACCTGCAGCTTGAAAGCTGCCTGCACGGTTGCATCCGTTTCATTACCGGAGACCGGCATTTCTTTACTACATGCCACAAAACCGGTAAGCAACAGGACAGCAAATAGCCATTGTTGAAAAAGAAACTTCATCATATATATTGTTTATTTTATCTTTTACTATTCATCCTGATTTTCAATTGTGTATTGTTAATTGAGAATTGCGTTATTCCGCATCGCCCACATCCGGATTATATCCACCCTCTGTCCACGGTACGGCCAGCGACCATCCGCTTCCAATATATTGCTCTGAAGAAGCTGTAATCCAGGGTGCTACTTTTAGTATTCCGCCGGATCCTGCTCCCACATCGGGAAAATCACAAGGACGGTCTATCCACCCGGCTACTTTGAGCGATATGCCACAGGTAGCGTTTTCGGCAGCATCTTCGGGAGTATAGCACCCTGCACTTTTCACTTCCGTTATATTGAATAAATAATGATGGTTGCGTAATATTTCACCATAAGAGACTTGTTGGGCACCCCCTTCCGCCGGCCCATTTTTTATAAAGTCGATGCGATAATAGGTTTCTTGCTGCATTGCGTTGAAAAATCCTCCTACCACTATTACTGTTGTTGCTGTAGCCCAGCCGGGTTCCGTAACAGCTATGCCTTTGCTTTCCGGAGCATACATCCTGATGGGCAGGGTACTGCTTTCTATGACCGTGGGTATGGAAGCCATGTCTGGGTTAGGGGGTAAGGTTGGTTTTACCACCTGGAACTCCGAGATGTTTTCACTCATATTTTCCAATAAAGGGACTACCGACATGTCCCGACATCGAAACAGCCGTACAGAAGTTAACCTAAATACCTGCTCTGTCAGAGCAGGGGCTTTTGTGATTTCCACTTTAGCCACAGCACGCATTAGCCGGATGTTTGCCATTATTGTTGGTTCCTCGTCTGTGGCAGGCGGCACACCTTGCTCACGCACCAGTTCACCCCACATGGGAAATGGGTTTTGCACTCCTGTGGCGTTCATTTCCGGCTGGAAAGGAGGAAGCGCGGCAATTACCTCTGAGTAAGTTTTACCCATTAACTCTTCCAGTTGTGAAGATTGCCATCCTGTATTGGCTAAAAAAACAAACCGCAACGGACGTGAAGTAGAGAGTACCAGCACGTTGAACTTGTAATTGTTTGCCATGCCGTCTCCCGGTTGCAGGGTAGTTATGGGCTGTATTTGTACTAGTTTTTCGCTACGGAAGAGCAATAGCAGCATTTCTTGTATCTGTGTTTCATCTCCTTCACCCTCACTTTGCGCTTCCGACCGTGTATTGGCAAGAGTAAATGTTACTGAAACCGGGGTGTTGTCAGGAGTAGATATTTGTTGTTCATTGCTGCAGGAATACTCCAACAACACGAGCATCGCAACAATGAAAACAACCGGTGACAATAAATATTTGTTGAAAGAATTGTTTCTCATCTGTCTTATCTTATCATTATCGTCTTACCATTCTTTCCATTCCACCACCTCATCCCAGTCAGATACAACCATCCGCATCTCCACACCGGCTGTTTCCGAAGGGTTGTCTTGGTTCAAATTAATAAGTACGTTTATTCTTTCGTCGGCTCTTGGGGCAATGGGTTTATTTTCTATGTCGTGTGTAACGGCAGCCACCACTTGTTGCCCTTTGTAGAGCGACACAGTCTTAGCTCCTCCCAAAGAAGGCAAAGCTCGGAATGCGTCTTCAATTCCCATCATCACCCCTTTTTGGAACCACATGGCTTTTTTTACATAAATGCCGTTGCCTCCCAGTAGCAATATCTGATTTTCAAAATTAAGTTTGTCTTCCTTATCACTCAGTACAACCAAATACTGGCCGGGACTATCACCGGCAGGCATTCCCACAACGGCTACATGAATCTGTGCAACAGAGCGTTTTATCACCAATTCAGTCACAGGCGAATATTCGTCATCGGCACAAGACATTCTTTTTCTGCCATAAAATATATCTGCCGGGATAGATACAATATTGTCAGACAGCGCCAGGGGCTTTACTTTGTTTTGGCTCAATAACCAATTGGGATCGAAGTCAAACATCTTTACAGTATCGGATATGTTACTCCAAGCCACATACCTAAAGGCTTCGCCACTACGCAGCTTTACCTCAATATTTCTTCTGTCCCTGATATCTTGAACCGGCAAATATTGGTGGGATAAAAATCTATTTTCGTCATCGAAAACAAATAACATAACATCCCCCGTTGCTCCGCTGGGGGTAATGTCGTCTCCGTACTTGTTGACTGCCTTTATTACCAATTGGGCCTGTTTGCCACAATGCGACAAATCGCTATTAATGCAACCGCTCAGCAAGGTAACGATGGCCACAACGAGTGTGTATGTACTGTTTTTGTTCATCTCAATGCGCTCCCGGCTTTGTTGTGTCATTAGAAGCCGTCCTGTAATGATTAGCGGGAAATTACCACGTCACGTCTTGTGTAGGAACCACCACCCAGTTTTCAGGAGTAACCGTTACGTCCAGTGAAGTGGGATCGCTGGGTACATTCGGGTCGGTGCTGCCGTCGCCCAAGCGTTTTAACGTTACATTCAACGTATATTGATGGTTGGCTTCAATGAATCTACCTGTAAGCGGATTAACATTGTCATATACATCATTTATGCGGAATACAAAGTATTGTTGATTTCCGTCGTACTTTCCTTTAATAACCAGCAAAGTGCAATTGCCGGTATCGTTGTTGTTGGGCATCACGTAAAAGTATTCCGTATTTTGACCTTCTACTGCCGAGCCTGTTAAGCGATAATCCACGTTGGGGCTAGCTGAGATTATGGTGCCGCATAAATAATTAAACAACGAGGGAGATACTTCGGGTAGCAAATGACTGGTAAAGCCGAGCATCGATTTGCTGCGAGCCTTTTGTACGGACACACCCAGCAATTGGAATTTTGTTTTGTCATAGCCTACATCGGGAGTAATGGTTACCGTACCCAGTTTCACTTTTGCTACCACGCGTTTCACGGTTACCCCTACTTTGTTTTCATCTCCGGCCGACAACGAAGCTGTGGCTTCACCGGTCATGGTTAATCCTACTGTCTGGTTCATGGACCCGTCAGCCGGGCCTTGAAATTGTGAAGACAATTCAAGATTTACTTTCGTACCATCGTTTAAATCGGCATAGCTGGTAACAGAGGCAAGTTGAGTTTTCAATGCCGATGAGGGGTTGGCTATGACTACAATTTTTTTGTTGCCTACCGTAAGATCGGTAATCTTGCCGGTAATGCCATGAATTTCGGCTTTTCTCTCAAGTACATCTGATGTAGCAGAAAAAATTAATACCGTCATGGAGGTTACCTTGTTTTCTTCTTCTTGGGTTACATCCGTGGAAGCTCTTGTCCCTGCCTCGGCCACCAGTGAAATGGACATCGCTGTTCTTTTTTTTGTCACCTCCGTTTCTTTATCGCAGGATGTGAAAAGCAGGCATAATGCCACAATACTTAATAATAATTTTTTCATTTTTTTCTTGCTATTTAATTATTAATTTTGAGTTGATTGGTTGTATAGTTGTTTCGTTGCCTTACAAGTCTCTTTTATCATCTTACCTTATTCTATAGGGAATGGCTTTTCGTTCGGTTTCTTCGCGTTCACGCTGCTTCTTGAGCGATAGCTGGCGTGCCACAATATCCAGATTGTGCCGTGCATCCGATATACCTCCGTTAAGCGCTTTGGTAAAAGCGGCCTGCGCACGTGCCCAATCACCCGTGAGCATATAATATACTCCCAAGTTGTTTTGTCTGGATGCCGACTCGGGGGTTCTATCCAACAGTGCTTTCGCTTCACCCAAACGCCCTTCCTGCAACGCCACTGCCGAGGCATTATTTATCGCTGCCGGATCTTGCGGAAACTGCTCAACTGCTTCTTGCATGGCCCGGTTGTATTCTTTTGATCCCCGCCGATAGGTGTTGGCCACTGAGTATAATTCGAATACGCTCATTTGCTGCGGCTTGGTTTTCATAATCTCTTTGCCTTCTTCCACTGTAAACGGGCGTACCGTATAATCGATGCGGTAATACACACGGCGTAACTGTGGAAACATGTTTTCCAGCATATAATTATAGGTGCGTCCGCCGTTGAGATTCATCAATCTGGTTTCCCTTCCTTCGTACACGCCAATGTTACGAATGATATCCACCACCTGATATTTTTCGGGCATGTAACTTTTCTCTACTAACTCTATCAGTTTCTCCCAGTCTTCACCGTACCATTCCACACTATACAGACTGTATGGGAAACTGAATCGCGATTGTATCCAGTTGGCAAAGGAGCTGGCTCTTTTTTGCGAGAGCATCATGTTGTGTTCATACGTGCCTTCGGGAGATGCATAACCGATGATGGAAATGCCGTCCATCACAATGTCTTTGTCTTCTTGTGCCCGCTTGAAAAAATCTTGTACCTGATTAAGCTTTTTGGCATTGTCTTTATAATCGTAAAGTATGTCCCATTTGTTGACAATAAAATTAAGGTAGGCTTCGCCGTACTCCGATCGCGCTTTTTTTTCTTCTTTGCCAGGCTCCATAAAATGGAGGTATAGCGTGACATTTTCCTCTTGGGGCGCTTCCCGTTGAGCAATATCGGGTTTTCCCTCTCCCAGTAGATTTTCAATCAGCAGATTATCAGCCAACACTTCTCTTTCGCCAGGACAACCGCAAAGGGCTTGGCGCACACGCAATGAGGAGGCATTCATCCATCCTTCGTAAGGCGTTGTTACGTCATAGTCAATTATTGCAGGATCTGTTTCGGGTTGTATAATGGTATATACGTCCTGCCCGCTGCTATGGGACACGTCGAATACTTGCTTTCTTTTTTCTATTCTGTGTCTTTTTCGGCCGTTAAGAACAATTTTCGGTAACGCTAAAGTATGCAACTCTTCATCGAAAAGTTCAGGAATAAGTTCCAGGGCAGTGGCACTATTCACCTTAATCTCTCGCGCATCTATCAATAAATGAATACGCAGCGTGTTATCCTTTTGAATAATTTCTTTTTCTTGAATATAAAGTTGTCCTTTGTTTTGTTGCGCTTTTGTCTGAAAAGGCAGCATACAAGAAATCAGAAAGGTAAATAGTGAAACTGGCAAGGATCTATTTTTCATACTTATACGAGTTAGTGAATAAAATAAATAAGGGATACCGCCGCTTTGGAGGGGCCGTAATAATTACGGCTGTACGAGCCGAGCTTCTCACCGCAATCCCCGCATTCGTACTTGTCGTATAGCATGCGGGCATACCCGGCTCCTATTGTTGCTTCGAGGTTCCATTTGTTATTCAGCATCCAACTGTATCCGTAGGATACGCCGGCACCGTACAAGCTTCCTTCAAAACGTGACCTGGTTATTTTAGGTACATCCACGTTGTACCCTGCATAAAACGTGTGTATGCCCCAAAAAGATCCTGCATAGCGGTGGCAGTACCATCGGCGTAACTCGGGTTGAACAAACCAGTGCTTCCAAAACAACTCCGGTTTAAGTTGAAATGGGTTGTAACCACCTTCAATACTCAACGAGAATTTTTCACCCAGCCCAAATTCAATCCCCATATTGGGTGAAGCCGTTACTAAGAATACCGTATTCGTTTTGATCCCGGTTTGCTGGGCGGTTAAAGCAGCAACAACCCCCATAAACAAGAGGATACATGCCATTTTTTTCATCTCTAAATTTGTCGCTTTAGTTGTAGGAAAGAGACGAAAAATAATATACTGATTTGTAATAAGATAAAAGAGACAGCGTTTCAGAGGGAACAGATAGTTGAAATACACGATATGTCCGTCCTCTACCTGTTCAACTAAAATGCTTATATATATGAAGTTAAATTGTTTAAAGTTAACAAAAAATCAAGTTGTACACGAAAATTTTGAAACCACACATTGCATAGTTTTTATGCGAAAAGGATGTGGAAAATGCGAAAGCCACGTAACAGAAAAATATAACCTGATGGAAAAACAAATGGTTTTGTGTCCAATTTCCACTACTTTTTCCTGTAAACTTCTACGGGATTCAGAAATGATGTTCATCAGTTTTTTTGAGATGACAGATCCGTCGTATGGGCTCTTTATTAATTCGTTGAAAAATGTTCTCAACGAAAAACATCAAAAATGCTGTAAGCCGTATCTGCTGAATATAAAACCGGAACTGAATCAATTTCTCGAAATAATAAACCTTATTCATGATTCCAAAGGGTTGACGAATCCTGAAATACTAAAACGAATGCTGAACTTAATATTCTATTTATATTCAGCTAATTATTCTCCAGAAGAGAATTCACTTTTTTTCTCTCCATTGATATGTAGTGACTACAAGTTTAAAAACAAGGTGTTGCTTCATCATCTCAAAGCAAAAAATGTGCAAGAGCTGGCCAAGTTATGTGGGTATACGTATAATACGTTTAATCGCGAATTTATGAAACAGTTTGGCTCGAGCCCCTACAAGTGGATGATAAATGAAAGAAAAAAAAGAATACTACAGAATTTAGAAGATCCTACAGTTCCTTTGAAATCCATTGCTTTTACCTTTCATTTTTCATCCCCTGCCCATTTTGCCAGGTTTTGTAAAGAGAACTTTGGCCATTCTGCTTCTGAAATTAGGCATAAAAAAATTGAGGGCCATTGTTGTCCTGCAGAAAATTGCCGAAAAGGGATCTGTTAAAAAATGAAGTGTAATAAAAACAAGTAAAAATATGTTAAGCGTGAAAAAGTGAAACAAGTTGGGTAAAATGTATAACAATTTATTAGACTGGTTTTCTTACCTTTGCGGTGTTTTTATGAATTTATTTATCTATTAGCTCTTTCCTACAACTAAAGCACAAAGATAACAAATTGTGTTAAATAGAGAATCAGGTTCCGAGCAGTTTAATTAGTTTCCGATTCGACTTATCTATTTTTTCCTGTCCGATGGAGGCTAGATACGTATAGGTAATCTCTTCGCTGGCATGCCCCAGGCTTTCGCTGATAATGGAAACAGGAATGTTGTTGTCACGAGCAAATGTTGCCCAGGAATGGCGAGCCACATAGGAGGTAAGTACCGTATCCAAGTGCAGAATTTCTCCTATTTTTTTCAAATGACGATTATACCGCCTCAATGCATTTCTATATTGGGTGTAATAAGAGTTGGATTTTTGCGGATCAATATAACTCATTAAATAGGGATTCCCCGGGGTGCGGTACCTTTCAAGAATCACTTTCATCTCTTTTTCGATATATACCTGTAACGGTTGCTGCGTTTTGTTGCGGTTGTAACATACATAGTTGTGTGAAATATTTTTCTCCTGAAGGTATGCCATGTCTACAAAGGGCATTCCACGCATGTAGAAACTCAGAAGAAACGTATCCCTGCTCTTTACAAGGCAGGGATGCCCCGGCAAATCGGCTGTGGCTATTTTACGCAACGTATGTGCAGATATCGCTTTTTTTAATGTGCGGTGTTTGCTTAATTTGATATCTCCGAAAGGATCGGGCGCTTGTGTTTGAAAACCTTCTTTCAGCGCTTTTTGATAAAGCGTTTGGAAAACACGAAGATACAACTGGATACTGTTGGGCTTCAACTGTTGATTCTGTAAATAAAACCGAAAAGAATTTACGAAGCCTTCCGTGATGCCCGAAAAAATAACGAAACTTCTTTGGGTAAATTGGGTTAGATGGGAAGATACGGCCATGTAAAGCTGTGCTGTACTTTGCCTGTTACAGGCTGTTAATTCATTGGAAAGGCGATGAATAAAAGACAAAAACATTCCTTTATCTCCACACTTGTATATAGAAAGAATATCTTTGGCAGTATACGGCTGATTTCTTTTTTCCAGATCGCTTATAATTATACGCAATCGGTCCCGTTGCTTTGCTATGTAACTGTTAATTTCTTCTGCCTTGGATTGTTTGCAGGAGAGAAGTGCAAGTTCTGCTTGTTCATTATAATCTTCTTTCCGCAAATGGTACGGAGTGAACATGATACTTTTGCTTCGCGCATGAAGGATCTGTATCGTTAATGGATAGTCATTTTTTACCGTTTGTGTGGATTTATTCAACTTGAACTTAATTGAAGCCATGAATAGTGTATAGTGTTTAAAATTGATTTAAAAATAGAAATATAGAGAAAAGATCTGTAGGCTTAAAATGCTTATCAATAATGTTTTAATTGTGAATCCACTTTGATTCACGAGTATAAAGTTACTAAAATTTATTTCATTATTGATATTTTTTCAGAGAATTAGAGAACCTTATTCTTGAGTGAGCACTCACGACAAGATGTAAAAACAAAGAAAAGGAACCTTAATCTACGATGTATGAAAGTAAACTAACTTCTTGGCGTTATACTGCGCATACTCCAATACTCCGGCAACCGTCTCCCCATCAATTACCTGCTCTATTTTATATCCTGTGTTTTCGTCCCTCGTTACAACGTGTACCACGTTGGTGTCGCCAAACAAGTTATGCAGGTTGTCCCAGATCTTGAACAGCTCTTTTACCAGTTCATGGTCGTTTTCCTGAATTTCCACCTCCTCTCCTCATTCGGGTAACGTTGTTGTTTCCAGCATTTTAAAGATAAGTATCGAATGGCGTGCCGTAAGGGCACGTCCCGACTCGGTGATGATCTTGGGGTAGGGAATTTCGTTTTTTTGATAAAATGCTCTAAAAATCCATTGTTATCAGATAAAAAAATCGTATTTTGCATCACGTAAAAGACAAAAATCATATTCAAGAAGACATCTGTAAATCCGTAAAATGACATGTTTTCCACATCTTCAATCCATTTCAAGATATCCGGTAAGTCTGTCCGCATGGATAGTAAGCTAATAGGCAGTAACATCGCCTGGTACTCCCGTTTCGAGATTATTCACAACACTTTCCGCGGATTTATCAAAGGACCTGGGCGATAGCGGAATGCTTCTTTTAAACCCCGGGCTCAGGAAACAGGTCCTTCAATTTTTAGAAGAAGATGCTCGGAAGATGGTTTACCGCTTAAACAGTGAAACTCTCGGTGAGAAAATCTCTTCCCTGGGTGAGCTCATTTATCAGGTTCTTAAACGCCTTTCAGAAAGCACCGCCGGCTAAGATCTTCTTCACCGTGTCTTCCACAAACAATACGAGGTAGTCAAGGAACAGACCATCCTTCGTTCCAAAGAGGATATCACGGCCGGGAGCGTACAAAATCACAATGACTCCTATGCCGATTATCGAAAAAAAGAGACCAAAAGGTAAAGAGCTATAGTGTGAACATCACCGATACCTGTGATGACACGGACCAAGAGAAAGATAAACTAAACGTTCAGGTGAAACTGGCAAATGCCGCAGACAGCGGCTACCTGAAGGATGCCGTCACCAACATTCGGGAGAAGGTAAGCACCAACTCGCGGCTATCCCCGGGCAGGAGTAGATGAAAAGAAACAACGTGGAGGCAACCATCTTTCAGTATTGCTTTCATACGAGGAATAACAAAACACGATAAAGAGGATTGCTCAGGCACAAATTATTTACTTTCGCCAGATGTTTATGGATAAACCATGTCCGCCTTGGAAATTATCTGATAACAATAGGTCAAAGAGCGCATGAAAATGGTTTAATAACCAGTTTTCGCTATATAAAGACCTCCATAATGGAGAAACTATTCAACGTGTTCGATTTTTTACTTCCTCGCTTTTCAAAAACTGGAAATGAAAAATAGACGAATTACTTTTTTAAACTTAAAATTGCCACTATTTAAAGTGGACTCAATATTGAATAATTTCCTAAAAAAATTGAACCATGGATCAGCCTAAAATCGAGCG
>ENA-UOOM01003100-UOOM01003100.1-fermentation-metagenome-genome-assembly--contig:-NODE-3100-length-12594-cov-4.618470_pt1 | contig 12594 bp, 9 predicted proteins | sample MGYA00245781_ERZ724031 | MGnify/ENA primary metagenome ERZ724031 (study PRJEB28704, sample SAMN03018317) | fermentation metagenome | biome: anthropogenic terrestrial biome; feature: soil; material... | reverse complement strand
CGCCAAAGGTACTTGGGTGGTAACGCCCTGGGAGAATAGGACGTTGCGGATTTGTTTAGTAAAGAAAGGCCTCTGATTATCGGGGGTCTTTTTTCGTTGTAAGTTCTACGTTGTAAGTTCTATGCAAAACCATCTATCCTAGTCATCCAGAGGAGCGGAGCGACGAAGGATCCCTGCGTATTAAGTATTAAAGTATACACCCCAACCGTCATTCTTTTCCCAACCACTTTCCACCTACATTTTATAGTGCTAATTCCCTCAAACATCAATATAGTTATTAGTAAGAATAAATGAATTCATAAGGGAGGCATTCATGAATAAAAGAGGTGTTTCAAAGGGAATATTATTTTCTGTTATTACTACTATTATCATTGTCATAGGCTTATTCTTATCTATGAATCATTTTTATGTAGATTATTTATGGTTTAAATCTCTTGGATATACAGATGTATTTATGAAAGAAATAGTTACTAAAATTCAAGTTAGTGTTCCTTTATTTATTATCTCTCTGTTATTTTTTATATTATATTTAAAAATCTTAACCACATCTATTTTAAAAAGAATTTTACAGGTCAATTTTAGACCTAATACAAGGATGATTGCTTTATTTAGTATTGTTATTTCATTCCTAGTAACTACAATAACGACTAATTCTATTTGGTATAATTTCTTAGAATTTAAGAATGCAGTTCATTTTAATGTAAACGATCCTTTATTTAATAAAGATATTTCATTTTTTATATTTCAATTGCCATTTTTAGAACAATTACTTGCTATATTTATTTTTATATTACTTCTTTTCGCCATTGTATCAATTCTTTATACTGCGTTCTTGTATTTAACAAATCCATATAAAAGCATTGAAAGTGTTAAAAATAATCGTAGTAGCTTTAAAGTTTGGATATCTGATTTTGGTAATTTTGCTGGTAAGGAAATCGGCTTTTTTTCAGGTCTTTTCTTTTTTATTATGTCTTTTCATTATTATATTCAATCTTATACCCTAGTGTATTCTAATAATGGCATCGTATACGGTGCGAGCTATATAGATGCAAATATCACTTTGCCTTTGTATAAAATTTTATGTATTGTAGCTTTTGTAGCAGGAGTATACTCTGTTATCAATGGTTTTAAAAGGAAGATTAAGAGATTAATTATTGGACCTATTCTGATTATTGGTATAAATTTAGTGGGAAGTTTGATGGCTATAGGTGTAGAGCAACTAATTGTTGCGCCAAATGAATATGCAAAAGAAGAACCATATCTTGTGAAAAATATTAAGAACACTCAAGCTGCATATGGAATTCATCAAGTAGAAGAAAAAGCATATGATTTAGATGATGAAATAAACGTACAAGATATTAAAGATAATCAGCTTACTATCGATAATATCCCTATAAATGACTATCACCCCACATTAGATATGTATAATTCCATACAAGGCTTTAGAATCTATTATGAATTTAATGATGTAGATATTGATAGGTACGATATAGATGATAAATATACGCAAGTGTTTATTTCAGCTAGAGAGATGAACAATCAGAAATTAGAAGATAAAGCTCAAAATTGGATCAACAAGCATTTAAAATATACTCATGGTTTTGGCGTAGCTGTATCTGCTATAAATACAATTAATGAGAGTGGTCAACCTACGTTAATTGTGGAAGGTATTCCTCCTGTAACAAGTGTAGAATCTCTGCAGATTACAGAGCCACGAATTTACTATGGGGAATCTACAGATGATTATGTCATTACTAATGGGAAGACTATGGAATTTGACTATTCTCAAGGCAGTGAGAATATGGAAAATGAGTATGATGGTACAGGCGGAATTCCACTAAATATATTCAATAGGTCAGCTTTTGCCTTATATCATGGTGATTCGAAGATTTTATTAAGCACTGAGATAAATTCTCAAAGTAAAATGCATATCCGCAGGAATATTATGTGCCGAGTAAATGCTATTGCACCGTTTTTATCTTACGATGAAGACCCTTATATCGTAGTCGCAGATGGTAAATTATACTGGGTTATAGATGGTTTTACTTTAAGCAATCGTTATCCCTATTCTCAACCTTATAATAAGGAAAATACATTTAATTATATTAGAAATTCTGTAAAAGTAGTTGTAGATGCATACAATGGCGATGTGAATTTTTATCAAGTAGATCAACAAGATGCGATTATTAATGTATATAATAAAATTTACCCTGGAATGTTCCAACCTATGGCTCATATGCCAGAATCTATACGAGAACATATTAGATATTCACAGGAGATATTTGATATACAATCAAATGTATATGCAACCTATCATATGAATAATCCCAAAGCATTCTATAATAAACAAGACCAATGGGAAATCGCAAATCAAGTCCATGAAGAAAAAGCAAGAGGCGAAAGTATAGAATCTACTTATCTAATTATGAAACGACCAGAAAAGGACAGAGAAGAATTTATCTTGATGATCCCATACACCCCAAAAGAAAAAGATAATCTTGTAGGGTGGATGCTCGCTATGAATGACAAAGATGAATTTGGCAAATTAGTAGTATACAAATTTACCAAACAAAATTTAGCCTATGGGCCTATGCAAATTGAACAGCGCATTGATCAAGATACTAATATTTCTCCTCAACTAACTCTATTAGGGCAACAAGGCTCTCAAATTATGCGTGGGAATATGTTTGTAATACCAATAGGAAACTCCATTCTTTATGTGCAACCAGTATATCTCTCATCCAGTGAAGCACAGAGGAGTTTGCCAGAGGTCAAAAAGGTAATTGTATCCTATGGCAATAAGATTATAATGGAAGATACTTTAGAGAAATCTCTCCAAAAGTTATTTGGTACTTCACAAGAAAAACAAGAAGAGCCTAAAGAATTAGATCATATCAACGGCTTAATAAGAGAAGCGAACAATCTACTTAAAAGAGCTCAAGAAGCCCAAAAATCGGGAAATTGGACCGATTATGGAAAGTATATACACCAATTAGGGGAAGTGCTTGAAAAGCTAGAAGAAGACTAGGATTACACCTTAAAAAACTTGAAATAATCGCACAACTACTTTATAATTAGTAACAATAGAAAGTAAAATTATCCCTTAAGGAATTAAGGGATAATTTCTTATGGAGTAATAAAGTTCTTGCTTTAAGATTTTACTTAGAATTTAGAACAAACATTAGGGAGCTGTTAATGAAATGTTAGATATTAAGAAAATACGGGAAAATCAAGAGGAAATTAGTGAACTCTTAAAAAGAAAAGGTGATTACGATCTATCCTCTGTTTTAAAATTAGATGAAGAGAGACGGAACATTTTGGTAAAAGTAGAAGAGATGAAGGCAAAACAAAATAAAGTCTCTAAAGAAATACCTATGCTTAAAAAAGAAGGAAAAGATTGTACCGATTTATTAAATAGTATGAAGGAGTTATCAGCTCAAATAAAGGGCTTAGATGAAGAAGTGAGAGAAATTGATGAGAAAATAAAACATTCTCTCTTAAACATACCGAATACACCAAATAAAGAAGTTAACATTGGGAAAGACGATTCAGAAAATATAGAAGTTCGAAAATGGGGGGCCCCTAGGGATTTTGAATTTAAGATAAAAGCACATTGGGACTTAGGAACAGATTTAGGTATATTAGACTTTGAAAGAGCATCAAAGATTACTGGAGCAAGATTTACTATTTTTAAAGGTCTAGGTGCAACATTAGAAAGAGCCATTATTAATTTTATGTTAGCAGTACATGCAGTAGATCATGGTTATATAGAAATGTCACCACCCTTTATGGTCAATAGAGAAAGTATGACAGGAACAGGACAACTTCCAAAGTTTGAAGAAGATGCTTTCAAACTAAGTGCAGATAGAGATTTCTATTTAATCCCTACAGCAGAAGTACCTGTTACCAATTACTACAGAGATGAAATCTTAAATGAAGAAGATTTACCTATTAAGTTTGCAGCTTATACACCTTGCTTTAGAAAAGAGGCTGGTTCAGCAGGTAGAGATACAAGAGGGCTTATTCGAAACCATCAATTTGATAAAGTAGAAATGGTTAAATTTGCACATCCTGATACATCATACAATGAACTAGAAAAGCTGACAAAGGATGCAGAAGAAATTCTTCAACTACTAAAAATTCCTTATAGAGTAGTAGAACTATGTACAGGAGATTTAGGCTTTAGCTCTGCAAAAACCTACGATATCGAAGTCTGGATGCCAAGCTATAACAGATACGTTGAGATAAGTTCTTGCTCTAATTTTGAAGATTATCAAGCGAGAAGAGCAAATATTCGATTTAGAGATACAACGACGAAGAAAACAAGATTTGTTCACACTTTAAATGGTTCAGGTCTTGCAGTAGGACGAACTCTAGCAGCAATACTGGAAAACTACCAAAGAGCAGACGGCACTATAGAAATCCCAGAAGCGTTAGTTCCATATATGAGAGGAATTTTGGAGATAAAATAAACTCGCCTAAGGCGAGTTTTTGTTCTATCTACAGATAGCCGATAATATAAATAATATAGCGAGAAATAGTATTTATTTATATTGGAGAGATCTGAATGAAGAAAGAAATTAAAATCATAAAAATCCTTTTTGTAGCTATTATATTAGTAGCTTTTTTGATTTTCCTAAAATCTTGTGTTCTAAATGAAGCTCCCAAGCAAGAAGAAAACAAAGTAAAGACTGCGCAAGGTGAACAAACCGAGTTAAAATTACTAAAAAGTTCCGATATTTACCTAATAGGTCAGTGGGAATTACATTACAGAGATATTGTTAATTATGAATACGACGATTTAGGAAGTCCTGATTTTGATATGTATAAGCAACCAAGTAGCTATACAATTAGCATGAAAAATAATTCATTAATAGTAAACGATATTTACCCAGTTATAGAGAGCGTACACAGCGACCAAGAATTTAACCTAAGAGTAGATTTAAAAATCGTAGAATTGAAAATAACAGGCCAAATAGAGGATAAAAACAATTGGTCCGGTACTTTAGAGTACATAGGAACTGAGGAGCAATTAATAAGTAAGTGCACGGTTAGGGCTACGAGAAAATAAAGCTCGCCTAGGCACAAGTCCCCCTAGGGGTTCAAATCCCTCCTGTTTTGTTGCATAAAAAAAGAATTCCTATTATAGAATTCTGTCTAATTAGCTTTATAACTGGCGGAGAAGGAGGGATTTGAACCCTCGCGCCGGTTACCCGACCTACACCCTTAGCAGGGGCGCCTCTTCAGCCACTTGAGTACTTCTCCATATGGCTCCACAGGCAGGATTCGAACCTGCGACCGATCGGTTAACAGCCGATAGCTCTACCTTAGCAGGGGCGCCTCTTCAGCCTCTTGAGTACTTCTCCTCATTGCCTTCTGTTTGAAAATACGTATTTAGTTAAAAAAATGGCCGAGAGGGTGGGATTCGAACCCACGTGGGCTTTTGACCCTAACGGTTTTCAAGACCGCCCCGTTATGACCACTTCGGTACCTCTCGGAAGAACAAGATTCATTATAGCATCACCTAGGACAAGTGTCAATAATAAAAACAAAACTTTTAAATTATTTTTAATTGAAGTTAATTGTAGAAGTAAACTACCTTAAATAATCCATTGACATAAATCAATCCTTTAACTTATAATATAGTCAATTGTAAGAAAATTATACTAAAGCGTTGAAAAGAATTAGTACGCACTTCTGAATTTAAAGAGAGCGAATCAAAGGTGGAAGATTTGTAAGGAAGAGTGTGGAACCTATCTTCGAGCTACAGGTGAAAGCCATAGTCGCAGATCATGCGTTACATGAATTAAGTAGAGCTTTATTTGGAAAGCTAATAAAGGTGGTACCGCGGAAATAAATCCGTCCTTCAATATTTTGGAGGGCGGATTCTTTTTTTATTTTAATAGAGAGTTCCACCATAGGGGTAAAACTACAGTAATAGTTACCAACTACCTAGCTTTTCAACAGAATAAGAAAAACAGGAGGATATAATGGCTAAAAAACAAAAAGTAGAGGCAATTACGCCACGAGATGAAGATTTTGCAAGATGGTATACCGATGTAATTTCTAAAACAGAGATGGTAGATTATTCACCAGTAAAGGGATTTATGGTCATCCGCCCATATGGATATGCTATTTGGGAAAACATTCAATGTGAATACGATAAGAAGTTTAAAGAAACAGGACATAAAAATATGTATTTTCCTCTTTTGATTCCTGAAAGTCTTTTACAAAAGGAAGCAGAACACGTAGAGGGATTTGCTCCTGAAGTAGCTTGGGTTACTCACGGAGGTGGCAAGGAATTAGGGGAAAGATTGGCTGTACGTCCTACTTCTGAAACGATTATTTGTAGTATGTATTCTAAATGGTTAAACACTTACAGACAATTGCCATTTCTATACAATCAATGGTGTAGTGTAGTTCGTTGGGAAAAGACAACGAGACCTTTTCTTAGAACATCTGAATTTTTATGGCAAGAAGGACATACCTTACACGAAACGGCTGAAGAAGCTCAAGAAGAAACAATGCAAATGTTAGGTATTTATAGGGATGTAGCAGAACAATATATGGCCATACCGATGGTTGTCGGTAGAAAGAGTGAAAAGGAAAGATTTGCAGGGGCACAAGAGACCTATACAATGGAAGCACTAATGCACGATGGTCAAGCTCTTCAATCAGGTACCTCTCATAATTTAGGACAGCATTTTACAAAGGCTTTTGAAATCACTTATTTGGATAGGGAAAACAATCAGGCATTGCCATATCATACATCATGGGGAGTTTCTACTAGATTAATAGGTGCATTGATTATGGTACATGGGGATGACAATGGTCTAGTTCTTCCACCCAAAATTGCACCTACTCAAGTAGTAATCATTCCTGTAGCGCAACATAAAGAGGGCGTTCTAGATAAAGCATGGGAAATCAAAAATAAACTAGCTGAAAAATTCAAAGTAGAAATTGACGATCAGGATGCATACTCTCCAGGTTGGAAATTTAATCAATGGGAGATGAAAGGTGTTCCAATTCGTTTAGAAATAGGACCACGAGATATTGAAAGTAATCAATGCGTATTAGCCAGAAGAGATAACGGCGAAAAAATTCAAGTTTCACTAGATGATTTAGATGTAGCAGTAGAAAAGTTACTTGATGAAATTCAAAACAATCTTTTCCAAAAAGCACTAGAAAGAAGAGAACAAAAAACATCAATAGCTACAAATTTAGAGGAATTCAAAGAAAACTTAGCAGCCAATCCAGGATTTATTAAAGCAATGTGGTGTGGAGATAGAGCTTGCGAAGACAAAATAAAAGAAGAAACCGGAGCAACTCTTCGATGCATACCTTTTGAACAAGAAATCATTGGAGATGGTTCATGCGTCTGCTGTAATAAAAAGGCAGAAGACATGGCTTACTTTGCAAGAGCGTATTAAAAAAAGGCGATTTTATCGCCTTTTTTAAGTAACAAGGTGGTAAGTAAAATTTACTAGCTTACCATCTTATCAAGCAATCCACCTTCTTGCACCAAATCTATAATGCTATAAATTGGTATTACAGCATAGGGGAAGCCAACGACATACGGCGCTATGTCGTATAATTGAAAGTATATTACAAGGGCTTTGTCTGCGATATAGTAGTCTTGATCTGGTCTCACACCAGGATAGTCTTCAAATAGCATAATATCTTGTTTTTTTAATTCTTCTAATACCATCCCAGATAGAACTTCAATGTAGGGGCTGTTAGGTTTAAATAATTCATAAAATGGAATATCTTTGCCCGTACTAAGGTCAAAGTTTAATGATTTAACCATGGTCATAGGGTGAGCGCCTCCAAATTCTGCAAAACCTATTAAGGACAGAGTTAAAACACCCTTTTGATTGTTTTTTAATTCATAAGAACCTGTAACATAAGTAGGAATGTCTGGAACCATTAGATTTTTGCTTAACCTTAGCATATTTTCATAGATCGTAAAATTAATAAGCCCTTGAATATAACTATTATTAGGAATGTATACTGCAGGGTAATAAAAATTTATATTTTGGATACTATAACTTAGTGTACGGATAACTACAGGGAATTTATTATTCAAAATCTCCACCACCTAAATATATTTGTTATATCAATATATTCCAGTAATAATATTTTTGTTAATTTTATTTGAAATTAATTATTCTCTGTGCTATAATACATCTTGCAAACAAAATTGCGCGCCCTTGGCTCAGCTGGATAGAGCGTTCGGCTACGAACCGGAAGATCGGGAGTTCGAATCTCTCAGGGCGCGCCATATATAAGACTTTCAAGGTTTTAACACCATTCAACATATGAGATTTAACACCATTTTAACACCATGGTAAAAATTAATTCCAAAAAATAAGCCCTTTCCATTATGGATTGGGCTTTTGTTATTTAAATTTTTTTTAGATGTTTTATGTAGGCGCGCTAGGAAACATATCGAGTTCAAAATAAAATCGATAGAAATCAATTTACAGCCTCATGAGTGCTAAGGTGCATTCAATTCACTTTATGAATACTTAAGTATGTAAGAATCCTTTGCTGATGCTTTAAATGACAGCAAAAAAGGCTCCAATGGAGCCATATATTAATTCTACATCTTACCTTCTTCATTTCGCATTGCTTTTTCGTTCAACTACTAATTCGTTTTAAGTAAGACCTTAGGCATCACCAGTGTCATAATGGTTTTGCCTACTACCTTATTTAATACTTCTGAATAAACAAGCCTTCTCCTTCTAACCATTCTACATATAAGGCCTCTTTAATGGTCAGATTTTGCTTTTTTAGTTCTTTTTCTAAGTAATCCTTAGTGAGACTGATTTCATCTAGATTTTCTTGAATCAATTCTCCATCTGAAATAAGTGTAATAGCAAGGAAAGGACCACTTTTTGACTGTTGGCTATTTTGTTTTTTTACTGAATCTTGACTATTCTTTTTTAGGACGCTTAAGCATCCATTTGCTTCTAAAATAGCATATTGTACCTCTCTCATAGTAAATATATCTTTTGAACGAAGGAGGTGTAGGAGTTGATTAATATCTAAATGATTTCTTTTCATCTCCTCGAAGGATAATTTACCGTGTTTTATAAGTATAGAGGGTTTTCCTTCTAGAAAATCTCTCGTCTTACGAAATTTTTGGGTTATAAATTCTGTAGTGGTTATGAGAACAGTCCAAATTATAATAGCAAATAAAATAAATGAAATACCCAATTTATCATCATAAAGTGCATTTCCTACTAACTCACTTAAGATAATGGAACAAATAAAATCAAAAGTTGTAATATGAGTCAGCAAAGTTTTACCAAGGATCTTTGTGGCTATAAACAATAAAATATATCCAATTACTAATTCAAGTGCAATATTATAGTACTCCAAAGTGATCACCTACTATCATGATTCTAATAGTTTCACCCAAAGAGTACTTTTTTAATCCCTAAATTTCACTATTCCATCTTCAATAGAATCGATAATGGCAAGAGATTCTATTTTTATTCCCATGTCTCTTATGATATCGCCACCTTCTTGGAAGCCTTTTTCTATGACGATACCTGCACCTACAAGAGTAGCATTAGCTTGATCGATAATTTCCTTTAATCCTAAGATGGCTTTTCCATTAGCCAGAAAATCATCGATAATTAAAATCCTGTCTGTAGAATTTATATATTTCTTGGATACCATGATCTTATAAGATTTATTTTTTGTAAAGGAATAAACTTCACTAGTATAAAGATCTTTATCCAAGTTTAATGATTCTGTCTTTTTGGCGAACACTACAGGTATATTATCGAAATATTTAGCAGTAATAACTGCTAAAGCAATGCCGGAAGCTTCAATAGTTAAAATCTTTGTGATACGATCTTCCTTAAATCTCTCATAAAAGGTTTTTCCTATTTCATCTAAAAGTTTTACGTCTATTTGATGATTAAGAAAAGAATCCACCTTTAAGATATTGCTTCCAATGGCGTGTCCGTCCTTTAGTATTTTGTCCTTTAATAAATTCATCTTTTCCTCCTTATTTATGCAACTGTCTATGTATATAATTGTTTGACAATGTTCCTATCATTATAACCTTAAGTCATAGAAAAATAAATAAGAGAATTATTTTGAAACTAGATTCACAACAGTTTGAATTGTGGTATCATACAATTACATGAGAGGGGTTGTATCATGAATTACTATAAAATAAATAAAAACAAAATAATCGACTATATCAAAAGTGGAGAAAAAACAGATGGTGCCAATTCTCTAGGATTAGAGTTTGAACACATTGTTATTTATAAAGAAAGCTTTACATCTGTTCACTATGAGAAGGGTGTTGAAGAAGTTATGGAAGAGCTTCTTTCAAAGGGTTGGACCAAGGCCGATGACGAACCCAAACTACTCAATATAGTGAAAAACGGCGATAGTATTACTTTAGAGCCCGGAGCACAATTGGAATTAAGCATGAAAAATTGCGATACCATAGAGGAAATAAAAAAAAGGTATTTTTCTTTTATCAAGGATATATTTCCTATTTTAGAATCAAAAAATTACAGTCTTCTTTCTATAGGATATCGACCTATAGAGAAAATTGTAGATATTCCAATGATTCCAAAACAAAGGTACAAATATATGTCAGAGTATTTGAGCAAACGAGGTAAGTACGCCTTAAATATGATGAAGGGATCTGCTTCCCTCCAAATATCTGTGGATTACACTAGTGAAGAGGATTATATCAAAAAGAATAGAGTTGCAAATTATTTGTCGCCAGCTATTTCTTATTTATATGACAATTCACCAATATTCGAAGGAAATATTCATGATGGAAATGGCGCAAGAGTTCAAATTTGGAATGATATGGACAATGACCGAAGTAGACTGACTCCAGGTGTTTTAGACAAAGATTTTGGCTACGAAGAGTATGTGGATTATATCCTAGAAAGACCATGTATTATTGGCCTACTAAATGACAAACTTGTCTTTACTGGCTCCAAACCGGCTAAAGAAGTATATGAACATATAGAAATGAACATTGAACAAATCGAGCATTTGCTTTCTATGGTATTTCCTGATGTGCGAACTAAAAAGTATATCGAGATTAGAATGAGTGATAGTGTACCTTATCCTTATAATCTATCTTCTGCTATACTGTGGAAATCTATTATGTATGACTCAGATAATTTAGAGTACTTTTATAGTGAGTCTTTAAAATCTACCACAGCACAAATAGAGGAACTGAAAGAAAATATGATTACGGGTGAAAAAGAAGCCATTAAAGCGATTACTAAAATGGTGGAGACTCTGTTAATGAGAGCCTTAGATGTAGCACATCCTGAAGAACGAAAATATATTGATGTTTTAATTAAACTTCAAAAAAATCATGTGAATATAGCCTCTTATTCTAAAGAATTACTAAAAAAAGGAGAATCAATAATGGAAGCTTTAGCGATTGATGTATTATCTCCTGAAAATTTGAATGTTTTTGGAATGAATTAAATAAATTTACGTAAAAGTAGTTGAAAAAAACATACGAATAAAATATAATCAATACAAGACGAACGTTAATTTTGAAATCGACAAAATCATACGTACCTATTGAGCTTCAAGGTTAAGGTTTTAAAAGATATTTTAGGGGGAGAAAAATGAAACGTTTTGGTATTGTTTTTTTAATCGTAGCTTTATTAGCTGCTACAACATTAGGATGCTCAAACAAAAAATCAGAGGGAACGGGAACACAAGAAGACGGCACAAAGCCGCTAACTGTTGGTTTTATCTACATTGGACCAATTAATGATGGTGGTTATACAACATCTCATGACAACGGAAGAGTTTACTTAGAAGAAAAAATGGGAGACAAGATAAAGACCATTTATAAAGAAAATATTCCTGAAGAAAAGGGAGAAGTAGTAAAGACAATCCGTGAAATGGTGGATCAAGGTGCGAATATGATTTTTGCTACGAGCTTTGGTCATATGGATGGTGTCCTAGAAGCGGCAAAAGAATTTCCAGAAGTAACCTTTGCACATTGCTCAGGATATGAAAAAGCAGAAAACATGACTAATTATTTTGGTAGAATGTATCAAGCGAGATATTTATCGGGTATTGTAGCAGGGATGAAAACAGAGTCAAATGTTATTGGCTATGTTGGAGCATTCCCATTACCTGAAGTTATTAGAGGAATTAATGCCTTTACATTAGGTGTAAAATCTGTAAACCCAGATGCAGAAGTTCACGTAAGATGGACAAATACTTGGTATGATCCAACTGTAGAGAAGGCTGCAGCAGAAGCACTACTTGCTGAAGGCGCTGATGTAACAGCTCAACATCAAGATTCAACAGCACCTATGGTTGCTGCTGAAGAAAAGGGAGCAACATCAATAGGTTATAATCTAAGCGCAAAAGAATCTGTACCAAAGGCTTACGTTACTGCACCATTATGGAACTGGGGAGAGTACTATGTAGATGCAGTACAAAAAGTATTAGATGGTAATTGGACAAATGAACCATATTGGAAAGGTTTAGAATCAGGCATTGTAAGTTTAGATGAATTGACAAAATTAGCTCCAGAAGGTGCACAAGCGAAAGTTGACGAAGCAAAAGAAAAAA
>ENA-UOOM01003094-UOOM01003094.1-fermentation-metagenome-genome-assembly--contig:-NODE-3094-length-12622-cov-4.203072_pt1 | contig 12622 bp, 11 predicted proteins | sample MGYA00245781_ERZ724031 | MGnify/ENA primary metagenome ERZ724031 (study PRJEB28704, sample SAMN03018317) | fermentation metagenome | biome: anthropogenic terrestrial biome; feature: soil; material... | reverse complement strand
GTCAGGGGTCCGCGCTTTTCATCATAGCAAAGACCTTCCCCGCTTACGTCAATCAGCAGAACCAGATTTTCCCCCTGGCTTTCCGCCGGAATCTCCCCGGTAAAGTGCATCCAGGCGCAGTCAAACAGATCTCCCCAGTGATCCCCCGCCTTTAAATCCTTTTTCTCACCGGTAAACCGATCTTCATAACGAACAGGTTCCCTGGTGATATAAGCAGTACAGTTCAGATCCCCTATTACCTTATAATACTTGTGAACCAGTCTCCCCATAAAATTGTCGATGCGATGCATTGTGTTTTTTTCAAATTGGTACATTGGCCGCCCCTTTCCTGCTGCAAGGTTTTATTTACAATGTAAAATTATATTATCACATATTTGTATATATTTCAAGCAATTTATTGTATACTTTATTGCTTATCATTTGTATTTCCCTCCAAATAGAAGGGGCCTGTTCCGCCCGGAAGCTCATTCAGGAAATTGCGGAAATCCCGGCGCCTGAAAAAGTCACAGGAAACTGTCCTTTTTTTTATTAAAGTGTCAGAAAAAGAAGGAATTGCCTTGCTTGCGGCGAATAAGAAAGTAGAAACGATATATACAATTGTCTATACATTGTGCGCAGTGGAGGATATCCATTATTTATGAAGGCTGTTGGATTATGAGATGGAAAGAGAGGATTATGCGGATTTATGGCGGAACTGGAAAGCATCGAAGAGTATCAGCAACTGTTGAATAAGATCCCCGGAGTTCTGTCTTCCAGAATTATTACGGATGACCACTCAAATATAACAGATGTACATGTCCTTTCTACTACCAACCGCGGGCCAAAGCAGATTGTCCGGGATGTTCAGTCTGCCATGCTTGCAAAATATAATGTATCCGTGGATCACAAGATCATCAGTGTCGCTCAGATAGAGGATAAGAGTGTCACCAAACGGGAGATCCGGCTGGTGATCGAAAGTATAAAAATGCAGAGTGAACAGGGAAAGGTGATGGCCAGCGTTATTCTGTCCAGCGACGATCAAACCTTTGAAGGGATTGCTTCCGGGGGGAATTCCGCAAGAGGACGTATGCGGGTGGCAGTATCTGCCACACTACAGGCAATCCATCGGTTTCTGAACAAGGATTTCGTATTTTTATTATCCGATGCTGTGGAGGTCCATCTGGCGGATCGTCAGGCAATCGTTGTTTCCATCCTGCATATTGCAGACTTCGGCGAGGAGTATCTTTGCGGATCCGCCATGATCAAGGGCAACGACGATGATGCCGTTGTAAAGGCCACATTGGATGCGGTCAACCGGAGGTTATACCAGCATTATTCCAGATAGCAAGTATCATGATTGCCTATAAGCCAAAACATCGACAACAATACAGCGGAGCGGATATAGCCTGTCTGTCTAGCGAAGGACAGAGATTGAAAAATAGGGGGGCTATATTCCATGAAGAAGATTGGAGCATCGGTATTGACATTGGTTACGAGTTTAGTATCCTTGTTACTTGCCAGCGGTGCAATGTTTTCTATCAGATAACGGATGAGACATAAAATACATCGATGTTTTGGCTTTCTTTATCATTAAGGGGAATTGCTTCAATGAATAGAAAGCTATTGTTTACTATATCTGCTTTGAGTATCATCAGCCTGTCCCTTACAATATACTGTATCTTACAAGTCAAAAGTATAGACATTTGGAATCTGATATACTGGATTGTCCTGACTTCCCTGCTTGAATCCTTACCAATATATATAAAAGAAGACCGGGCAGTCAGTGTGAGTTTTGCCGTCCTGCTGGCCTGCCACCTTAACAACGGTCCCTATTTTACTGCATTGGTAGCATCCTGTGGAAGTGTTTTGGTATTTATAAAAAATCAGGATGGTACCTGGAAGCATCCCTTTAATTTACCTTTTTATAAGACGTTGATGAATTACTCGAATTTTACGATATCCATATTTACTGCCGGGGTTCTCTATGACACATGGATCAAAACATACCCCGTATTTATCAATCCCATCCTGAACATCGTTCTGATCTTTCTCTATCTGACCGTGGTTTTTTTGCTGAACTCCACCATCATGGCACTCTATACATCCCTTATGCGGAAAAAAGCATTTCAGAAAACCTGGACCAGTGAGACATTGTGGGCTTATCCCAATTTTATAGCCATCGCTCCCCTCGGCTACTTTCTCTCCGTTCTGTACCGGATCCCAAACGGTTCCCTCTATGTTCTTCTGCTTCTTGGCCCGCTTTTGCTGGCCCGTCATTCCTTCAAGCTGTACCTGGATTCCAGGGAGCAGTATTACAAGACCATCCGGACGCTTACTGCGGCCATCGAGGCAAAGGATAAGTATACGGAAGGCCATTCCAAACGGGTGGAATACTATGCGGGGCGCATTGCCCGGAAACTGCGGGTTTCGTCCGGAGAAGCCGAATCCATCCGTACGGCTGCCTTGCTGCACGACATAGGCAAAATAGGGATCAGGGACTCGGTCCTTTCCAAACCAGACCGGCTTTCCGATGAGGAATTGGCAATGATCCGGCAGCATCCCGGCATAGGAATAAAGATTCTGGAAGAGGTCACTTTCCCGGGACATGTAAAGGACGCCATTCTCCACCATCATGAAAGATACGACGGTGACGGATACCCGGATAATCTGAAAGGGGATCAGGTCTCCAGGGATGCTTACATTCTGGCCGCAGCGGATGCCTATGATGCCATGACTTCGGACCGGCCTTATCGGAAAGCGATGTCCAGGGATGCCGCCATTGAAAACATCAGAAAGGAAAAGGGTGCCCAATTTCATCCCGATATAGCCGATGCCCTGATCTCCGTCCTGGAAGAAGAAGGTGCAGTCGATAGCGAAAAAAGGAAAGACGGGAAAGAGAGAAAAAAGCAGAAAGGAAAAGATACGTAAAAATGATATTGCTGATCCTGTTGTTTGTCGCCGCCGTCGGCATTGGCCTGATCCGGGGCGGCAGGATATCCAATCTGACCCATATTAAAATCAGGCGTCCGTGGCTGATCTTTCTATCTGTTCTTGTCGAATATATTTTGATCTATCTGATGAGAAATACGTCCCGGATCACCCAGCCCCTGGCATGCCTGTTTCTGTTTTTACAATATCTTCTGCTGTTTCTGTTTTTATGGGAGAATCGGATGCTTTCATACATCTGGCTGATTGGCATGGGCAGCTTTCTGAACTTCCTTGTCATCCTGGTCAACAAGGGCTCCATGCCCCTGTCAAAAGCAGCCATGACGGTGGACGCCAATTCCAGAAACATGCAGTATCTGGCAAATGGTAAATACCTGACCTATCACATTCTGAACAGCAACTCAAAACTGTGGTTGCTTGGAGATGTTATTTTTGTCCCTCCCCCGGTCCAATCCTTTCTCAGTATCGGAGATATAATTCTGTTCCTCGGTATCCTGCTGCTGATTCAGAATATCATAGCGGGAAAACCGGAAAGAAAAGCGTCGTGACAGATAAAGTGTCTCCTCCTTCCCATTGGAGTCAACAGATGAACACAAAAAAACAGGATGGATCCGGTCCACCCTGTTCTGCTTTATTTTTTTATCCTCTTTTTGGAGGCTGCTGTTTTATCCGTTGACTTTCATCAATTGCTTTCATCAATTGATTTGAATCCGGTGATCCCTTTTCTTCTGTTCTTCCGCCTTTGGCAAAGTCAGTGTCAGGACACCATTTTCAAATTCTGCCTTTACATCCTCCGGCTTGATACCATTTACGTAAAAACTTCTGCTCATGGAGCTATATCTGCGCTCCCTGCGAATGTAGTTCTTATCCTTATCCTCCTCTTCGTTGTGATCTTCTCTCTGAACGGCAATGGTCAATCTGTCGTCCCGCAGTTCTACATTGATTTCATCCTTTTTCACACCGGGCAGTTCTGCTTCAACGACATAGTCATTATCATTCTCCCGGATATCAACCTTCATCTGATCATTGGAATCATACAGGCTCGGGAAGTCGCTGAAGAAGTTATCGAACCAATACTCCGGATCGAAAAAGTCTCTTGCCCTCTGAACATCCATATTCCTTCTGTTACGATACGGTGTTAATCCAAACATAACCATTCCTCCTGTTTGTATTTTATATCCTGTCAGGAAAAGTCATCTCATTTCATTCCTTTTCATCTTCTGACTTTGACTTTCCTTGACCTTCAGTATTATTTATATCACCTCTCACGGAAAATTACAACAGTAAAATTAAGCCTTATATCTTAATCTATACGGTTTATCTAAATATATCTGTTTATATCTCTTATTATCTCTTTATTTCATGCTATTTTGAAATAAATTCATCCCCCAACAGCAATTGATCCTGTAAAGCGAACTTCCAATGCATGCCATGGGACTTAAGATTGATAAATCACCATATAAATTGACAGCCTCCTCCTGTGCCTGTATACTGATTAGGATCTCCAGAAAGTGTATTTGAGCCAATATTTTCACATTCTTTGCCCGTACCATGATAAAATGGCATAAAAAGATAAGAATAAAGAAAAAGAAGAAGGAGGTACTCAGGATGAAAGAATATGGAATTGGAATCATTGGCTTTGGTTTCATGGGAAAAGCCCATACTTACGGGTATCAGACCATTCCGTTTTATTACAGAAATCTGCCCTTCCGGACTAAACTTGTGGGCGTCTGCACTGCTCATCCGAAAACAGCACAGCAGGCAAAGGAGCTTTACGGCTTCTCCTTTGCAACCACGGACCCCAATGAGATATGGAACCATCCTTCGGTGGACATCGTTCATATCTGCACTCCCAATGTGTTTCACAAAGATCAGGTGATCCGGGCATTACAGGCCGGAAAGCACGTCTACTGTGAAAAGCCGCTGACCACCAGCTACCGGGATGCAAAGGAGATCGTATCCATCCTGGACGGGACAGATGCCATCACCCAGATGACATTTCAGAACCGCTTCCTTCCTGCTGTCCTGCGGGCAAAGGAGCTGTTGAAGGAAGGCAGGCTGGGACGGATCCTTTCTTTCCGTGCGTGCTATCTGCATTCCGGTTCCGTGGACCCGGATCAGCCCATCGGCTGGAGACAGGACAAGGCAATGGGCGGCGGAGTTCTTTTCGACCTGGGATCCCATGTGCTGGATATCATCTATTATCTGATCGGCAAATATCAAAGTATTCTGGCAAAGAACACCGTTCTGTACCCGCAGCGTCCGGCTCCGGACGGCACAAGAAAAGAGATCACTGCAGAGGATCAGTCCCTGATGCTGGTTCAGATGAAAAATGGAAGTACCGGGGTAATCGAAGCGTCGAAAATCGCCACGGGAATGAACGACGAGATGCGATTTGAAATTCATGGCGACCGGGGAGCCATCCGGTTCCATCTCATGGATCCCAGTTATCTGGAGTTTTATGACAACACAAAACCGGATCAGCCCATCGGCGGAGAAAGGGGATTTACCCGCATTGAAACGGTCCAGCGTTTTCCCGAGCCGGGCGGGGCATTTGTTTCCCCCAAGGCACCCATCGGATGGATCCGCGGACATGTCCACTGTCTCTACAGCTTTCTGAACTGCGTTTATGAAGGCAAACAGGCCAGCCCTTCCCTGCGGGACGGAGCCTATATTCAATATGTCATGGAAAAGGCCTTTGAGTCCGATCGAACCTCCCGCTGGGTGGAACTATGACCAAAGGTTTTCTTGTTCTCCTCACAGGTTCATGTTAAAATGGAGTATACCGACTTGAAAAAAGGGGTGAAGGAATGAAATTTAAAATATTGGCAGACAGCAGCTGTGATGTAACAGAGGATTTGCAGAAAAAAACAGGCGTTGAGCTGATTCCGCTCACCATGCGCCTGGGTGAAAAAATATACAAAGATGATAAAAGCCTGGACATCAGGGAATATATTAAAGCCATGAAGGAATACAAAAGCCATCCGAAAACCTCCTGCCCGTCCATTCAGGATTTTATGGATAAGTTCCGGGAAGGTGACAATGTCTTTGTCGTCACCATTTCCTCCAGGCTCAGCGGGACCTATAATGCCGCCGTACAGGCAAAAAATATCATCCGGGAAGAGCTCAGTGATAAATTTATCCACGTTTTTGATTCCAAAAGTGCTGCAATCGGCGAAACCATGGTTCATCTTAAAATTCATGAATATATAAAGAAGAATCTGGAAAACGCCGAAATCGTGGAAAAGGTCACCCGATATATTGAAGAGATGAAGACCTTCTTTTTGCTGGAGGACCTGGACAACCTGAAAAAGGCCGGCAGGCTGAATCCCATTGTAGCCAAAGCGGCAAACATTCTTTCCATCAAGCCCGTCATGGGCGCCCATGACGGATCCATCCGCCTGGTCAGCAAGGTAAGGGGCTACAAAAGGGCGTTTCAGCGCCTGATCGATGTTATAGGGGAGGAAGGAACCCATCTGGAGGACAAGGTATTGGGCATCTCGCACTGCAACTGTCTTCACAGGGCGCAGAGACTGAAGGAAGAGATCCAGAAGAGATACCCCTTCAAGGACATTATCATTGCGGAAATGGGAGGCCTCAGTTCCACCTATGCGAATCAGGGCGGATTGGTCATTGCATTTTGACAAGTGGTCTGTTAAAATTCGGCCTGTTAAAATTCCAGACATACGAAAGTCCGGCAGCAAACTCTGCCGTGACAGGATCCCGATAGATGGGTTTATTCCCTGGTATCCGATGGGCCGGCGGACAGCGCATTCATTTCCGCTTCGGGGATATCCATTCCTGCCATCTTCATCAGATAAACGGCATTCCGGGTATTGGAAACGCCTTTCCGGAGTTTGTAGTCAAAAAGGAGTTTCCCTTCCCGGTAATATTCCCGGAAATGATAGTTCCGGATTCTGCTGTCCTCCTTTTCCAGATCCCCCAGCTCCACATCATGGGTGGACACAAAGCCGACGGCTCCTTCCGAGCTGAGCAGCTTGATCAAAATCCGCGCTCCGGTATGCCGATCCCGGGAATTGGTCCCCTTGAAGATTTCATCCAACAGGAAAAAGACCGGTTCGCCCCTCTTTGCCGCTTCAATCATTCGCTTGATCCGAAGAAGCTCCGCGTAAAAGGAAGAAATCCTGCCTTCCAGATCATCCCGGACCCGCATGGAGGTATAAAGATTAAATACCGTACAATGAAACTCCTTCGCGCAGACCGGAGCACCCGCATAAGCCAGTACCAGATTGATCCCGACAGTACGCAGCAGCGTGCTTTTCCCCGACATATTGGAACCGGTGATCAGAAAGACCTGTCCACTTTTCATCCGGTCTATGTCGTTGTATACCCTGTCTTCCGGCAGCAGCGGATGCCCCGCTTCCGCAGCAAACAGAAGGGAACGGCCGTCCCCGTAAATCCTTGGCACCGCCCAGTCCGGATGATCGTAATACAGGACGGCCAGACTGCACAGTGCTTCCATCTCCCCCAATGCTTCGATCCAGTCCCGGATCCGATCGCCGGATTGTTCCTTCCACTTCTCCAATACCAACATGCATTGATAGTCCCACAGAAAAAGAATGTTGATGAGCCAATATAACTGGCTGTACCGGACGGCGGTCCGGTCCATGATTCTTTCCAGCCTCCTGATCTGGCGGCATGCCGTTTCGCCCTGTTCATTGCGCAGTCTCTGCTGCAGCTTAATTAAATACGCGGAATGGAATTCCTGATCTTCTATTTTTCCCAGCATGGCCCGATCCATTTTGATATTGCCGAGAAAGGGGGCGACCACATCCAGGATCTGCCTTCGTTCTGAATAATGATAAGCCGTCAGTCCCATCTGAAGGAGAAGAACCAGATAGGGAATGAAAAAAGGAAAAGCAGGAAATACAAAGGCAGCTGTGAAAAAGAGAATCAGCAGCAGCGGCAGACCCTGAATCAGCCAGCGGACAACACGTCTGTGATATTGGGGATTGCGCTGCTGTACCCATTGATAAAACGGCTGTGGATCCTGAAGTTTGTCTGCAGAAAGCAGCGCCTCCGCCTGCAGCTGCTGCCGCCAGTCCAGAAGCCCGGCCAGTTCCTTTGCCACTGTCTGACGTTCCCGGATTTCCTCCGGCTTTTTGGGCGGATCGGTAAGCAGCTTTTTCAGGGCATTCCTGCCGGCAAAGGTTTTTGCCGTATTCATCCACTGAAACAGGGAATTCCGGCCAAACACATCCAGATCCTCTGAAAAGTCATGTTCCGGATCCCGATAGTCCTCGCCGATATCCTCAAACGTCCTCCATGCCCCATTCAGCCGTTTCAGGGAATCCCCATTGATCTTCCTCAGAACATCGATACGCTCCTGCTCATGTTTCAGGCGGTTATGCCGGACAACAAGATACAGGAACAGCAGCATGGCAGGCAGAAATACGGCAATGCCCAGCGCTTCTTCTTTTCGGAAATACAGATACAAAGATCCGCCGAACCCAATCAGTGCCGTCAGCAGTCGGAAATTGCTGATCCGATTCAACCGGGATGTTTGATCTTCCCCTTGCTTTTGGTACTCTTTTGTTCTTTTCTCATATTCCGATCCGGGATTGTTCAATCAAAAACCTCCAATGTCCTTTCCGTCCAGGGTCCGCTTTTCACAAAACGGTGATTGCTGCTTTTCAATTGCTGTTTTCCATCCTGGCTGAAATTAAAGTTTCGCCAGGGCGGCAATCGCGGAGCCGGTCAGATTGGCGTTTTTTACCTCGACAAATGTATGATACTGTCCCAGCTTGTCATTCAGCCAGGTCTTCATATAGCGCTCCACCCTGCCTGGAAAATCCTTTGTCTTATAGAAAGTGGAACCATCTGCCGTAATGCACACCGGCCTTGCGGGATCCTTTCCCTTCCCGGTCTTCATAACAACAGCGGACAGATTGACAGCAGACAGCTTGGCCGCTCTCTCAATCAGGGAATCTATCAAGAAATACAGGGCAGTACGATCATTCCTTCCTTCCTCCGGATCCGGACTGCAGAAACCGGCCAGCAGGTTGTCTCCATAAGGGGCATGCAGAAAATCGTCGGCCTCCTTGGTGCTCAGTGTCAGAATGCTCCGGATGGCATTGGTCAGTGCTTTCGAAAACATTCCTTCCTCCGCAGCATCCCGTAGCAGGGTGTATGCAAGGCCTCCCAGGTAGGCGCCGGAAATCTTCTTTTCAAAGGTGGACTCCCCCGGATTCACAGTGGTTGCGTCAAATTCCCCGTCGATCTTTCCGGACGGGGATTTCGCATAGGCTCCGGATTCCATATTGATCACCATGGTGTCGTAGCTCCTGCGTGCTTCCCGAAGCTTCCCGATATTTGCACCTTCCTCAATATAACTGGTATTGGTGCCGGTACCCAGGATGTAGCCCACAAAACTGTCATAATGCATTCTGGAAAAAGCTGCTTTTCCTCCAAGCAAGGTGGCAACAGTATCGTTCAGCAGGACAATACGCTTCGGCTCCGTCACTCCTTCGCTTTCAAGCGTCTTCAGGATCCCTGCCCCCACAGACTGTCCGATCATATTCTGAACCCGGATCTCCTTGCTGAAACGAATTAATCTGCCGTCCCCGTTGGGAAGGATATCGGTGGGATAGGAGAAGCAAAATCCGATTTTATTGCTCTTGTGGATCACTGGTTTCAAATACTCCACTGCCGTATGAAAAAACTCATCCCGGTCCACTTCTTCTCCGGCTCCGGGCATGGGATAATTTTCAAAATCATCAATGACAGGTTCCTTGTTCGCATCAAAGGAAACCACAGCGATCCGAAAATTGGTCCCTCCCGCATCCATTACAATCACCGGTTCATTGGATGGGATATCTTCCGTCATGGGAATATAGGTGGGCAGCATATCCAGACAACCCTCATCTCCATCCAGCCCTTTCTGCATATCCTGCAGGAATGTCCTGCATTCCTTCATAAAGTCCATGCTCTCATGGTCCATTCCGTTTTTCTGCAGAAAGCTTTGAACTTTTGCCCTGATTTCCTTCTCCGTCACTTTTGTACCCCTTTCGCAAGCATTCTTGTGTTCAGACTTTTCATTCAATATTATATAGGAGATCTCACAAAAATTATATAGGAGATCTCACAAAATGCAATATGGAACCTTGCCTGTCCCCCTGCCCATGGGAGCATTACCCGATATAGGGGCAGGAAGCCTTTGTCTGGCAAAATTATATCATATTTCTAGGAAGCGTAGAACCCTTTTACCTTTCTGTATTCCTTCATAATATTGCGCAGGATATCCACATGCTTGAAATCATTGTGATACAGAATATTGACTTCCCGTATCATACTGAGATTCTCAATAGGCAGAACCGTGATCTTCCCCTTCTTCAGCTCATCCAGACACACACTGCGGGAGAGGATGGAAACGCCGATATCCCGCCGGATCAGATCCTTGATCGTTGCAATGTTATCCACTTCCATGATAACATTGAAATCATTGAGAGACAGATTATGGCTTTCCAGTTTCGCCGTAAAAAGATTCCTGGTCCCGGAGGACGGACTGCGTAAAATCAACGGCTGCTGTTTCAGCTCGTCGATGGTTACCATGCTTCTTTTTGCCAGAGGATTGTTATTCGATACCACCAGCACCAGAGAATCGGTATCCAGCAGCAGGGAATGGATGCTTTCATCCTCGATCCTCCCTTCCACAACAGCCAGATCCAGCTCATAATTCTTCAGCTTTTTATAAAGATTATTTATGGAGTCAGTGACTATTGTTATGTTGGTGCCCGGACTCTTTGCACTGAATTTGCCCAGCACTTCTGCTACAGCATTGCTCTCCGACGTGTGTGTCATTCCAACGGTCAGACGGCGGATATGATGCTGTTCATCCTCGATGTCCTGTTTCATGGACTCATACAGACTGATCATCCGCCGGGCATACTGAATGACGATATACCCCTCATTTGTGGGCTTTATCTTGTTCCGGACACGATTGAATATTTTGATATCCAGATCCTTTTCCAATTGTTTGATATGCTGGGTTACAGCCGGCTGCGTCAGGGAAAGATGCTCTGCCGCACGGGTATAACTGTTATACTCAACCACTGCCAGCAATGTATACAGTTTTGGATCAATCATTCGTTTCCCCTTCTTTATAACATATCATTATTGACTGCTAATAATTCATAAATTTACTTTATGCTATCAGGCAACTATAATAGTAACATAAGTTCAACGATATCGCAAGAATTCCTGTCTGGCTTGAACAGTCTGAGGGAACACCTGTTGGATACTTTGATATATTATAAATTATTTCTATTTAGGGAGTGTACGTCGATGGTCTATCCATTCAGTCAATTAAATAATACTACAACGGTTCTTTTAACATTATCCATAATACTGCTGGCCGGTTTTTTGCTTACCCGCATTACAAAGAAGGCAAAGCTTCCCAACGTCACAGGCTACATCATTGCCGGCATCCTGATCGGGCCCTATGTCCTGAAGCTGATTCCGCTGGAGATGGTCGGTAAAATGGGCTTCGTCAGTGATATTGCCCTGTCATTTATTGCATTTGGCATCGGACGGTTTTTTGTAAAGGAGTCCTTCAGGGAAACCGGCATCGGCATCATCGCGATTACCCTGCTGGAGTCTTTGATCCCCGGAGTCCTGATCGCCCTGTCCCTGCGCTTTCTGTTTCATCTGGACTGGAGCTTCAGCCTGCTTTTGGGAGCCATTGCCACAGCCACGGCGCCTGCCAGCACCATGGTTACCATTGGTCAGTACCATGCGCGGGGGCCTTTTGTCAATACCCTGCTGCAGGTTACCGCATTTGATGATGCCGTGTGTCTGATTGCCTTCAGCATCGCTTCTGCTGTGGTCAGCGCCGAATCCGGAGCAAATCTTTCCACATGGGATATCATTTTGCCGATCCTCTATAACATCAGTGCTTTGGTGCTCGGTTTTGTATGCGGACTGATACTGAGCAAGCTGATGACGCCGGATCGAAGCGAGGGCAATCGTCTGATACTGACCATCTCGCTGCTTCTCGGCATTGCAGGTTTGTGTGCAATCGTCGATGTTTCTCCCTTGCTTGCCTGCATGGTATTTGGCACTACGTATATCAACATGACAAAGGATAAACAGCTGTATGATCAGATGGAGAACTTTACACCGCCTATTTTGTCCCTGTTTTTCGTCATATCCGGAATGAACCTGGATATCACCTCCTTTCAAACCCTGGGAGTGATTGGAGTAGCCTACTTCTTCATTCGGATTATCGGAAAATATCTTGGCGCCTATCTGGGATGCGTGGTGGCAAAGTCGCCGAAATCCGTACGGAATTATCTGGGGATGGCATTGACCCCTCAGGCCGGAGTTGCCATAGGACTCGCTTTCCTGGGACAGAGAATCCTGCCGGGCGCAGAAGGCAACATGCTTCTGACCATCATCCTGTCCTCATCGGTTTTGTATGAGCTGATCGGACCTGCCTGCGCAAAGTTTGCCCTGATCCGTTCCGGATCCATCCCAAAGGAAAGTCTGGAGACTGCAAAGGGGAAAGCCGTATCCGCCAGCGAGTCCGTGCCGGACAAGACACAGAATGAAAAGAAGCCGGACCAAAAACAGGACACTGTAATCAATTCATAACCATCCCCGTACCTCTTATAAAAAAAGCACCTTTGCAGGTGCTTTTTTTATACTTCAAAGTTCAGAACTCCACTGTAAATCCGTC
>ENA-UOOM01003092-UOOM01003092.1-fermentation-metagenome-genome-assembly--contig:-NODE-3092-length-12628-cov-11.373578_pt1 | contig 12628 bp, 20 predicted proteins | sample MGYA00245781_ERZ724031 | MGnify/ENA primary metagenome ERZ724031 (study PRJEB28704, sample SAMN03018317) | fermentation metagenome | biome: anthropogenic terrestrial biome; feature: soil... | reverse complement strand
ACAATATAAGTTATTCCCAAATAATTCTTAATTATTAACGCAACAGCAGTAATTGCAATTAATCCGTCACTATGCGCACTCGTGTGGATTAATTACAAAGGCAAATGTTGCGAGCTTCCGTGCAGTTTTATTGCACGGAAGGAGCTAATTCTGTTAAACAAAACTAAATTTGTGCCACCATAAATAGTTTCGCATTCCTGGTAACACCTTTTTCGCTCGCTTCTTTCAATAGCGATAGTTTTCTTCCGTAGTGATTTACTGTTGCTCATAATCGAACAAGATTATTACATTTTTTTGAATATTATCTTGTACGAGGATTTAGGGAATTAAAACACTAAGCTCATTTTCAAAGTTTGGATTTGCAATCTGGACGTTATTTTGTCAAAAACAATTGTTGCTCTAAAGAATAACTCTCCTATTACAAGTCGAAGATAGCAGGTATTTTTTCACACTTTTAAAACGAAAAAATGTAATCAATGCAGCAATTAAAATTTCAATTGCTGTTACGAGATACATAAATGAAAATTCTCCATAACTATTATCAAATTTAGAATAAAACTCCACGTAGTTTACTGCAATTTGACGTATAAAGCTCTTTTCATTTATATATAGATATCTGTAATTTAAATAATTATTTATGCTACATTCAAATGTAACTACTAGATTAAAATAGCAATAGGTTAATAGCAGAAAACAAACTATAAGCCAAGGATTAGCTTTTCTCGTATTTCTTTTTTTGCCTTTAAAGTATCTTATTACGTATCTATTAGAGAATGTAGCAAACAAAATAGTCAGTGCCACCAAAAAAGATATATAAATCAAATGAACTGCCCATCCCCATTTGAAATATAAATAGACAGGATTGGCTTCATATTTTAAATCGGGAGTCGACAGATACGTTGTATATGAGTCTGTTATAGTAAACAACACATACAGCAAGATGCAAGTATTAGGAAAAACTTGTTTTCTCCACATTATATATTTATTACAATTTTATATAATAACTATCTTAAACGTAGTCGCCTAAAAGCCTAATAATAAGTAAAAATCACAGGCTTTCAGGCAACTAATCTAATGAAAACTATCTTATAGAATCACTTTCATATTGATGTGATTTAACAACAGATTTCTGCGCTGCACAGCTACTTGCAACAAGACCAATTACAGCAATTATACCACAAGCTAATAAAAAGCCTCCCCCATTCACCTCTTCCAACTCCACCATCGAGAGTTCTTGAAATTCTAAATTTTTCATTTTACTAAAAATAACTTAAATTGTTAATACTAAAACTGTTTATTGCAATTAATCCATCACTATGCGCACTCGTGTGGATTAATTACAAAGGCAAAGGTCACGAGCTTCCGTGCAGTTTTATTGCACGGAAGGAGCTAATTCTGTTAAACAACACTAAATTTGTGCCACCATAAATAGTTTCGCATTCCGAGATGTCCAAACATTGCATCTTTACGTTTATCTCTAACACGAAAGGAAGTTCGTAATAAAAAGTTTGTTGCATTCGGCTGTATTTTATTTCGGCACCAAAGTCTTGTAACGCCCCTAGTATGTTATAGAGCTGTCTGCGGCTGAGGTTTAACTTCTCTGCAAAATTATCCGGTTCGCCTGTTGCCTGCGTGCGAATAAGATGATGAATATATTTCATCCTCTCAATTTGTTGAAAGAGTGTCATATTTGGTTGTTTTTTAAGTTGGAAGACGCGAGTCGGAAGTTTGCGGACAACGGTTGGTCGTGCCTTGTGTTTATCCGTCTAAAATCTAAAAGTCTACTGTCCATCTTGGCTCTTATGATAATACCTATATATCATTGCTTTATACATTAAATCATATTTTGCTTGTACTGCTTGCGATTGGCTGCTTGCCAGCCGTTGTTTTGCCTGTAAGTGCTCATAAACCGAGAGTTTTCCTGCATTAAACTTTTCGGTAGCAAAGCGAAATGCCTCGGCATGAGAGTTCACAGACTGGGTGGCAGCCGTCAGTTTTTGACGGGCATTTTGTATGTCGCTTTCAATTTTTAATGCTTCGGTACGCAATCTGTTTTGGGCTTCCTGCAAGGCAAGGGATTGGTTGCGGATGTCTGTTTTTATACTGCGTAGGTTGTCGCGCGTGGTAAACTTATCGAACAACGGAATACGCAACGCTACGTAAACGTAGGTTTGGCGGTTGTTTTTTAATTGTGTGAAAAATGCGCTGTTGGATACACCGGATTGTATGTAGTTGCTGCTACCAATACTTCCACCCAACGAAAGCGACGGTAAATACCCTGCACTTACTTTCTTAAATGCCCATTCCGCGCTTTGTAAACGATGCTGTACCGAGCGGATTTGTGAAAAATGGCTTGTTTGTATATCTCCGTCGCTCAAAAAATCAGATAATATCACGTCAACGGTATCCACTGCAATATCAAATTGGGGAATTTGCTCAGTTAGGTTCATCAGTTGCGCAAGTTCTATAAGAGCAATGTTCATGTTTCCTTGTGTTTCGGTTATTTTCAGTTCGTCGTCAGCAAGTTGAGCTTTCATTTGCAGTAACAGGTCTTTGGATGTCATACCTGCTTTCAGTCGAACCTGTATGCGGCTGATTTGACTTTCGGTAAGTTTCTTTTGTTCAACTGCAATGGAGTGCATCTCTTTGTATATTGCCGCACGATAAAACAGGTTGGCGATGTTGAGCCTCAACTCGTCTTTTTTAGCAGCTATATTCTCTTCGCTTGCGTGCATGTTGGAACGATTCTCTCGAATGGAGTTTCGGGTGAAGAAACCGTCGAAAAGCGGCATTTCCACATTTAGGTTCAGGTTTGTAATGTGAGAACTTACATCTTGATACACATTTTCTCGATTGAGCGAACGCCCAAAATTGAAGCGTTGCGATGCTGCAATTTCGGAACTTGGCAAGCGACTGTTTTTCAATGTCTGTTCGCGAATGTGCAGCTTATCAGTTTCGCCTTGCATCTGTTGTATGGATAGGTTGTTTTCCAATCCGTAGGATGTGCATTGTTCTAACGTCCACGTTTGTTGAGCGGAAAGAGTGGCGGATACTACTATAATGTGCAGGAGGACAAAAAGTTGTTTCATTTTGTTTGTTTCGGGTTACGGATTGCGAGGATAATGTGCTAATTGCTTAATGTACCAATGTGCCAATTAGATATACAGTCTTTTTACTCAATAACATTAAACTGCTCGTTCCACAAATGAGCGTACACACCGTTTTGTTGCAACAAATCTTTGTGTTTGCCCGATTCCGCCAAATTACCTTCTTTCAGCACCACGATATTATCGGCGTGGCGTACGGTGCTAAGGCGATGGGCTATTATTATAATAGTTTTGCCTTCGGCAGCCAGGCTGTTCAGCGTTTCGCGAACGAACTTCTCCGAAACGGAATCGAGCGACGATGTAGCCTCGTCAAAAATCAACACTTCGGGATTTTTATACAAAGCACGGGCAATGGCAATGCGCTGTTTTTCGCCACCCGAAAGTGAAGCACCGTGTTCACCAATGTAAGTGCCAAATCCGTTGGGCAGGTTACCTATAAAATCGCTCAACCCCAATTGCTCCGCAATCTCGGATATACGTTTCACATCCGGCTGGAAATCACCCAACGCAACGTTTTCGATTATGCTCCCGGCAAACAACTCTATTTGTTGCGGAACGGTACTAACCATTGCGCGAAGGCTGTCGTTGGTTATTTGTTTAATATCGTATTTTCCTATCTTTATGCTTCCGTCCTGAATGGGATAAATATTCTGTAACAGTGATATGAGAGTAGTTTTCCCAGAACCACTTTCGCCCACAATGGCAGTGGTTTTACCCTTCGGAATGGTAAGCGACAAATCAGTAAACACCTGCTTACGGGTTCCGTATCGGAACGAAACGTTTTGCAAAGTGATATCACCAACAAGATCGCTATAAATTTCGTGCTTGCGTCCGGCATCTTGTTCTTCGCGTTCCAAATCCATTATCTGAAACAGGCGATCGGCAGCAATAAGAGCATCTTGTACGGTTTGGTTGGCTGTGATGAGCGAACCGATGGGCGAAATAACATATCCTACCAATGAATAAAAAACCATGAGTGTTCCGGGCGTAATTTGTTGTTTAATAACCAATGTGCTGCCCACCCAAAGCACGGCCACCGTAATTGCCGACGATACAAACTGAATACCTCCTTGTGCCACAATAGCTCCGTATATACTTCGGAACGTATTTCGCAAGAGGCGTACAAAACGGTTTTCGGTTTTAACGTTAGCAAAATCCTCCACGCCAAACCGTTTGATGGTGTTGATGGAATTAATAGACTCCACTAACTGACTTTCCAGCTCGGCGTTGGTTTCCATAATGCGTCTTTGGTATTTACGGTTGAGGCGGTTAAAGCCGATGTAGATAATCAGAAAAAGCGGTGCCGATGCCAATGTTATCAGAGCCAACTGCCACGAATAAACAAACATCACGCAGAGCGAAAAGAAAAGTATCATCACATTTACCGCCAAATCAATGGAAACGTTATTGATGAAGTTGCGGATTTTGACAGCATCGCCAACACGTGAAATGATTTCTCCCACCCGCATGGTGTCGAAAAACTGTTGCGGAAGCGTGAGCAAATGTTTGTAATAGCCCAATATGAGCACGGCATCAATGTGTTGCCCGGTACGTAACGCCAAAATACTTTTCATGGAGCCGATAAACGTTCGCAGTAGGATAATGGCAATCATGATGAAACCCATCAAGTGAAGCAGGTTATAATTTTTGTCGATAAGCACGTAATCGGTTATTTTACCTACATAAACCGATGTGGACAGCCCCAAAACACTAAATATAACGGCACCGAACAGTGCTTGCAACATTAACGATTTGTGTGGAAGCAACAATTCAAAAAAGCGGTGCAAAACATTTTTAGTTTGTTTACCTCCCTTAAACGACTCCTCCTTTTTCATCAATAACAAAACACCTGTCCACTCTTCTTCAAACTTTTCGCGGCTCAGTTTCGATATTCGTCCATCTTTCGGGTCCATTACCACCAAGTACCTTGGCGTGGCTTTGTATATGACAATGAAATGGTGCAGGGCGTTCATTACCACAATGTGTGCAATGGCTGGGAATACGCCATGCTGAATTAGTGTATCGTAATTGCCTTTCACGCCGCGTGCTTCCAAACCAAGGCGTTTGCTTACTTCAATAAGTCCGAGTAGGTTTGTGCCCTTTTGGTCGGTGTAGGCATATTGCCGGATCTTGGCAATGGGATAGCGCAAGCCGTGGTAGGCACAAATGGAGGCAAGGCATGCAGGCCCGCAATCGGTAATATCGTGTTGTTTTACTTTTGTTCCTTTTTTCATTTTATTTTTGGCTTTTGGCTCTTCGTTGAATCGTTTGCTGACTTGCTAACATCTAATAGCTAATAGCTAACCGTTATATTGTGTAGGATTTATCCAATGGTCTATTTTCTGATACAGCAAGTCGAACAGGCTGCGGCGTGTGAGTACAAAATGAGCATATACAGTCATTCCTTTTTTCAAGTTTCCCTGCCTTCCGTTTTTCAATGTGAGAAAATCGCGACTCAGTTCGCATTTTACCTTGTAATAACTGGTTTGTGAATTGTTATCAAAATAAAAGTCCGAACTAATTTCACGTACCTTGCCGCCGATAGTTCCCCATTCGTTGTAGTTAAAAGACTCTACTTGTACGTTTACAGGCATTCCTTCATGTAAATACCCAATGTTGCGTGGCGAAACGTAAACTTCCGCATAAAGCGTAGAATCGGGGCTTACCAAGCCCAATGTTTGTCCGGCCGATATGCTGTTGCCCCGGTAAATTCCGGAAAACTGTTCCAATGTACCGCTTACAGGACTGGTAATGTAGTGCATTTCTTGTTCCTTGTGCAATTGATTTAAGTTGCTTTGCAGTTCGGCCCGGTGTATGGTAAGCGCGTTTTTATCGGTTTGCCACGTGCTAAGTTGGTTATCTATAAGCGAAGCATATTCGTTTTCTGCCCTACGCAATGCAAAAAGATACTGTTCGTATTCATCGGGCGAAATTACCTCCCGGTCAAACAACAATTTGTTGCGGGAATGTTCGTTACGTGCTTTTTCCAACGTTGTTTGCAGTTCGTTTTTACGTTTAGTGTAATAAACATTTTGCTGCATACGCATGCCGGATGCAAACTGTTGCGGAGCGTTACCTTGCGCGAGTTGCATCAAATCTGAAAGTTGTTGGTTCACGTCACTCAATTTTTGTTTCAATAACATTTGCCGTGCAACCAGGTTATCGGTGCGCAGGCGAATAATAGTATCGCCTTGCTGCACACGACTACCCTCTTTCACGTACACGCTGTCAACCCACTCGGTAACGGATGCTTTTATTTCGGTACGCTCATTCACGGGACGGATCATACCCCCGTTTTGTACCGTTACATCCACGTAAACAAGAGGCAGCGCCACAAGGCAGACCAGTAATATGACCAGTACGGTGATATAAATGAGTTGCGATTTGGAGGTATGTTTGTAAATATAGGACTCCAGGCAGTCTTGCATGAGGTTTTGAGGAAGAATGTGTTTCATTATGCTTCTATGCTATTTTTTCATCACCTGTTTAATAGGACAGCAACGGACTATGCCGACTCTCTTGAAGGATTTTCCGGTAAAAATTTAAATGGTTCCTTCTCTTCAAAAGGAGGTCTATGAGGCTCGTCATCATAGTCTTCTTTAAAACGGCGTTCAATATTTTCTGTCTTTTTGTCTTTCTTTTCGAGTTCTTCAACTTCGGCTTTATCGCATGCAGTAAACATTACGGCAAGCAAAATAAGTGTGCCGGTTAAAAATTTGATTGTTTTCATTGTTTGTGTTTTTTGATGTTAATAATTCATCTTACATTTAGATAAAATATTCCCCACTACGCGCATTGTGTGGATTGAAATTATATTCTTTTTATTCTAACCCATAAGTTATATCTCATCTAATCCTTCGGTTAGAACACCTCTAACCCTTGGGTTAGACTTTCTCTAATGCGAGGGTTAGAAATGTTCTAATGATGCAGATAGCTATTCTACCGCGAGCTTCTTTTCGAAAAAGCTGGTGCGTGATGTTTTCAGCAAGTTACCACCGGTGTATTGCGTAACAATGCGTATGGTATAATTGCCGACCGGCAGTTGCGGGATCATGGCGATGAGTGATGCCGGTTTGTTGGTAACCAATACTTCGGCTTTCACTGGGTCGCCCGTTTCGGGAACGAACCATAGTCCGTTTTGCTCGTTATCGCCTGCAATTTTCAGGTTACTGCCCCACAATTGCGCCACACCGCCGGGCGTGAGCGCTTCGTTGGTTTTACCCGAAAACACGTCTTTAACTTCCACTATGGAGGGAGCCGGAGCAATGGCATCGGTTTTTTCGAAACGTACTTGTTTTTCGGCTTCGCGCAATAGGGTACCTTTGGTGAGGTTTACGTTGAGCTTGTGACGACTACCGTCGAAAGTGTCCATAGGCCCTTCAAACACACCCGATATGGAGAACAAAGTGTTAAACAACGGCAGGTTAATGGTTCCACCATCCTTTACAATATCAACAATCACTTCTTCAAGTCCGCTGAATACGGCAAGCACATCGGTGCGGGTAAGCAGCGTACCGCGGCGAAGTATTTGGGCAATAATGGCTTCTTTGTCATAAACACGCGAAGCGATGGTTTGCGCCATGTAATCGTCGGGGCGCTCGGTCAATAGGTTTTCTTGTAAGGTGTATTTAAGCATTGTTGTATAGTTTTAATTGTTATGTGAAATGAAAAAATAAACTATTCGTCAGATCTTTAAATATTGACGTGAAAAGCCACTCGATACCACCCTATTCTATCATGTTGGTTTTAATTATCAGAAGAGGCTTTGCTACGAGATGGTTACGGTGGTAGCGATGTGTTGAAACATTATGCACTATTTACTCATCCTCTTCAACCTGTTTATTCCAAAGGTTGCTAAAACAATAAGCATAATCATTATATATGTTTTACCGTTTATTCCATTGCGTTGAACATCTGTTATCGTAAGTACAATGACCAATACAGATGAGAGAATATAAATAAATAATGCTCTTTTAAAACTCATAATAACACGTGTTTTTAACAGAATGTCGCAACCCCTACCAAGGCTCCACTCCAACCACCAAGTGCTGTTCCGGAAACCGTACCAATCACGGGAACCGTCATTGTGCCAACTCCTGCTCCGGCTAGTGCTCCCAATCCGGCAGAACCGGCAGTACCACCAACGCACTTAACGGCAGCCCAAGCTTTTGACCAGAAACCTCTAGTATGAAACTCCGGCATATCCAATTGCATTTTGTAGTTGATTGCAGCTATTGTTGCTTCAATTGAAATTGCGAGTGCTTGATATTCTGAACTGTTTTTATCAAGATCGCTATCATCTAAAATCTTGTTTAATTCATTTCTATACACTTCAGGAGAACTTTCGGTATCCACCTGAATGTTTTGCATTTTTTCGACAACCGATAAGGCCTCTTCAGATATCTCAATATTTTCAACAGATCTCATCTTTGTGTCTGCACCTGTAACCAAGGATTCTGAAAAAGAGAGTACTTCATCAAAATTTGAGAATTCTTTGCTCTGAAATAGAGCTTGCAGCTTAATTATATCTTGATTTTCTACACTTTTTTCAAATACAGTTGCTTTCTCAAGTCCTTCTTCACTTTTATTACAACTAATCAATAAAATAGTAATAATAGCTAATAATGATATTTTTTTCATTGTCTTTTTTAATTTGCTTGTTAAGTTGTTAATTTAGAAAAACACGGAAGTGTTTTAATCATTCGCGCGTATATGACTAATGCACTCCCGAACATTAGATTTTACCAGTAAATAATCGGTTCCAACGGTTTAGGATCGTCGGGTACCGTGGGCGGATTAAAAATATCGTCCCACCAACCTTCCGGCGGTGCGTAACCGCCAAAGGTTTTCACTGTTTCTTCGTTGCTTAACATAAGCAGCTCTTTGTTTTCTTCTTTTTTCATTGTTTAAAAATTTAATTGAGTTATATCTACCCGGAGTGAGTGGATGTTTTAGTCTTTTATTTCGACAAGTCTCACTTTTATAATTCCATCTTCTTTGTAAAATTCATAAGTCTTCTTTCCTCCAAATGTATTTTTCAATTCTTTTAAGCTTAGTGCGGTAAATTTTGTTTCAGTTGATCGTTTCATCATATTAATGTTTTAAGTTGTGTTTTTAATTGTCAGTAGTTTTTTAGTTTGATGATACAAAATTAAAGTACCATCTTACAACATCAGGTTAACAGAGCGTTACATAACCCGGCATAGCTGTGTTATATAACATAAACTACCACACATCATATTGATTATACGGATGTTCGCTCCCTGGATTCGATAACATATTTTTCCACTTAACGTTATCGGTACAATCTCTTAATATCAAATATTCAGTATTTTTCTCATTTTTAGTCATTATGTTAAAGTAAGGTGATAATATTAATAAAACGTTAAGAAAAAGTTGCTATCTTTGCAGCATCGTGAAAAGTATAAAGAATATACGTATAGTGACTTTTGTGGCATTAGGTGTCATACTGTTGTTACAAAGTATTTGGATTGCAAATGCTTTCCATCTTTTACAAAAACAACTTTACCAGGAATTAAATAAGATTGTTAATCTTTCTGTAAATAAAGAATTAAACCACAGAATGGAATTGGACACCACAACAGATGCAGTTATCGGTACAATAGAATCTGATACCACAACAGGAGTCTTGACCTCTCATGAGCTTATTTTTCAAGACTATCTTTACAATAAATCACTTTTTATTTCCTTATTTGATTTAGACTCTATATTTCGATCCGAAATCACCAAACAAAACATCCATAATAAATTCATTATTAACCGTGTCAATCCTCAAACCGGCGAGATATTAGAAACCACCGATCCACGTAAAACCGGAAAATTAAGAGGTGCGATGTTATCAGATATTGTTCCCATTCGTATAAATGGCAGTGAAGGGGTTCAGGCACTATTGGTTTCACCATACCGTGCAATTTTCGGACAAATGTTATTAATTTTGCTACTCTCTTTGTTGATGGTTTTGTTTTTGAGTTACGTATTTTTCTTTGTACTAAGTTCGTTCATAAAAGAAAAGCGCTTACGGCAGTTTCAGACTGATTTTTCGCATGCTCTTGTACACAATATGTCCACGCCTTTGGGAACTATTGCACAGATAAACAACCAAATGAAAAACAATAAGTTTATAACAGACACCGAGAAACGAAACCAAAATATCAGTATTGTACAACAAGAAATAGTAAATCTGCAAGCTCTTACCGACCGCATTCTCACCATTGCTCACGGTGAACAATCACGTCTTGTACCAAAACTGGAACAGATTGAAATAACAAAAGAAATAGAAGACCTGATACAGATTTTCTCTATACAAAGCAAAAAGGAAATTATTTTCTCAACACATTTTCATCCTCAGAGAATAAACATTCAGGCAGACCGTGCAATGCTTACTAACGTCATCAGTAATCTGATAGACAATGCAATAAAATATTCAAATAATCCCGTGCAAATAGATATTGAATGCCGACTTTCGAAAGCTGGTTTACTCATCAGCATAAAAGATAACGGTTACGGAATATCTAAAAAAGACCAGCAAGTTATTTTTTCAAAATTCGAGCGCGGTGATGCTGTTACCCGACAAGAAGCAAAAGGTTTTGGTTTGGGACTAGCTTACGTAAAAAACGTGGTGGATGCCCATGGCGGAACTGTTAACTTGTTCAGTACAAAAGGCGAAGGCAGCACATTTGAATTGTTTTTGCCCGTTTTCGGTCCGGACACACCTTTTCCCATTCAATTTAACACAGAAAGATCATGATTAAACTCTTGTTTGTAGAAGACGACGATAATTATGCTTACGCCATACAAGGCGGTTTGGAACTGTTTGATGTGTATGATATACGCAGGGCTATTAACGGCATAGAGGCATTCGAAATTTACAATAATTTTTGTCCCGATGTAGTGGTATCAGACGTAGAGATGCCGGAACTTGACGGTTATGACCTTGCACGTGCCATCCGAGCAAAAGACGAAAACGTGATTATTTTGCTTGCAACAGGACTTACCTCACCCAAAGATTTACGAAAAGGCTATAAGTTGGATATAGATGAGTATGTAAAAAAACCTTACATCGCCGATGAATTGCACGATCGTATCCAAGCTATACTGAAGCGCTTAAGCAAGGTCAATAAATCAAATGCATCAGCAAATAAAGAAAATGAGAATATAGTTTTTGTTGGTGGTTATGTGATGGATACTCTATCACAAACACTTTCTTTTGACGACATGATGGTCCAAAAACTGACACCCCGGGAAACTGATATTCTTTTATTTTTACATAAAAACCAAAATTGTTTAGTTGCGCGTACAGATATTTTACAACGGTTTTGGAAAAATGACGATCCCGAATTTGCATCCCGCAGCTTGGATGTATTTATCAGTAAATTAAGAAAATATTTATCGCACGATACTTTAATAAAGATTGAGAATATTCGCGGGAAAGGACTAAAGTTGGTAGTTGGATGAAATAGCTGCGAAGGTTAAGCGTAGTTCTCCATAAAAACCAAAAAGCACAAGGAACGTTTTTCCTTGTGTCTTTTGATAATAAGTAAACAGTGGCTTGAGTTAAAGCATCCGCAATTTCTCTGCTATCCATATATCCACTTTTACAGGCCATCCCGGTAACGTGGAAATCCCACCGCCAACCGCCTACAGATCACTCTCACTCAATCCTTTAAAGCCATCCATTAATTTGACTTTTTCAGTAATTAACACTTCGGTATAAGAAAATCTGCGATTTTCTTTTTCACTTCCTCAACAACGATATCTACAATCGTATCGATTAGACCACCGCCATTGGTTTGTTCCAATTCGGCAATAGTCATTACACGGAAGTTGGGGGTAGTTGTTGTTGTTTTCATATTGTGCAAGTTTTAAATATTTATAGTTTTATATTTTTTTTCTTCTCAAATCTTTCACCAATAAAATAGTTGATATAATGAGAAGTGATAGGGCAATTCCCATTTTAGCTATATACATTACAGATAAAAAATCATGGTTTAATGCAATAGCAACTAAAATCATAGAAACAACAGGTAAAATTAAATATGCTTTCATATGACATTAAAAAATCATAAGCTTACAAGAAGAATAGAAGTATTCTCATAAGCTTACTATTCCATTTAATCTTTACCTAATTGATAACAAAATGATGCAGCCCAGCAGACATAACCCACAGCTATTGCAGCAATACCTATTGCCGCACTTACAGGGTCTACAACTCCACCTTCAACTTTATTTATTTCTTCAGTCGATAAATTTGTAAATTCCAATTGATGTTCTGTTTTCATAATTTTAAATTTTAAATTATTATTAATCCTGCATTGTCCCTAAAGTATAGAATCCAACTCCCAGTAAGCCCAACAAAGCAAAAGCAATTGCAGCTTCTCCCCATTTCCATTCACCTCCGCCATTCACGTTTTGCAATTCCTGAGCATTTAGCTCCATAAATTCATTTTTCTTCATTACTGCTGTTGCGTTAATAATTAAGAATTATTTGGGAATAACTTATA
>ENA-UOOM01003091-UOOM01003091.1-fermentation-metagenome-genome-assembly--contig:-NODE-3091-length-12628-cov-33.604709_pt1 | contig 12628 bp, 4 predicted proteins | sample MGYA00245781_ERZ724031 | MGnify/ENA primary metagenome ERZ724031 (study PRJEB28704, sample SAMN03018317) | fermentation metagenome | biome: anthropogenic terrestrial biome; feature: soil; material... | reverse complement strand
CAGGCAAAATAGGGGGCGGTCTCAGCTGATGAGAAAACCCGATAGGGATTGAAACATGATCAGGGGGTCGCCGGGGTAGACGCTCCAGGTGTCTCAGCTGATGAGAAAACCCGATAGGGATTGAAACTCAGTTTGGGCGGATCTAGACCCCGTGCCGCATCCCGTCTCAGCTGATGAGAAAACCCGATAGGGATTGAAACATAGACGTCGACCTCTGGATCGTATTCGTAGACCATGTCTCAGCTGATGAGAAAACCCGATAGGGATTGAAACCCTGACATCACCCTGTCAAAAGATGGGGAGTTCCCCGTCTCAGCTGATGAGAAAACCCGATAGGGATTGAAACAAACGGGCAGACGGCGGCGGCGACTCCGGCGCCCTGTCTCAGCTGATGAGAAAACCCGATAGGGATTGAAACTTGCTAAACTTCTTGAAGTCCCTGGCAGAAACATGTCTCAGCTGATGAGAAAACCCGATAGGGATTGAAACCGACGAGGTAACTGGCTATCTATCGTGTCCCGATGGTCTCAGCTGATGAGAAAACCCGATAGGGATTGAAACATACCAGGTGACCATTATCCTAAAGTTGACAAAGAGGTCTCAGCTGATGAGAAAACCCGATAGGGATTGAAACCACTGATACGATGACCCGCCTTCCGAGCCCAGGCGTGTCTCAGCTGATGAGAAAACCCGATAGGGATTGAAACGTCTTACGGTCGATGGGTTCATGGCTATCATGGGTCTCAGCTGATGAGAAAACCCGATAGGGATTGAAACATATACTTCGTCACCGAATCATGATATGAACCGATGTCTCAGCTGATGAGAAAACCCGATAGGGATTGAAACTCGGGCTGACCGCCGGGATCCCGGTACGACAAGCGTCTCAGCTGATGAGAAAACCCGATAGGGATTGAAACTCCGTAAACTGATACGTCAGCAGAGCATCCGAAACTGTCTCAGCTGATGAGAAAACCCGATAGGGATTGAAACCTGTAAAAGAAGAAGTGGTTGCTGCTGTAGAAACAGTGTCTCAGCTGATGAGAAAACCCGATAGGGATTGAAACGATGTATTGAGAAAAGTGTAGGGGTTACAAAGAATAGTCTCAGCTGATGAGAAAACCCGATAGGGATTGAAACAGCATGATTGACTACTTCTTGTTTCTTCTTATCCCGTCTCAGCTGATGAGAAAACCCGATAGGGATTGAAACATATGATTGCAGAACGCTTTGGAACTGAACCTCAGTCTCAGCTGATGAGAAAACCCGATAGGGATTGAAACCCGAACTCGAGCCAGGTCGCCTTCAGGGCGTTCTCCGTCTCAGCTGATGAGAAAACCCGATAGGGATTGAAACACAAACATCAGCATTGAGCACAACGCGTGTATTCCAAGTCTCAGCTGATGAGAAAACCCGATAGGGATTGAAACTTCATCTCGACCACGAATGATAATAGAATCCCCTATGTCTCAGCTGATGAGAAAACCCGATAGGGATTGAAACAAAGAGTCCATAAAATAATTCCAGTAAACAACATTAGTCTCAGCTGATGAGAAAACCCGATAGGGATTGAAACCGTACTGTCACAAGGGAGCGACCTACAACTACATGTCTCAGCTGATGAGAAAACCCGATAGGGATTGAAACCCCTACGGGATGGCTGGACCGAGCCCGACCCCATGAGTCTCAGCTGATGAGAAAACCCGATAGGGATTGAAACCTTTCAAGGCATATCTACATTCCGATGACGAGGATCGTCTCAGCTGATGAGAAAACCCGATAGGGATTGAAACATCATCGCCCTGGTCGAGCGGGGAGAGAAAGAAGGGTCTCAGCTGATGAGAAAACCCGATAGGGATTGAAACTATTCGACGGGATCAGCAAGGCGATCGCCGGGGGTCTCAGCTGATGAGAAAACCCGATAGGGATTGAAACTCTGAGCGTCGACGCCTCGGGCTAACTCTTTTAAATGTCTCAGCTGATGAGAAAACCCGATAGGGATTGAAACCGAAGCAAAGAGTGACTGACAGGCAAACCAGTCATCGTCTCAGCTGATGAGAAAACCCGATAGGGATTGAAACCTGGAGGCGCTGGAGGAGGGGGCGGACGGGGAGGTCTCAGCTGATGAGAAAACCCGATAGGGATTGAAACGGCTCTCGATGACGGGGAAACCCTGAGGGAAACAGTGTCTCAGCTGATGAGAAAACCCGATAGGGATTGAAACTATTCCTGACCGACCGGGAGAGCACCGGTGATGTTGGTCTCAGCTGATGAGAAAACCCGATAGGGATTGAAACCCTCTGAGGCCGTCTGTGAGGCTCTCATAACCCGTTGGGTCTCAGCTGATGAGAAAACCCGATAGGGATTGAAACTACCATTTTCTGCTGCTGTCCCCTGCACCTACCGGTGGGTCTCAGCTGATGAGAAAACCCGATAGGGATTGAAACTCCGAGCGCGTGAACGCTTCCGTTAGACTTCGGGGTCTCAGCTGATGAGAAAACCCGATAGGGATTGAAACATATAGAGGTAACGCTAGGTGGTGCCCGGGACAGTCGTCTCAGCTGATGAGAAAACCCGATAGGGATTGAAACCTCCGGTTACCCAGGACAACAGGGTAGTTAGTGAAGCGTCTCAGCTGATGAGAAAACCCGATAGGGATTGAAACCAGATGGTCGTTGACACGGCCGTAACGATGACGGATGTCTCAGCTGATGAGAAAACCCGATAGGGATTGAAACAGAGGTGGCTGGCATTGATGCGCTCGATTAAGAAGGTCTCAGCTGATGAGAAAACCCGATAGGGATTGAAACTCTTCCACCGATACCAGGTACGGTCTGGTACTCCGTCTCAGCTGATGAGAAAACCCGATAGGGATTGAAACTGACACTCTCCGCACCAGTCGCCGCCACCGACTACGTCTCAGCTGATGAGAAAACCCGATAGGGATTGAAACATGTAGTTATCACCGTTCCACCCCCGTGAGCGTGATGTCTCAGCTGATGAGAAAACCCGATAGGGATTGAAACAACCTGTCTCTTGTCAACTACCCACCCCTAAAGGGGTGTCTCAGCTGATGAGAAAACCCGATAGGGATTGAAACACCGAGTATCCCGACCGCGCCCGCCACTACCCGCAGTCTCAGCTGATGAGAAAACCCGATAGGGATTGAAACTGCCCGCGAAGGGTGCATCAACAAGGAGATCGCCGTCTCAGCTGATGAGAAAACCCGATAGGGATTGAAACGCGTTGTACTGGTCCGCGTATGGGGAGTCAGTCATGTGTCTCAGCTGATGAGAAAACCCGATAGGGATTGAAACCCGTTCCTCTCGCTCGCTCCGGTCGATGGCGGGCGTCTCAGCTGATGAGAAAACCCGATAGGGATTGAAACCAGGGGTCGACGACCAGGACCTTCAACTCCGACCGTCTCAGCTGATGAGAAAACCCGATAGGGATTGAAACTTGGTGAATTGCAGGACGGTCATCGAGCAAATCCCCGTCTCAGCTGATGAGAAAACCCGATAGGGATTGAAACCAGTCTCATCAAGATCAGCATCGCCAGAGATGAAGTCTCAGCTGATGAGAAAACCCGATAGGGATTGAAACGATTCTTGATAAAAAGTGTCAGAGGGAGTTGTAGGTCTCAGCTGATGAGAAAACCCGATAGGGATTGAAACTTTTGCTATTGATTTAGGTTTTAATCCCTCTGATGAGTGTCTCAGCTGATGAGAAAACCCGATAGGGATTGAAACGATTCCAAAGACTCATTACTGCTTGGCGAGAAGTGTCTCAGCTGATGAGAAAACCCGATAGGGATTGAAACATCGAGGAGATCACCTGCCGCACCGTGAGCCGGTCTGCGTCTCAGCTGATGAGAAAACCCGATAGGGATTGAAACTAAGGACAGTATCATAATATAATAAAAAAAGAATAGTCTCAGCTGATGAGAAAACCCGATAGGGATTGAAACTAAAAGTGAGAAAAAGTTAAGAAAAGTGTAAGAATAGTCTCAGCTGATGAGAAAACCCGATAGGGATTGAAACGTTAAGGAAACCGTAGTTGCCTTAACCTAAACTCCGTCTCAGCTGATGAGAAAACCCGATAGGGATTGAAACAAAGGATGAGTGATAATACTCTTAACGACATCTTGAGTCTCAGCTGATGAGAAAACCCGATAGGGATTGAAACCCGTTGAGGTGCGAGTACATCTCCTGGCTCTCATCCGTCTCAGCTGATGAGAAAACCCGATAGGGATTGAAACCACAAGACCTCGCGGAGACGTTCCGCGCTCTCGGTCTCAGCTGATGAGAAAACCCGATAGGGATTGAAACCCGTTCGTCGACCATCTGGTAGGGATCGCACGTGAAGTCTCAGCTGATGAGAAAACCCGATAGGGATTGAAACTAAGGGCGCATGTCCCATCATACAGGGTAGAGAAGGTCTCAGCTGATGAGAAAACCCGATAGGGATTGAAACGTAGAGTCAGAGAAAGTGCCAAAGTGGGTTAGTAAGGTCTCAGCTGATGAGAAAACCCGATAGGGATTGAAACACACTCTCGGCCGCTGTCGTGGCGTCGCGGATGGCTGGTCTCAGCTGATGAGAAAACCCGATAGGGATTGAAACCTCCCGCGCGCGACGCCGCTCCTGGAGGCATATGAGAGTCTCAGCTGATGAGAAAACCCGATAGGGATTGAAACAGCTTCAGTGTGAGATCGGAGCCGATGCTCGTCATCCGTCTCAGCTGATGAGAAAACCCGATAGGGATTGAAACTTGCTGGAGAACATCGGGGCCGGTCCGGGCGTCCGTCTCAGCTGATGAGAAAACCCGATAGGGATTGAAACCTGGAGATCCGGAAACGGCTGTATGGCTACCTGCCAAGTCTCAGCTGATGAGAAAACCCGATAGGGATTGAAACATTACCACCTGCACATCTGCGATTGTCATGAATCGTCTCAGCTGATGAGAAAACCCGATAGGGATTGAAACTCGGATAGGACTAGACGCCAGAACCACCAATTCTTCGTCTCAGCTGATGAGAAAACCCGATAGGGATTGAAACAGGAGGAGGAGCGCCAGGACGATCGCGATCCGGAGGTCTCAGCTGATGAGAAAACCCGATAGGGATTGAAACAGGAACAGCCCGGCCAGGGAAGGCGGCTACACTGGTCTCAGCTGATGAGAAAACCCGATAGGGATTGAAACCTCGATCTCCAGCGCGACCCGCTGCAGGCGCTCGTCGTCTCAGCTGATGAGAAAACCCGATAGGGATTGAAACCTGTTTGCCGACCTCCAGGTAACAGACGTTCGGCCGTCTCAGCTGATGAGAAAACCCGATAGGGATTGAAACGCCGGCGGGCCTGTGGCTCCAGTGGATCGAGGATGGTCTCAGCTGATGAGAAAACCCGATAGGGATTGAAACTAGACTTCCCGCCCGTACCTTCCGGGGCGGGAGGTCTCAGCTGATGAGAAAACCCGATAGGGATTGAAACTGTCCGAGGCACCGACTATCACCACCCGAGCAGAGTCTCAGCTGATGAGAAAACCCGATAGGGATTGAAACCGAGCCATCGGCACCGAGTCCCTTTTCGAGGTTCTGTCTCAGCTGATGAGAAAACCCGATAGGGATTGAAACGACGCGACAAAACTCCGCCAGTGGGTCGAGACCGGTCTCAGCTGATGAGAAAACCCGATAGGGATTGAAACGAGGCGATCCTCTCCGACGACAAGGTGACCCCATGCATGTCTCAGCTGATGAGAAAACCCGATAGGGATTGAAACAGGTGCCAGATATTGACCGTCTCCCGCTCAAGGGCGTCTCAGCTGATGAGAAAACCCGATAGGGATTGAAACTTGCCGTCCTTCCCGGAGTACCGGAACTCCCCGGTCTCAGCTGATGAGAAAACCCGATAGGGATTGAAACTTGAGCTCTTCGGCTGTGTCAGCCCATACGAGTTCAGTCTCAGCTGATGAGAAAACCCGATAGGGATTGAAACCGCTCTTCCTCGGCGCCGTCCAGGATACCGCATCCGTCTCAGCTGATGAGAAAACCCGATAGGGATTGAAACAGCCCCGACGAGGCCCGGCAGTACTACGAGGACCTGTCTCAGCTGATGAGAAAACCCGATAGGGATTGAAACAAGATCGACCGGCCGCCGTGCATCGAGGAGTCTGAGTCTCAGCTGATGAGAAAACCCGATAGGGATTGAAACCGATACACGAAGAACCGGCCGGCCTTCGTCCTGTAGTCTCAGCTGATGAGAAAACCCGATAGGGATTGAAACTTTCCTGCTCCGGGGCGGCGAGCAGGAGGTCGACGGTCTCAGCTGATGAGAAAACCCGATAGGGATTGAAACCGGGGTGGGACGGTCAGCGTAGTGGACGTAGAGCTGTCTCAGCTGATGAGAAAACCCGATAGGGATTGAAACAGGCTGGATCCATGACCCTCCTCACCGGCGACGCCTGTCTCAGCTGATGAGAAAACCCGATAGGGATTGAAACGTATCCCGGATCCTTGCTCGTCAGCGCGGGGTTGGTCTCAGCTGATGAGAAAACCCGATAGGGATTGAAACCTATATCCGTTGCAACCGTCGCAACCTCAGCCGGTGCGTCTCAGCTGATGAGAAAACCCGATAGGGATTGAAACGCCGGGGACGAAGGTTTCGTTGGAGAGACTGCCGAAGTCTCAGCTGATGAGAAAACCCGATAGGGATTGAAACCGCTGTAATTGAGGATGAAGGATGGCTAACCCAAACGTCTCAGCTGATGAGAAAACCCGATAGGGATTGAAACACTATACTGATGAAACTCTACCTGAGGGATAGATTGTCTCAGCTGATGAGAAAACCCGATAGGGATTGAAACAGTTTCGGGGTAGTTTCTCCCATGCTGCTTTCTCCGTCTCAGCTGATGAGAAAACCCGATAGGGATTGAAACCCATTGTGGATCCTCCTGTCACCAGAACAATGTTTTGTCTCAGCTGATGAGAAAACCCGATAGGGATTGAAACCCGGCGTCGGTCACCCAGGCATGCAGCACCCGGATGGTCTCAGCTGATGAGAAAACCCGATAGGGATTGAAACTTCTCGACCCGGGATCTTGCAGCCTTGCAGCCCATGTCTCAGCTGATGAGAAAACCCGATAGGGATTGAAACCGATGATCGAGCCCGGGCCAGATAGGACCTCGATGTGTCTCAGCTGATGAGAAAACCCGATAGGGATTGAAACCAGTATCCTACGATTCGCCACTGACTGTCAGCCAAGGTCTCAGCTGATGAGAAAACCCGATAGGGATTGAAACCGACATGTCCTTGCGGTGGACTCTGCACCATCCGAGTCTCAGCTGATGAGAAAACCCGATAGGGATTGAAACAGGAGGTTGCCCTGTGCCGAGGAGTAGAGCGTGCTGTGTCTCAGCTGATGAGAAAACCCGATAGGGATTGAAACGACAAGTACGATCAGGAGGTCGATGTGTATCTCCTCGTCTCAGCTGATGAGAAAACCCGATAGGGATTGAAACTTCTCGGGCGCAGTGCGCGAGTACCAGAGATAGAGTCTCAGCTGATGAGAAAACCCGATAGGGATTGAAACCGTGATCGAGACGATGGTCGAAACCGGGAGAGCAAGTCTCAGCTGATGAGAAAACCCGATAGGGATTGAAACGAACGACTTAGAGTCGTAGGGAATCCTCAGTACAACGTCTCAGCTGATGAGAAAACCCGATAGGGATTGAAACACTGGTGCGGGGCGTTCCGACCAGCAGATTCCGCGTCTCAGCTGATGAGAAAACCCGATAGGGATTGAAACTGGTTATCAGCCTGGACACAGGCAGGCCGCATACAGGTCTCAGCTGATGAGAAAACCCGATAGGGATTGAAACCGAGCACGCTCACCGGGAGATCGTCGACGTACCGGTCTCAGCTGATGAGAAAACCCGATAGGGATTGAAACATCTGGTCGGCGACGTCGACCTCGGGCGCGTTGTGTCTCAGCTGATGAGAAAACCCGATAGGGATTGAAACCCTCGGTGGAGACTCGATGCCGGGCTGAACAAAAAAGTCTCAGCTGATGAGAAAACCCGATAGGGATTGAAACGTCGTTGTTCCCCTTGGGATACCCGAGGCCGAACCGGGTCTCAGCTGATGAGAAAACCCGATAGGGATTGAAACATACCGACAACTGCCCTGTATGCAAGGGAAAGATCGTCTCAGCTGATGAGAAAACCCGATAGGGATTGAAACAGGTCGCGTTTGAGGATCGATGGGAACTTGACCTCGTCTCAGCTGATGAGAAAACCCGATAGGGATTGAAACGGACGTTATCTGGGTAGATATCAACCCGGAGTTCTCCCGTCTCAGCTGATGAGAAAACCCGATAGGGATTGAAACTTCATCGGGTGGAGCGGGACGGCCCGGGTCTCCCGGTCTCAGCTGATGAGAAAACCCGATAGGGATTGAAACATTCGCTGCACGCTGGTACCGGTCGGGGTGACGTTGGTCTCAGCTGATGAGAAAACCCGATAGGGATTGAAACGTCCAGACCCGGAGATAGTACCGGGGGTCCTGCGCGTCTCAGCTGATGAGAAAACCCGATAGGGATTGAAACGGACATAACCGACCTTCTCCCGGCCTGGCAGGAGGTCTCAGCTGATGAGAAAACCCGATAGGGATTGAAACCAGAAGATCCCCGGGCGGGAGGGGGAGAGTAACCAGTCTCAGCTGATGAGAAAACCCGATAGGGATTGAAACCACAACGCCCTGCAGCTCACCGTGATCGGGTGTGAGTCTCAGCTGATGAGAAAACCCGATAGGGATTGAAACCTCTGGACCTGGAACGTCGAGCCGTGGGTCGTATCGTCTCAGCTGATGAGAAAACCCGATAGGGATTGAAACCGAGATCCGAACGTCCACAAACCGCCCGGCCGTCCCGTCTCAGCTGATGAGAAAACCCGATAGGGATTGAAACATGGTCGGGAAGAAAGAGGTTGAGTCTGCGAACGCGCGTCTCAGCTGATGAGAAAACCCGATAGGGATTGAAACGCGATGCCCTCGCCGGGGAGGGGCGAGCCTCCCCGTCTCAGCTGATGAGAAAACCCGATAGGGATTGAAACACGTATTTATAGCGCCGTCTCTGACGGCGACGGGTCCTGTCTCAGCTGATGAGAAAACCCGATAGGGATTGAAACTTTACCTCGATGGGACGGCCCTGGTGGGGGATTATGTGTCTCAGCTGATGAGAAAACCCGATAGGGATTGAAACTGTATCTCTGAGACGGTATCCGGCATGACGACAATTTGTCTCAGCTGATGAGAAAACCCGATAGGGATTGAAACGCTCGCTCTCCTCTGGGTCGACCGATTGCCGTATAGTCTCAGCTGATGAGAAAACCCGATAGGGATTGAAACACTTCTTGGTCGTCACTCTGGATCTCGATCATTTTCGTCTCAGCTGATGAGAAAACCCGATAGGGATTGAAACGTGCAAATGCGGTTGTTCCCCTTTTTGAGGGGATTTGTCTCAGCTGATGAGAAAACCCGATAGGGATTGAAACGACCACTCCACGGCGCACACCCGGGACCTCTCGGGGGTCTCAGCTGATGAGAAAACCCGATAGGGATTGAAACCGCCTATCCCAGTTTGCCGGCGACCTAAAGGGGTGTCTCAGCTGATGAGAAAACCCGATAGGGATTGAAACAGCCAGGCGGCGTAGAAGGCGTTCGTCCCGAGGGTGGTCTCAGCTGATGAGAAAACCCGATAGGGATTGAAACCGAGCGATCAACGCCTATACAGGTCAGGTGTATACGTCTCAGCTGATGAGAAAACCCGATAGGGATTGAAACGTTCGGGTTATTGGTTCTCAGGCATTTCTGCGCGCGTCTCAGCTGATGAGAAAACCCGATAGGGATTGAAACGGTAGGCGTCCTCCAGGCCGCGCCATCGATACAGGGGTCTCAGCTGATGAGAAAACCCGATAGGGATTGAAACCTAGTATGCGTGCCGTCCGGTTTGCCGCCGGACTGTCTCAGCTGATGAGAAAACCCGATAGGGATTGAAACGTATCCTGTTCTGTTTCCGCGAGTAAATCTGCTATCGTCTCAGCTGATGAGAAAACCCGATAGGGATTGAAACTGAAGATGGTACGGCTAGATCCGTAAGTTTTATATACGTCTCAGCTGATGAGAAAACCCGATAGGGATTGAAACGGCGAGTCCAGGCTCCGCGAGACTGGATAGGGAAAGTCTCAGCTGATGAGAAAACCCGATAGGGATTGAAACAGCCCGCATCGAGCCGTAACGATGAATCTATGATATCGGTCTCAGCTGATGAGAAAACCCGATAGGGATTGAAACCATCATTCGCTCCGCTCTATACTGATCTGACGTTTGGTCTCAGCTGATGAGAAAACCCGATAGGGATTGAAACATGTAGTCATATGGATTGGATGCTTCGCACTCGTGGTCTCAGCTGATGAGAAAACCCGATAGGGATTGAAACCAAGATCCTCCGTTCTACAGTAGCATTTATCAATGTCTCAGCTGATGAGAAAACCCGATAGGGATTGAAACACGTTCATCGCGCTCGGCATCCTCTCGGTAGTGTGGGTCTCAGCTGATGAGAAAACCCGATAGGGATTGAAACACCCTCGTAGAACTCCAGCCGCACAGCCCGACCACGGTCTCAGCTGATGAGAAAACCCGATAGGGATTGAAACTAAGGTGGGCTGATGGATGGCAGGATTATTCAGCGGTCTCAGCTGATGAGAAAACCCGATAGGGATTGAAACAGGGGTGGCACCCACCAGATAGATGCAGCCACCGGGTCTCAGCTGATGAGAAAACCCGATAGGGATTGAAACAAGGATTAGATAATCTGGGGGGTGTTCCCTAGAAAAGGTCTCAGCTGATGAGAAAACCCGATAGGGATTGAAACACACTCAATGTGGCACACGTGCATACATACGTAACGGTCTCAGCTGATGAGAAAACCCGATAGGGATTGAAACCACCCTTTCCGGCCACTCCTTCCCCGACGAGGCGCTGGTCTCAGCTGATGAGAAAACCCGATAGGGATTGAAACGTACGAGACCGGGACCGGCTACGCCCACGAAGATTGGTCTCAGCTGATGAGAAAACCCGATAGGGATTGAAACATCGAGGCGGGCCGGATCGTCGCCCGACTCTGCAGTCTCAGCTGATGAGAAAACCCGATAGGGATTGAAACGGGAGATCCTCGACGTATCTGACCCGGCGGATGCGGGTCTCAGCTGATGAGAAAACCCGATAGGGATTGAAACTTCCCGGCCGCGTCGGTCTCGTAGACGACCCGGTTGTCTCAGCTGATGAGAAAACCCGATAGGGATTGAAACGCGGTTGTTATAAACCTGGCGAGAGGGTGATATAATGGTCTCAGCTGATGAGAAAACCCGATAGGGATTGAAACAGAAAAAATGAGTGATGGAGAACGGAGCCCGGAAAGTCTCAGCTGATGAGAAAACCCGATAGGGATTGAAACGGTCATGATATCTGGGAAACGCATACAACAGCGACGTCTCAGCTGATGAGAAAACCCGATAGGGATTGAAACTTTGTGAAGGAGAGGGATTGATAATGGCAGACATTAGGTCTCAGCTGATGAGAAAACCCGATAGGGATTGAAACTCAGATTATCACGCATAATAGCAACATACATACTATTGTCTCAGCTGATGAGAAAACCCGATAGGGATTGAAACTCGATTTGACTCTGAACCCGAATGGTTAACCCCTCGTCTCAGCTGATGAGAAAACCCGATAGGGATTGAAACGTATACTGCACCAAGTCGATGGAAATAGCCCCTTTTGTCTCAGCTGATGAGAAAACCCGATAGGGATTGAAACACCGGCTCACCGGCCGATCCCCGGCCGTCTCCCGGTCTCAGCTGATGAGAAAACCCGATAGGGATTGAAACTTTAAAAAAGTTCTAGTATATATATGTTTGCAAAGTCTCAGCTGATGAGAAAACCCGATAGGGATTGAAACGTTACACTGACGGTATAGGTCGCGTCCGTGTACCGTCTCAGCTGATGAGAAAACCCGATAGGGATTGAAACCATGTGCAGCCATGGGAGGGGGGGCCGTCGCTTGGTCTCAGCTGATGAGAAAACCCGATAGGGATTGAAACTGTAATGCTCGCAAAACGCGCAGCATACTCCGCATGTCTCAGCTGATGAGAAAACCCGATAGGGATTGAAACTTATAAAAGGCGTATCCTATCAATCATATTTGCGTCTCAGCTGATGAGAAAACCCGATAGGGATTGAAACCATCGCTTAGTCCCCGACATCATACCCCCTCCGCGCGTCTCAGCTGATGAGAAAACCCGATAGGGATTGAAACCTCCGCGTTGAGGGCATGCCCCTTTCCCGGGCATACGTCTCAGCTGATGAGAAAACCCGATAGGGATTGAAACATCATGTTCTGGAAGTGGATCTGCAGCGGGTAGAGCAGTCTCAGCTGATGAGAAAACCCGATAGGGATTGAAACGTACCGGCAGATCACGCCCTTCTCCTCCTGGAAGATGTCTCAGCTGATGAGAAAACCCGATAGGGATTGAAACTAACTGAGGGGCGGCCGGTCTTCGGACGCGGGGTCCGT
>ENA-UOOM01003089-UOOM01003089.1-fermentation-metagenome-genome-assembly--contig:-NODE-3089-length-12630-cov-3.901471_pt1 | contig 12630 bp, 10 predicted proteins | sample MGYA00245781_ERZ724031 | MGnify/ENA primary metagenome ERZ724031 (study PRJEB28704, sample SAMN03018317) | fermentation metagenome | biome: anthropogenic terrestrial biome; feature: soil; material... | reverse complement strand
CCACCACGGCTCCCGGCATCGTGGACGTCGACCGCAACCCCATCCTGTCGCGCTCTGAGGTGTACTCTGGCGTTTACGGCCGGGCAAGCATCAGCTTCTACGCCTTCAACAGTAATGGCAACAAGGGTATCGCCTGTGGGCTGAATAACCTGCAGAAGGTGCGTGACGGCGAACCTCTCGGCGGCAAGACCAGTGCTGAGTCTGACTTCGCGACAGAAGAAGATGAGGATTTCCTCGCCTGAGAAACCCAACCCTCAGGGGTGGTGGAGCGATCTGCCACCCTTGCTGGGTTGTGAAAGGATGGTTACATGAAATTACTCAGCATCGATATTGAGACCTTCTCCAGCACAAACCTCGCAAAATCAGGTGGGTATCGTTATGCAGAATCGCCCGATTTTGAAATCCTCCTGTTCGGCTACAGCGCGGATGGCGGCCCTGTGAAGGTGGTTGATTTAGCCAGTGGAGAAAAGATCCCTCGCGAAATTCTGGCTGCCATCACAGACGAGGCTGTGGTCAAATGGTGCTTCAATGCAAACTTTGAAAGAATCTGCCTTTCTCGCTTTCTGGGTTTACCCACTGGAGAATACCTCAACCCAGCTTCATGGAAGTGTTCCATGGTATGGGCGGCCACCATGGGTCTGCCGCTGTCCCTTGAGGGCGTTGGCGCAGTGCTGAAGCTGGACAAGCAGAAACTAACGGAGGGCAAGGACCTCATCAGATACTTCTGTCAGCCTTGTGCGCCGATAACCTCAAACGGTCAGCGCACCCGCAACCTGTCGCATCACGCGCCTGATAAATGGGAAGCGTTCAAACGATACAACTCACGTGATGTAGAAACCGAGATGGCTATCCAGGAAAAGCTCTGCAAGTTTCCGGTGCCGGATACTCTCTGGGATGAGTACCACCTCGACCAGGAGATCAACGACCGAGGGGTGGCGCTAGACATGGAATTGGTGCGGGAAGCCATCAGTATCGACGGAAGGTCCCGGGCAAAGCTCACGGCAGCCATGAAGCATTTGACCGAACTAGAGAATCCAAACTCCGTTCAGCAGATGAAACAGTGGCTTGCCGACAATGGTATGGAGACCGACACGCTCGGGAAAAAGGCTGTAACCGAGATGTTGAAAACCGCGCCGATGGAACTGGCGGATGTCCTTACCCTCCGCCAGCAGCTTGCCAAATCGTCCGTGCGGAAGTATCAGGCAATGGAGAATTGCGTATGCGCCGATGGCCGTGCAAGGGGAATGTTTCAGTTTTACGGCGCCAATCGAACCGGAAGGTGGGCCAGCCGCTTGATTCAGATGCAAAATCTTCCGCAGAGCCACTTAATGGACCTCACCGAAGCGCGGACCCTGGTATCTGCTGGCGATTATGAAGCACTGGAAATGCTCTACGACGATGTCCCGGACACGCTGTCGCAGCTCATCCGTACAGCATTTGTCCCCAAGCCTGGGCATCGGTTCTTCGTGGCAGACTTCTCAGCCATTGAAGCCCGTGTGATTGCCTGGCTCGCCGGGGAGGACTGGCGGCTGGACGTGTTTGAACGGGGTGAGGACATTTACTGCGCTTCCGCGAGTCAGATGTTCAAGGTGCCGGTTGAGAAGCACGGCATCAATGGACACCTCAGGCAAAAAGGGAAGGTAGCGGAACTCGCCTGTATCGCAGAAGACAGCCTTGTTTTAACCGATAAAGGACTCGTTCCAATCCAATGTGTCGAGCGAGACATGCTTCTCTGGGATGGCTTTGAATGGATAAGGCATGAAGGCGTAGTTTTCAAAGGAAAGAAGGAGATTATCGAGTATGAAGGTCTTAGAGCAACGCCCGACCACCTCGTCTGGGTTGAAAGGAAGACGGAGCCGATACGGCTTGGATATGCCGCCACCTGCGGCGCACATCTCTTACAAACCGGAGATGGTAGGAAGCCAATACGGATGGGTGAAAATCATCAGCCCAGAAAAGCGCTGGAACCAGAGCTGGAATCATTGCTATGTCCTTACAGAGTGCATCGGGTGCGGAAGTTTCCAATGGCAAAATTATCAAAGCATAGTGAGTGGCAAATCAAGAGGATGTCAAAACTGCTCTCAGAAAAGGGAGGTTCCACTCTGGTTGCAGAGACGCCTGTCAGCGGCAAAAAGTCGCTGCGAGAATCCAAACGACAGAGGTTATGCAAAATACGGAGCTCGAGGCGTCCTTTTCTACTTTTCTTCAGTGCTGCAAGCTGGAATGTGGGTTATGAAGAATTGTCCAAATGTGAAGAGAGAGCTCGAACTCGACCGCATCGATACCAATGGAAACTACGAGCCTGGCAATCTGAGATTTGTTCCCAGGAAACTCAACCAGGCCAACCGTCGGATAACAGTCATTCCCTTCTTCAATCAAGTAGAATGGCCATATGGTCCTGCGGTCGTAACGCGAATGCTCAGTATGGGTATGACCAGGGAGGACATCCTAATTGCAGCAGAGGAGGCGGTGATAAAGCGAAGGAAGAACTGGCGCATAATATCAGCAAGGCTCGACTTTATGACATACGAAATGCAGGCCCCCGAAACCGTTACACCGTATCGGGGAAACTTGTGCACAACTGCGGATATGGAGGATCTGTCGGAGCCTTGAGAGCTATGGGTGCCCTCGAAATGGGTCTTCAGGAGCATGAGCTTTCCGGGCTGATTCATCAGTGGCGCTCTGCTAATCCGGGTATTGTTCAATTCTGGTGGGACGTGGATCGGGCTGCCAAGGCCTGTATCGTTGAGAAAACATATACGGAAACACACGGTATCCGTTTCCAGTACCAGAGCGGATTCCTTTTTATCACTCTACCCTCCGGAAGGCGGTTAGCTTATGTGAAACCACGCATAGGGGAGAACCGTTTCGGCGGAGAGTCAGTCACCTACGAGGGAGTCGGTAGTACAAAGAAATGGGACCGCATTGAAAGCTACGGCCCCAAGTTCGTGGAGAATATTGTCCAAGCAACAGCGCGGGATATTCTTGCAGATGCTATGCGCCGGTTGGATGCCGCCGGATACCGCATCGTCATGCATGTTCATGATGAAGTGGTTATTGAAGCGCCGGAAACAGCCTCACTGGAGGAGATCTGTGCCATTATGGGGCAAACACCGAATTGGGCGAAAGGGCTACTGCTGCGAGCAGATGGATTTACCTGTGATCACTACAAGAAAGAGTAGGCAACGGTTGATATAGCAACGTTGCTTTCGCATTAGAACGTTACAGTCTTATCTGCCCACTCCACCATACTGACACAATCATTCATGATTGACAGCGAGCATACTTCACTTCCCTCCATGCCGCGTGACTTCATGCACGTGCCGCAAGCGAGGAGTTCACCGCCCACCCGGCGGAACTCATCCACCTGCGCAGCAACGTCATACTTGGAATGATGCAAATCTTCAATTTCTACCGCTTCTCCCATGAGAAAAACCTTGACTTCATGGCAGTTGTTCCTTGATGCAACCGCGAAACGCATGGCGTTCCAGGATTTCTCAGGTTCCTTTGTTTCAATGCTGATGCCGAGCTTCATGTTGGAAATTCCCCTCTGATATCGTCATTGCCTGGAGCCGGTGTAGGTGCTTCCATACCGTTTGTTCCAGTACAAAATTACCCGTATACATCCTACTCTTTTTAGGTCAATGGAATAAGGGATCAGTTTACATAGACTGATTCTCTCGCTTCCCTGATCAGGCGAATCTTTTCTATTTCATCCCGGCTGAAGATGAAGCGATCCAGCAGGATGATAATGGCCGGCAGCACAACAAAGGTGCTGAACAATGCCAGAGCAATGTTGATCACAGTCATGAATCCAAAGTCACGAAGGATGATAAACTCGGAAGCCATCAATACAGAGAAACCGCCAATTGTTGTCAGGCCGGATGCTACGATGGCTTTTCCGATCATTGTCACTGTGATCATCATGGATTCAATTCTTTCCTTGCCGGTTTTTCTCTCTTCCAAGTATCTTTCAAGCAGCATCACCGTCATTTCTGTCCCCATCCCCAGGACCAACGCGCCAAGCGTGGCGGTAATGGGGGTGTATTTGATGTTCAGCAAATACATGATACCGCCGGACATCCCGATAATCATGACAACCGGCAGAATAGGAATGAGCGCTTTAAACGGATTCTTATAGATGACAACCAGTGCCGCGAAAACGAGTGCCAGGCCAATAATGGTCATTTTCACCCGGCCTGACGTCAGGCCATTGACCATTTCCACATCAAGAACGCTTTTGCCGGTGATTTGAACCTTCATGGAGGCATCTGCCAGATCATCTTTGAGTTGAAGGATAAATTCCCTCAGATCATCAATCGCCAGATGCCTGATGTTCAACAGGATGACAGACTCAGTATTGCCTTCATTAACAAACATGCCGACCTGCTGCCTGGGCAGGGATGCAACCAGTTCGATATAGTCCTCGGAGCTGATACCTGGTTCCGGAGCGAGGTTGCTGATCAGGGTATCAATTGATTTTGCGTCCACAATGATATCAGAATACTTTTCTTCCAGGGAGTTTTTTTTATGCTGTATCCATTGAATGTTCTCTGCAGTCAGTATTTCGCTTGCACTCATGTATAGGATGATCTGGTCTGTGGAGCCGACCGTATCCCGGATCAGATGGATATCTTTCAGGGCTTGCATGTTTTGCGGCATGAATGATTCTATATCGGTTTCAACGCCTACACCGCCGTCAGCCATAAAACCCATTACGGATAGGACCGCGACAATAACAAGAATGGGAATTGAAAACCTGATCACATTTTTGGTGGTTCGTTTCAGTGCTCTTTCGAGTATGGTCTCCTTTTTCGTCGCAGGAACTTGCGCGGTAACAGTGGGCTGTTCCTTCTGTATGTCATTTTTATGCCGCATGAACAATATCGGCAGCAGCAGGAAGATACTGCCCAGGAAACTGATGATGACACCGATGGTCAGCATCTTGCCGAAGTCCTGAATCATGGGCACTGGCGATGCGTACAGGGAGATAAAGCCAAGTACCGTAGCAAAAACAGCGATGGCAACAGCTTTGCCTATCTGCGACACGGTTCTCTTAACTGACTTTTCTTCTTCAAATCGGTTGTGAAACTGGATTGAATAGTCAATGCCCAGGCCGATCAATATTGGAAAAACGGCCATGGAGACCATCGTAATGGGGGTGCTCAAGATACCCATCAAGCCGATGGTGGCAATGACAGAAACCATGATGATGCCCAGGCTCAGCATGCGCCAACGGACTTTGAACACCAGCCCCAGGACCGCCAGCATCAGTATAACTGCCAGGGCGACCATTTTGACCATGTTGATCTTCATCTCGCCACGAAGTGAGGAATCCAGAACTGGCTTTCCGGACATGACATAGGAAACTCCGCTGAAGCCTTCCTTCTCCAAGGCTGCTGCCAGAGCATCAGCTATCTCGTCCTTTGACTCACTGCCCAAGTTACCCGCAAGTTTGATTGCCATGAGACTGTTCTTTTCGTCAATCACTACATTAGCGAACAGTGGCCTCAGCTGCCGGGCCTCATCATAAAGAATGTTATCAAGCTCAGCCTGTGTCCCTGGGATGTCTGCGACCATCATATCGCTCTTGCTGTGAAAGGTTGCTAAGCCCCTCGATATTTCTGAGACCTTTTCTCCCGCTGACGCAAGAGCACCAAACGCCAAGCCGGCCATTTTGGTTTGCAGCTCTTCCAATCCCTCACTCAGCTTCAATACTTGCTTTTTTATCTCATCACTTTGCATCTGCGTCATTTGGTGGACAATGCTTGCAGTGCTCATGATTGAAAAGATGTCATCTTCGTATTGAAATCTCTGTTCAACATTCCACATTTTACGAATGTTTTCGAGCGAAAACAAACTGCCCTGTGCTTCTTCTGTAAAGAGCACCAAAATGGAGTCTCCCCCAAAAGAGGCCTCCATTAGCTTATTAGACAGGAAGACCTCATTATCGCTTTGAACCAGCGTCTCGTTTCCTGTAGCCATTGTCATGTTGGATACACCGGCAATGAAAGCCGAAAAAATCACTATTGTGATCAATAGTGTTTTGAGCGGCTTCTTTTCAATAATACTTCCTATCCTCTTAAATATCCTGTCCAAGTCAGTCATCCTCCCGTTCGATTTGATCTGTGTTGTTGAGAACCATGGCAGCCACCTGCCTGGTAAATGCCCTGATGTATTCTTCTCCTGTTTGAGGCATATAGATAAAAGACAGGATGGACCCCATCAGAACTCTAAGAACAAATGCTTCCCTCCGCTTGGGGACTCCTATCAGTACCAGCACATTTTGAATGGTTTGGATTATCCGGCTCATAAAGCTTTCGCTGTCCACGGCTGACAGGAGAGAAGCCTCAGACAATATCAGTTTGACAATCTGATAGTTGTGGGAAATCAGGCTGATTCGTTCAAATAGGATATACTCCAGTTTCTCCGCAGAATCCAAATCTGCAGACAGGCTGATCGATCCCTCCAGGGTGTTCAACAGGATAGGCTCCAATCCAGCCAAAAAAATCTCCTGCTTGGACGCGAAGTGCCTGAACAGCGTCACCTCCGATACATTGGCGGCTTTCGCGATTTCCATGGTGGTGCTGGCGGTGAACCCTTTTTTTTCAAACACCGTCATGGCCGCATCTAGTATTTGTGTCCGCCGCTCTTCCTTGCTCATTCTTAGCGGCGTTTTCCTTGTTTCCATAGTCCCTCCTTGTGTAAGTAAGCACTAACATACATTATAGGATATCGTTCTTCTTGTCAAGCCCGATAACTTAAAAATAACATCACGAAAAACGTTGTCAATTATTTGTTTGTTTCAAGGATTCTCTTGCTTATTTACGTTGAATTTGACAAAGACCTGATATGCAGTCAAATGTGGTTAAGGAACCGGAGAAAATGGATGGATTTCCTTTTCGTGCCGGTATCTGTTGGGAATGATTCCCCAGCAGCCCGCAAAACGATTCGTTTGGTGTGGGGGATAAAACCACAAAAGATTCCCGGGTATGCAAAAAGCACAAAAGGCAAGCCGCTCCTTGCTAACAAAGCCTCCGTCGTTGGGGAAGAAGGCAAGATGTGTGGAAGAATGTGCAGTGATCGCAGTTTGTTTCAGCGAAGAGCTATCTATGTTTTATTTCTGATGATGGCGCCCGGCTATTGGGCGGAATGTACAGGAAGCATTTACCAACATGAAGCTTATGGTAAGGGAGAATCTCTTGTTTCAATCGCGGATTCATCCAGGACGAGCCTGCCCTTCAGATACTCTTCAACGGCCTTTATTGCGTCTCCGGAAGCGCCCGCGATGACTTTGATACCGTGCTTCTTCATGATGTTGAATGCTATCCTGCCTACGGTGCCTCCGATAACCGCGGCAACGCCAAGCTTCGAAACAAATTTCGGCGGGTTGCTGATCAGCGTGTGCCCCGGATTTTTGAATGTTTCCACTTTGACAATTTTCCCGTCTTCAACGTCGAAAACCAAAAACTGTTTTGAGCGTCCAAAATAAGGAGAGATGGTTCTTCCATCAACTCCTGCCACAATTTTCTCCATGCTTCTCCTCTTCCGTACGGTGGGGTCTGTGCTTTGTATCAAGTGTGATTTGCTTAGCCTGTGTCCGAAGATGGGGGATTAAGTCAAGAAGGAAATCTACGCGTTGAATGAGGGCGGGTCGGCTGTTTCCGGACTCTCATGCCCCGGCATCGTTCCCTTTTTCCCACCGCGCATTACGGACATAGTGAAACCCTTGTACTCCCGCGCCAATTTTCTCCCCTCTTCAGACAGGATGGACACCTTGGCCAACAAGCGCTGAAGTACCCCGTAAGGGCAGACTAAATCATGGAAGACGTCAGGGTGATAGACGAGTGTGATGCCGCCGGCAGCAATGATCCAGAACAGCATGACTGGCAGATCCCTCCCCAGCAGCCTTCTGCTGATGATGAAAAGGGCTACTGTAAACCCGAGGGAAACGTAAGCCAGCCAGCCAGATTTCAACCACTTGGGTGTTGGCTTGTCCAATCTGCCAAGTTTTCCTTTGAGCCACACGACACCCAGCATCAGGGTATTCATCGGGCAGACTGCCGTGCAGTAGAGCCTTTTGCCAAACAAGGCCGGGAACACCAGGCTGAGCGCATATAGCCCCAACCATACGATCAAGGCTTGCTGACTGACCAGGACAAAGAACAGGACAAAGAACAAGGGCCTGAGGATACGGATTATCTTCTTCATTGCTGTATCTCCTTTATGCCAGAATTGGGGTTAATACCAATGGTGTGCCAGATTCTGAGTTTGCCAGAATAGCAGCTTTACATTTTTTATACAATGCCTCCTTTTTATGTAATCAGAATATTGAACAGTTTCTGCATCCGCTCATCAGTTTGGTTGATAACATCAGCGCACTCTTTCAGTTCGTCAATCAACTTGCCGGCTTTTTCTTTCGGCAGCTTATACGCCAGATCGTGCTCAAGCGAAGCCCAGAAGTCCATCGCGATGGTCCTGATCTGGACCTCGACTTTCACATGCTCAGTGCTTTTTAACAGAAATACCGGGACCGTCACAACAAGATGAAGGCTTCGGTATCCGTTGGGTTTCGGATTGCTGATATAGTCCGATTTGCGAAGCAGGGTTATGTCATCCTGGGATGTCAGCAGGTCAGCAATCATTCGGGTATCGTCAATATACGAGCAGATAACCCGTACACCGGCAATATCATCCAAATTAGTCCGGGCTGATTCAACACTGATTTCATGTCCTTTGCGCAGCAACTTGTTCATGATGCTTCTGGGTGTTTTAACCCTTGTCTTAATCTCGTGAATAGGATTGCGATCCATGTTGGTTTTGAACTCGTCGTTCAAATTCTCCAGTTTGGTGGAAATTTCACGTGTTGCAGAAACATAAAGGTTTTCAATTGCAAGAAATGCGCGAAAAGATCCTGCAAGTTCCTCCGGAATCGCTTCTCCATTGAACCCGTCTAGCAAGTAACGAGCTTTGGAATGATCAATGTTGATCAATGTCTTTTCCTTTCGAATAGTTTGATCTTTCAATTGTTGTCTACCCAGAGGAGACGAAGTCGCTAATTCCCAACAGCACCGGAGTTGTTTTCAGGAGAGCTTTCCATGCGAAAACAAAGGCTGCCTTTGTTTTATCACGGCTCTTGATAAGGGAGGCTGCAAGGACTACGGCGAACAGCACAAAAAACGATTACACTGTACTCACCGTTCAGGTTCCGTTTATGTGCTGATCCGAACTCCCATCAACCTGGCGCCATGAACGGTTTCCAGCGATACAATGGCTGGATCAGTGATAAAAACCTGATTCTCGTGAAGCGGCGCCATTTCACCATTTCGTGTCACTGTGACCTCTCCTTTGACTACGCAAAACATGAGGTAGCTGTCAACCTGGGCGTCCGAGATTTTTTGCCCTGCGTTCAGCACAATGATCCTTGCGTTGATCAGGTCGTTTTGAAAAAAGGCACCGCAGTTGCCGCCCGCCTTCGGATCAAGTTCCAGCTTGGTCAGATCATAGATGTTCATTCCGGATTCCTCACTTTCATATTTTCAAATAGACTGGTATGGAAAACAGTGCCGAAAATTTTATTGTCACTCGCTTCTGAGCGCTTCAACGGCGTCCTTTTCAGAAGCCACTTTCGCCGGGATATGCCCGCCCAGCACCGCAAGCAGGGTACTGACCGCAATCAGGATCACAATGTGGGACAGCTGCAGGCTGGCAATATTTTCCAGCTCTGTCAGCCTGAAGAGAATCCTGTTCATCGGGATGGTCAGCAGCCAGGCTGCCGCAACCCCCATAAGGCCGGACAAGAGGCCCAGGATAAAGGTCTCCGCGTCAAAGACTCTGGTGATATCCTTTTTCCGGGCGCCAAGCGAGCGCAGCACGCCAATCTCCTTGGTGCGCTCAAGCACGGAGGTGTAGGTGATGATGGAGATCATGATCAGGCTGACGATCAGGGAAATCGCGGCGAAGGCGACCAGCACGATGGTGATGCCGTTGATGATCCCCCCTGTCATTTGGGAAATGGTTTCCGCCAAGTCAGTGTGAAAGATCTGGTCCTCTTCCGCCCTGCCGGTGTTATAGGCCTCCAGATAGGCAACGACCTCCTCTTTATCATCAAAGGTTTCCGGGTACAGCATGATCGATGAGGGTATGGTGTTTCCGCCCAGGTAGCTGAGGAACGATGCCTTTGCCGTATCAGTCATGGCAGACAGGTTCATGACATTCTTTTCGCTCCCTGTCTGTGCCTTGACAATGTCTGAAGCCATCGTGGCGTCGATGACCCTGTCCATCAGCTCGTCGCTGTAGGCGATTCCGGGCACCAGCAGCGAGACATTGACGCCTTCCTTCTGTCGGACGATCCCTGCGATACGCAGCGTGACAGACTTTTTCGAATCGGCCATCGCCCGGTAATCGTTCCCGGGCAGGTAGGTCCCCATCGCTGTTTTGACATAATAGTCGTCGTTGTGGACCAGGATGAACTCCGTGCCCACTATGCTCTCAAAGGAGAAGGCCGCGGCGCCGGAGGTCTGAAAGCCAAGGTTTTTCAGGACGTCCCCATCCAACTGGTTCTCCTCGTCCACTACAAGCACCAGGTCGGTCGTTTCGCCGGGGTATTCTCCCGCCAGCAAGTCGTAATTTCTCTGGATATATGGCGTTTCCTCTTCCCTGAGGTCCCTGGGGAAGGAGGATAGGCCCAGGCTGGTCAGGCTGGACACGCCGGCCGGGTTGGCAAGGCCGGGCATGCCTCGGCCCGCCATCGCGCCGCTGCTGCCGCCCGCTGACGGAATTTCACTCCCTTTCAGGGTCACCGGGACAACACCTTCCTCCGTTTCGCGCACCAGGTTCAGGGCCGTGGTCCGGGTCAGGCTGATGCTTCTGCAGATGTCCGGGTCGATCCCGTTCAGGTAAGCCAGGAATTCCTCCGTAATAACGTTTGTATGCGTTGTCTGGTCCGCGGAAGGGTCAACCATGAAAACCTCGTCGGAGACGACAGGCTCGGGTTCCTGCAGTATCCTTCCCCTCAGGCCGCTTTGCATCGCGGTGAACCGGTTACGCTCCACCGACATGGGCGTTTGGGAGATAATGATGGGGTACTCGGTCATGGCGTCCGACTGGAAGGTGTCGATCTGTTTCTGGAAACCCGAGGACAGGCTGAGGATGACGGCGATACCGATGATGCCGATGCTGGAAGCGAACGCAGTCAGAAAAGCCCTGCCCTTTTTGCTCCTGATGTTGTTATAGGAGAGCTTCAGCGCGATCGGAAAATTCATGTTGGTCTTCTTCAGGCCGAAACTGTCCGGGGCCGATGCCTCACGGAAAGGATTGCTGTCAGAGACGATCTTCCCGTCCTGAAAGCCGATGAGCCTGTCGGCATACTTTTCTGCGACCGCGACGTTGTGGGTTACCATCACGACCAGCCGGTCGCCCGCAACCTCCCTTATCAGGTCCATGATCTGGCTGCTGGTCTTTGTGTCCAGGGCCCCCGTTGGCTCGTCGCATAAGAGAATCTCCGGATCGTTTGCCAGTGCGCGGGCGATCGCGACGCGCTGCATTTCACCGCCCGAAAGCTGCTCGGGCTTCTTGTGAAGATGCCCTTTCAGCCCTACCTGTTCCAGCAGCTTCAGCGCGCGCTTTTTTCTTTCCTCAGCCTGTACACCGCCCAGCGTCATGCCCAGCTCGACGTTCTCAACGATGCTAAGGTGCGGGATCAGGTTGTAGTTTTGGAAAACAAAACCGATGGCGCTGTTGCGGTAGGCGTCCCAGTCACTCTCCTTGAAGTCCTTTGTTTTACGCCCTTTGATGATGACTTCGCCCCGGTCGGCATGGTCCAGCCCGCCAATGATGTTCAGGCAGGTGGTCTTGCCCGACCCGCTGGTGCCGAGGATCGCTACGAATTCTTTCTCCCTGAACGATACATTGATATCGTCCAGAGCTACTGTTTCGACTCCTCCCGTACGATAGGTTTTGGATATATTCTTAAGTTCCAACATTTACAACATTTCCTCTTTTTTCCCTGGTCTATCTGTCTGCATGGCCTGATCCTGTGCCCTGTCATACGCATTGATTAGTCTGTCGATTCCGGATTTTCGCGCTTTCATCATCCGAATCCTGATCTCCAGCTCCTTCTTTCCCTTTTCCGAAATCAGGTAGACTCTGCGTTTGGGGCCGGGTCCGCCATCTTCCCATTCTGACTCAAGGCAGCCTTCCTTCTCCATGTGCCGCAGCGTACGATAAAGCGTGCTGATGTTCAGGGCTTTCGTTGAAATACCAAACTTTTGCAACTGCTCCATCAGCGCATAACCATGTCCCATCCCTTCGCTTAGCAGCTGTAGCAAGCAGGCCTCCAGGAACCTGTCCCCAGTACTTTTACTGACCGAGCTCCTTTTCTCCTGGGCGTTTTCCATACCGACCTCCTGTCCAACACTATTAACATAATGCATATAGTTGTTACGCATATAGCATATTACCTTAGGGTGCCAGTGTCAATATCCATCCACAAAACACCACGAAGAAAATCTTGGAAACTTCCGAACCTCTTTATCAGGCTTACCACGGAACCCCAAAACCGAAGGGTTGCTCAGTATGTATGTTCTATCTGATACGAAGCAAGTTGCTCAAATATCCTTGCTTTATGTG